>Ga0255336_100920_pt1 | contig 29589 bp, 32 predicted proteins | sample MeOH1_35cm_T3_17_FD_189102 | JGI IMG/M metagenome (GOLD analysis project Ga0255336, IMG submission 189102) | Sandy soil microbial communities from University of British Columbia, Vancouver, Canada - MeOH1_35cm_T3_179 | ecosystem: Engineered > Artificial ecosystem > Sand microcosm > Unclassified ...
TCGAGGACGGTACTTCCTGCTAAACCGCCTCGAATCACTTGATAGACTGTCTCTGGATCGACGCCGGCTTTGGTTGCAAACAAAATAGGACCTTTCCTTCCTGTTGTCGCCAATTTCCATGCTTCCTTCATGATTCGCGGAAAATCCGCGGTTTGGGTGACAAAAAATGCGGCCTTTGTATGTTCACTCTTTATGTCGCTTTTTGTATATGGTATACTGCATAGGGAGTGAAATGCGTGTTAGATAAACAATCGACAGAGAAATTGAAAGGAATTGCGATTTTACTTGTCGTTTTCGGACATCTATTTGTTACGAAATTCTTTAATATAGCTAATCCTAATGTTAAGTATTTAGGGGCTCAAGGGGTGGCCCTCTTTTTGATTCTTTCGGGATATGGATTAACGCAATCCTTTCTCAAAAAGGGGATTGATCGGAGCTTTTTGGTGCGCCGGGGGAAGACGGTACTCTTGCCCTATTTTTTAGTTACGTTAATCTGGATTGTTCTGGATTACGTTTTCGGGACGGTTTATCCGTTCAAAACGGAAGTACTTGCGTTGATTGGCTTTGATTTTAGCGGCTCGCTTGATGCGACGATGTGGTATATTGCTTATATTTTAATTTGGTATATCCTCTTTTACATTACGTTTCGGTTACCGCTTCCTCAGCTTTTACGCGTCGTTCTGTTGTTTGGGTTTGCTTATCTTTTCCGTTACCATTCAAAGTTTAGTTTAACGGAGCAAGTGCATTGGGAATGGGGACTTCATGCTTTTATGTTTCCCCTCGGGGTGACTTGGGCAATTCTTACTTCAAAGTTCCAGAATGCTAGATGGCTGCTTTACCCGACTGTGGTGCTCGGGTTTGGCGGTTTGGTGGTATATATGCTTAATGTCAAAAATAATGATTTAGGACTGGGACCCTATATGGTCTCCAATTTCGGTTTTGCCCTGGCGCTGATTGCGCTTGTTCTCGTTTTTCAGGCGCTGCGGATTCATTTCCCATTCTTGGAGTTTATCGGTTCAATCTCGTATGAGATTTATCTCTTCGAAGCTGTTTTAATGTATAAGTATAGTTTGCTCTATCTTTTGCCGAATAAAGGGGTGTCGCTTCTTCTCTATTTTTCAGGACTTATTCTTCTGAGTTGGGGACTCCGACACGTAGTTTCGTTTAAAGGGTGGAATATGCGAACGCTTTCGAAGGGGCAAGAGGGGTAATGAACAGTATTGACAGAAATTTATTATTGACAGCAAATTATGGAATGCTACTATAAGAATAGCATAAAGTCATAAGATGGCTTTCGGTGTATTTTAATTAGAAGAGAAGGAGAGAAAAAAATGAAAAAAGGGAAGAAAATTTTTGCTCTTGCACTGATGGTGTTTTTAGTCAGTGCTGCCCTTACTGGCTGCGGCAGTAACACAAAAAGCAATACTGCATCAAAGACGAGTGATACCCTGATTTATGCGCAGGGCGCAGAGCCGAGAGGACTGGATCCGGCAATGGTCGATGATGGTGAGTCAGCCAAGGTAATGATTAATATTTACGAAGGACTCTTAAAGTACAATAAGGATTCCACCAAAGTGGAGCCCTCTCTAGCCAAAAGCTGGGAGGTAAGTCCGGATGGCCTTACTTATACTTTCCATCTGCAGGAGGGTGTAAAGTTCCAGGACGGCACCGATTTTAACGCTGATGCCGTGAAGTTTAATATCGATCGTCAGTTGCCTCCGCAGGCGACAAAGGATATGGCCTATGCTTCTTTCGTCTATGGTTCAGTGAAGAATGTTGAGGTTGTTGATAAGAATACCGTTAAAATCAATTTGACGGCTCCTAGCACTCCCTTCCTCAATAATCTGGCCATGGCCATGAGCGCACCGATAGTTAGCCCCAAGGCTTTACAAGACAATAAGAACAATGTGAACCAGGCACCTGTCGGTACAGGCCCGTATAAGTTTGTAAAATGGGCAAAGGACGAAAACATTGTTTTAGTCCGCAATGATCAATACTGGGGTACCAAGGCCCTTACCCAGAATGTCATTTTCAAATTCATTAAAGACAACTCCGCTCGCGTGGTTGCCCTGAACAATGGTGAGGCTGATATGATCGACGGTATTGATGCGACAGTGGTCAAACAGATCACCGACGCGGGTAACAAAATTTTTCAGGCTCCAGGTATGAATATCAATTACATGGCTTACAACACTTCGAAGAAACCTTTTAACGATTCCAAGCTCCGGGTCGCCATTTCTCAGGCCATCAATGTTCCAGAAATGGTCAAGAGTCTGTATCAAGGCTATGCTGAACCTGCCACTTCCATTCTGCCGACCTTTATGGAAGGTTATGACAAGAGCGTTTCTCAAGTGGCCTATGATCCGAAGGCTTCCGCTGAAACGTTGAAAGCAGCCGGATTGACTTCCGTACATGTCATTACCTATACCAACCCAAGACCGTATAATTCCGCTAACGGACAGGCACTCGCCGAAGCGATTCAAGGTTATTTTTCAAAAGTCGGAATTACCGCCACTATTGATTCCTATGACTGGACCACTTATAAGGCAAAAGTAAAAGCGGGCGATTATGATATTGCATTTTACGGTTGGGTTGGGGATAACGGGGACCCAGACAACTTTATGTACCTGTTAGGGGTCAATGACCCAGGCTTGAATATCGCGCTTTATAAAAACGCTGAATTCAACAAGTTAATTGCCAAAGGCGTAGCAACTCCTGCAGGAGCAGAGCGCAATGCGATTTACACCCAGCTTGAAAAGATTGCCGCGGCCGACGCTGCTTGGCTCCCAATTTCCCATGCTCAAACACTTGCTGCCTACCGACCGAATGTCGATGGTTTCTATTTCCATATGACTGGGGTTACTCCTTTTGCTGGAGTATCCAAAAAATAAAAACCTCGTATGCTGCCGAGAACCGGTATTTATACCGGTTCCCGGTTTTGCTTTTTCCGTCACATTTAGCTGAAAGGTGTTGCAGATGCTTAAATATATCATTAAACGAATTTTGATGTTAATTCCTGTGCTGCTGGGTGTATCTATTATTGTTTTTCTCATCATGCGCGTGTTTTCCCCAGATCCTGCTCCGATTGTTTTGGGCCAGCACGCAACGCAGCAAGCGGTGGAGACGTGGAGGCAAGCAAACGGACTGAACGATCCGATTATCCTGCAATATTTTCATTTTATTACGGGTGCAGTCACCGGCGACATGGGGACGTCCTACTATACCAAGGCGCCCGTTCTTCAAGAGATTTTGTCCCGTTTCCCCGCTACGATTGAGCTAGCCCTGGTTGCCATTATTTTAGCTGCGATTTTTGGTATCCTCATCGGTGTCATTTCGGCGGTCAAAAAGAACTCCATTTTCGATAATGCCGGTATGTTCATTGCCCTGATCGGCGTTTCGATGCCGATCTTTTGGTTGGGTATCTTGCTGATTATTCTTTTTTCCGGCACGTTGCATTGGCTTCCCTCGAGCGGAAGAATCAACCCGATGCTGCAGCCCGCAGGCGTTACTGGGTTTTATCTGATCGACAGCCTGATCGCGGGTGATATGGAGGCCTTTGCTGATGCCTTGCAGCATTTGGTGTTGCCGGCAGTTGCCCTGGCGATGTATTCCATGGCTATCATTGCCCGGATGAGTCGTTCGAGTATGTTGGAAACCTTACAGCAGGATTACATCCGCACGGCGAGGGCCAAGGGTGTTTCCGAAGGCAGGGTCATCCGCAAGCATGCTTTACGTAATGGCTTGATTCCCATTGTTACGGTTATTGGTCTCCAGCTAGGCAGCCTTCTTGGCGGTGCCGTGCTGACGGAAACGGTGTTCTCCTGGCCTGGGATCGGCGCTTATACGGTGACCTGCATTCTCAAGTCCGACTTTCCTGTGGTCCAGGGTGTTGTCTTGCTGATTGCGACAGTTTTCGTATTGGTGAACTTAGTAGTCGACGTGATTTATGCGTTCCTTGATCCGCGTATTAAATTTTCTAAAAAGGAGGGGTAGCTTGCAATGGGAAAAGATAAAATATCGACTTCAGATGAAGCTCTGATACAGGCTGCCGAATACGTGGAAAAACCGGAATCGCAGCTGAAAGAAATGTGGGAAACGCTCAGGCAGAATAAGGCCGCTGTCATCGGCCTGTATACCATCGGTTTTCTGGTGCTGATTGCTCTGGCCATAGGGGTGAGCGAGCTCTTAGGAAAACAGATTTTGCCTTTTGATCCCAATTATTCGGATATGACCAAAAGCTTCATTCAGCCCAACGGTGAGCACTGGTTCGGAACAGACCAGTTGGGCAGGGACTTGTTCAGCAGAATCCTTGATGGCACGAAGATCTCTCTGTCTGTGGGTGTTATCGCGGTTGCTATCTCGCTTTCCATCGGTGTTGTCTTAGGCGCCCTCGCGGGGTACCGCGGCGGAAAGACGGATACGATCATCATGCGGATCATGGATATGATGTTGGCTATCCCCTCCATTTTGCTGGCCATCGCCTTCATGGCGGCGCTGGGCAAAGGATTGGATAAAGCGGTTATTGCTATCGGGCTTGTGTCCATTCCGGAGTATGCCCGCATCGTCCGGGGCAGTATTCTATCCATCAAAGAAAATGATTACGTTCAGGCGGCAAAGGTCATCGGCAATACGGACAGCCGGATTATTTATAAGCATATCTTACCCAATATTATGTCCCTGATTGTCGTTCGGGCCACCTTAGGTGTTTCCACTGCTGTGCTGGATACTGCAGCACTTGGCTTTTTGGGTTTAGGCGTTCAGCCGCCATTTGCCGAGTGGGGTGATATGCTGGGTCGGGCAAGAGGTTTCATTTTTACCGCACCCTACACGTTGATTTTCCCCGGAATTGCGATCACCATTACTGTATTGGCGTTCAACCTGCTTGGCGACGGGCTCCGGGATGCGCTTGATCCGAAATCCAGAGTAAAATAGGGGTGGTGAACCAGATGTTGTTGGAAGTAAACAATTTAAAAACGGAATTCAAACTGAAGCATGGCACGGTTAGGGCTGTCGATGACATCAGTTTTACCATAGATAAGGGCGAAATTCTAGCCATTGTCGGCGAATCCGGCTCCGGAAAAAGCGTGACTTCGCTTTCCATCATGGGGCTTTTACAGAAACCTGGCCGAATTGCGGGCGGAGAGATTCTATTCAAATCCCAGGATTTGAATAAGCTGAGCCAGCAAGAACTGCAAAAAATCCGGGGTAACGAGATTTCCATGATTTTTCAGGAACCGATGACTTCTCTGAATCCGGTTTGGCGTATCAAAGACCAGATCATGGAAAACATTACGACGCATATGAAGATTTCTAGAAAGGACGCCTTAGCGCGCACCATTAAAATGTTGGATACGGTGGGTATACCTTCTCCAGCCGACCGCGCTAACGACTATCCTCACCAGATGAGCGGCGGTATGCGCCAACGGGTTATGATCGCTATGGCCCTTTCCTGCGAACCCGAACTGTTGATTGCTGACGAACCGACCACAGCACTCGACGTAACGATTCAGGCCCAGATTCTAGAGCTGCTTTATAATATGAGGGAAAAGTTCAACATGGCTGTTTTGCTTATCACCCACGATTTGGGCGTTGTTTCCGAGGCGGCCGACCGCGTTATTGTGATGTACTGCGGTAAAATTGTTGAGGAAGCCGATGTGAAGAGCTTATTTAAACATCCCTTGCATCCCTACACCGTCGGTTTGCTGAATTCTATTCCTCAAATCGATGATGATAGTGACAAACGTTTATATATGATTAAGGGCATGGTACCGAACCCCTTGCATATGCCGCCAGGATGTTCCTTTTCCGACCGCTGCGACCGCTGCATGGAACGCTGCACTAAAGAAGTGCCGGAGCTGCAAGAGATTGATGGACATAAGGTGCGTTGCTTTTTATATGACGAAGGTAAGGAAGGGGAATTGAAGGCCATATGAGTGAAGTATTGATGGACATTCAAAACCTTTCCAAACATTTTACCGTCGAAACCAATTTGCTTGGCAAGCCGGTTTCCGTTTTGAAAGCAGTGGATGATGTGTCCTTGACCATTGACAAAGGGGAGGCTTTTGGTCTGGTCGGCGAATCTGGCTGCGGAAAAACAACCCTGGGTAAAATCTTGGTTAATCTTTACAGCCCGACCAGCGGCAAACTGTTTTTTGAAGGAAAGGAACTGACTGCACTGAATGATAAGCAGCGCCGTTCCTATTGCAAAGATATTCAGATGATTTTTCAGGATCCTTACGCCTCTTTAAACCCTAGAATGACGATTGGTGACATCATCGCCGAACCCATCATCATCAATCATCTGCTGCCGACGAGTAAAGTGGAAGAACGCGTTATCTATCTGTTAAACTGTGTGGGCCTGGCGCAGCATCAACGGAATCGCTATCCGCACGAGTTTTCTGGTGGTCAGCGACAACGCGTGGGCATTGCCCGCGCCCTTGCAGTGGAACCCAAGCTCATTGTCTGCGATGAACCGGTTTCCGCACTGGATGTCTCCATTCAGGCCCAGGTGTTAAATCTTCTGGATGATTTAAAAGAGGAGTTCGGGCTGACGTATCTGTTTATCGCCCATGGCTTGAATGTCGTCAAACACATCAGCGACCGCGTGGGCGTGATGTATCTGGGTAAACTGATGGAAATCGCACCGAAAATGGAGCTTTACGCCAATCCCCTCCACCCTTACACTCAAGCCTTGCTTTCCGCAATTCCCATCATTAACCCGGAGAAGAAAAAAGAACGGATCATCTTAGAGGGAGACGTTCCCAGTCCGATTGACCCGCCCTCCGGTTGCCGCTTCTATTCCCGTTGCTTTAAGAAACAGGACCACTGTAAACTCAATGCACCGGTACTCAAGGAAGTTTCTCCCGAACACTGGGTTGCCTGCCATCTATTTGGCAAATGATCTCGATGAATTAAGTGATCGTACAAAACCCCCGATGCCTCAGGCATTGGGGGTTTTGTATTACTAACAGAAAGTATAAATTTTGGGCAGATAGCATAAGTGCAACTAAGGCTTCCGCCTACGCTAGAAGCTCGGCGAAAGCCGGGTTTTCTTTATAAAACTTAATAATCAGGATGAGTGATTCTGCGTTCAAATTCTTGAATTCCCATATTTGCGTAACAGTAGATTCTCTGAAGCGCGTAGGGATCCGATTCTTGGTGGGTCCAGCCTCTAGCGGTCGTAAAGCCTGCTGTATAGCCATCCGCTTTGGCAAGATTCATAACACTTGAGTTATAACCTCCGAAGGGATAGGCGATATATTTTATCGGTTGTCCCAAGAGGTTTTCTAACGTACTCCGTGAATTCTTGAGCTCTTTTACGACCGTTTCACTACTGACTTTCGATAAGTCGATATGATTCTCAGTATGTCCCCCAATGGTCCATCCTGAAGCGTGTAATTGTTTGAGTTGGTCGGCGGTTAAAAATCCGTCTCCGTTAATATAGCTGGACACCATGAACACAGTTCCAGGAAAATGATATTTTTGCATAATAGGAAAGGCGTTTGTAAAATTGTCGCGATAACCATCATCAAAGGTAATGGCAATGGGTTTATCGGGAAGTAGGCTCTTCCCATAGAAAGTATTATAAAGCTGATCGAGGGTAATGACGTGATAGCCCTTCTGTGCTAGGAAATTCATTTGGGCCTCGAATTGTTCCGGTGGCATTCGCAATTCGTTCCCGGGTTCGACCATAATCGAATGATAATAGAGGACAGGAACACGAGTATTGCCTACCTGGGCTGGCTCTCGGTGTTTCCGGGAGCTTTCCTCATGGTTTCAATGCTTAATCTCTTTGAATTTTGATGTATATCCATGTTACAGCTATATGCCAAAAGAGATAAAGAATTGATGGAACGATTATAGTTCCCCAATTCCATTTAAAAATACCAAGGTTTTGGAGAACGTTTGAGAATAATAAACTATAAAAAGCTGCTGAAATCGGGAAAATATAGATCCATGGCTTGGTTTTCGGTAACAAATATAGATACAAAATAAAATATGCTGTCCAAGCGATCAATGGGAAAAAAGGAAATCCTTTAAAAGCGAATGGCCCATAGTTTATATAAGCTCCCCAGTCCAGTATCTTTGAAACCAAGATGATCAATACTGCATCGGTAACGGCACCAAAGATAATTCCATAGCGAAATAAATAACGGATTTCCCGTCTTGGAACGAGCGCATAGGTAATAATGAGTAGAACGATAGTGTAAATCGGGTAAACAAAATAAGTAGTCAAGCCTATCCACCCCTTTAGGAATCCAACCTTATACTTTAGAGTTGTCATAATAGAATAAAATTATTCCGAATGACAAAAGAGCCCTTACCGAAAGGCGCGGTTTAATAGGGAAACTTATTGAACCATACCCCCAAACCGATACGGAAATAACGGTAAGCGAGGCATTATCACTACGATATGCCTCGCTTACCGTTATATTCATTTGTGAATATCATCCGCTTCCAACATGAGTAAGTTTTCTGCCAGACCTAAACCTCGCAGTCATATGGCTTGGTAAATCAAATTATTCAAATCCCCTTCCTAATGCTTGAATTATAGTATGAAACCAGCCACTCCCACAACACAAACCTTCCTTCGCATGCCTGAGCCCGCATCAAATATTTGCTGTACCATTTTAGATATATTTTATTTAATGGAACAATTACTATTGACAACTCCTTGATTTAAGACTATTATATAACTGTGCCAAAATTATAATATCCCAAGGAGTGGAACAGATGAACGCATTTGATTTAATACCCAAACTTGTCCGTTCAAGCTTGGAATCCGATAAAAAGAACATTGAAGCGACAGCACTCATGATTGCAAGGAAAATAAAAAAAGACTACCCTGCTGCCTCCGAGGAAATAACCAAAGCATTAGCCTACTCAAGACTTGATAGCTCTGTAACCCGCTCTATTGATATGCAGCCATTGCCCGTCGATAAGGAGACGAGATATTCCCTTGTAAAAATTGAAGAGCCGGTTGAGATTTCCGATCCAATCTTAGAGGATTTTATGAGGCAGCAACTTGAGGATTTTATCAAGGAAAGACAAATACTCGAAGATTTTCTGAGGGAAGATATCGTTCCACCTAACAGCATATTGCTTGATGGCCCTCCGGGAGTCGGCAAAACTTATATTGCTTATTGGCTTGCATATCGGTTAAACACACCGATAATAACGCTTGACTTAGCGTCATCGATTTCAAGTTATCTTGGAAGGACTGGCCAGAATATTCGAAACATTTTCGATTACGCAAAATCGCAGAGAACCATCTTGTTCTTAGACGAATTGGATGCCATCGCAAAGCGGAGAGATGATGCTGGTGATTTAGGCGAATTGAAGCGCTTAGTAAATGTGCTATTAAAGGAATTGGAGGACTGTCCTTCCTCCTGTGTAATTATCGGCGCCACTAACCATCCTGAGCTTCTTGATAAAGCTATATGGAGGCGATTTGACCGAACCTTAACCATTTCCATGCCCGATGAGCGTGAACGTCGGTCTTTACTAATAAGGCATCTCGGGAAATTCGGAGATAATTTGAAAAGAGATACTTTGGATTATTTAGTCAAGCACACAAAAGATATAAATGCCGCTGATATATGTAAGCTAAGCGAGCATATGAAACGGAGAGCATTCCTGAGCCCAGACGAACCGTTTCAAATAATTGCATTATCGGAACTATACAAAATAAAGCCTTTGGCAGCAAAAGAAGATAAGACTAATATCTGTAGAATACTAAAAAAAGAATTTACCAGCTTGAGCTTAAGAGATATCTCGATGATAACCCAAATACCATCGACCACTGTCTCAAGATATCTCAGTGTAAACAGAAAGGGGGACGATGAGCATGCCAAATGAAAAACATCCCATAATCGCTAATGGCGAGCTATATGTTGAACCAATTAGAAAGAAAACCGGCCCTATGGAAAAGAAAATTCCTAATGAATATCCAATTGCAAAGCAAAAAATGATTCACTACATTGATCAGATTTTCGAGCAGGTACAGAAGCAAGAAGAAATATTCATGGACGAAAAAGTAATATGTGTCCGAATGGAGCCTAAATTTGAGGCGAAATCTTACGTTCCTACTTCGATTATTCCTGGCGATGGAAGCTTAGAAATCGTCGGCGGCAGGAAATATAAAATTGACGCCACAACCGAATTTGAAGAAGATACAGACGCAAAGCTATATTTTGTTAAGGCAACGGATCGGGGATTAAGTAATTTAAAAACCACTTTAGAAAAAGGTCTCAAAGATAATGTTGAATCATGGAGAAACCAGATAGGCTCTATTCGCTCTATGGATCTTCTTTCGCGGGATGAGAAAATTATGGGGTTTCCCGACGATTGGGATTCTGGAACTGTTGAAATAGTATTGCATCCCATGGCTGGCGAAACAGATGAAATGATTTCTCTTTTTCGCAGCACGAGCAAATTACCGGAAGACCGCATGATTATCCGTAGTTATGATGACGGTCCAACCTTTATTTCTGCGATTTGCTCCAAGGATGAAGTGGCAAAAATATCGGCGCTAAACCCTTTAAGAGCTATTCATCCAATGGGGCAAGTCAGTATTGCTCCCATAAGAACGTTGCCGTCAAATAACGCGCCTCAAGCGCCGGATGCAAAGAAGAAGTCAAAAATCACTGTCGGTGTATTTGATGGCGGCGTTGCCGAAAACGTACCTTTGTTGTCCAAATATGTGACCGCCATCGACTGTGTCTCTGAACCGGAGGATGCCGGTTGTGTTGAACATGGTACTGGTGTTTGCGGAACGGTTTTATACGGAAACCTTGCCGGATGCAGTTCGACAGATAAATTGGAAATACCGCCCGTATCAGTTGAGAGCTATCGCGTATTGCCAGTAAAGGATCGTTTTGATTTTGAGCTTTACGAGGCTATCGATGCTATTGAGGATGTTATAAAAGGACGCACCACCATTAAATTATACAACCTGTCATTCGGTCCTGTAGGAGCAATTGTAGACGACAGCATAAGCCGATTTACCTACGTTCTCGACTTGTTGACCTATAAAGTCGGAGATGGTGATATAAATCCTTTAATCTGTGTCGCAGTTGGAAATGATGGCGAATGTGATTATCCGCATAACCGAATTCAATCACCATCGGATATGGTTAATGGTCTGGGTATCGGCGCATATACCTACGATGCTGATGGCTCAAAAACACGGGCATCATACAGCTGTGTCGGCGGAGGCAGAGAAGGGGCTAAAATCAAGCCCGATATACTTGAGTTTGGCGGGAGCATTGACAGACCTTTTGTATTAGTCGGAGCAAAACCCAACACTTTATCAACCTCTGCAGGGACAAGCTTCGCTTCACCGTTTGCAGTACATAAAATTGGAAAGCTAATGGCCAAAAGCGACAGAATCATTCCTCATATCGGCCGCACTTTATTAATTCACACAGCGCAGAAGTGTGACACATTAACGCAGGATGAACAGGGGTTTGGATTTTCTCTTGATAATGTTGACGATATTCTTAACTGCGAAGATAACAAAGTTACAATTCTCTATTCTGGGGTACTTGATTCTTCGCAAACAGTCAAATTGCCTATTTTCTCACCAAGGATTAATGATGTTAAAGGAAACGTCACCATAACATGGACTGTCTCGACTATCGTCAATCCGAACGTGAACGACCCCGACGCTTATTCATGTAACTGTATTGTGGATACCTTTATTCCTCATGACATGACCTACGATTTTACTAAAAAAGGCTTTTCAAGCAAAACGCTTAACTTGCTTAAGCCCGACCATGCTGTGCAGGTAAAGGGTTTATTAGATAATGGTTATTCCAAGTCGGAATTTCCTAAGAGCCATCCAGCAAAAAAATATTGGGATGAGACGGATTTGCGGGCTGTGGATTTGAAATGGGATACCGTTATCAGAAAATTCGTAACGATGAGGGGTTCTTCGATATTGAATCCCGCATTAACTCTGCACGCTATCGGGCGTAATGGTTTCGATACGCAAAAGATCAAATATTTTGCAGCTATAACTATTGATGCCCCTAAATACGGCGGTGCTTTGTATGATGCTATCCTCCAGCAGTATCAAAACTTGGCTCCTATAGAAATCCGCAATATTAACCGCATATTGGTCGACATAAGGTAATTCAATTAAGAACACCCAAAAGAAGTAGCTACCCATGCTGCTTCTTTGCTTTGTTCAGTAGGGGTATGATGTTTTCATGGCTATTTCAAGTCATCGAATGTCGCGGCCAAGAGTTCATCGAGTTTCCCTACCTTGACCGCAGGTCTGGTATCGACGTGCTTGAAATGTTTACGGCTGATTCTGTTCTCAGTGTCAAAACTGAAAATATAATTTGTGGCGATATGATAGATGATATCGCTGGGTGCAAGCCCATACAGTTGCTTCTCAAGGATGTGCTTCATCCGCTCATCATTATCCGGCATCTTCTCTTCCATCACGGAGTTATTGAACAGGCGCTTTACCAATTCCGTGATATAAAGGCCGGACTTCATGAAAAGGTCGATGAAGGTTTTGTCCGGGTCTTCAAATACATGCGGGTCTTCATCTTCGAGTTTCTGTACCATCATCTTTACGACCTGTTTCGGCGTAAATATCTGGTTAGTCTCCTGCGGCGGGATATAATTAAAGACGTCTTCCTCATGGGATTCATCAAAATAATCCGCGAGCCTTTCGCGTATATTTAGAAATTCCTGTATCGCCTCATCGAATACAATTTCATTGAACAATCCGCCGCAGAAGTGCTTTTCCTCACCCGTCTTTTCGTCGATATATGGCCCGCCGTCTCGTAAAAATATGAATTGTTCCTCTGTGATTCCGGTCACTTCAAGAAATACCTCTTCAGGAGTATAGTTGTCAAAGTTACTGAGCTTCGTATCCCGCTCCCCATATGCCATCAGAAAACTCGGTATTGTCCTTGCAAATCCGCGCAGATGTCCACGAACTTCTTCTTCCTTGGAATCCTTGTTTTTCTTTGCCTTGATCTGAGCTTGCTCCTCGACTTGAACAGTCTTCTGCTCCTCTATCGTTTCTTTTATCGTTTCATTAAGATTCTTGGTAAACTCGGCCTGCAGCCTATCGAATTCCGCTTGCTGCTTGGCCTCTATCTCCTTGATGGCTGTCTCGAGCTCATCTTCTCCGAGCGATTTCTCTGCTAACTCGATTTCCTCTACAGCCTTTTGCTTAACCTCGAATTGTTTTTTGTAATTATCGTTCTCGACTTTTTTAACCTTTTCGGTAATAGTCTCCTTGAGCTGTTTTTCGATCTTGTCCGCCTGTGCATTTGTCAATTCAAAACCGGTCTTGATCGTATCTACAATAATTGGCTTTGCTAAGTCCATAGCAACATCAACAATCTTGGCGGTGACATTTTGCGGAACATGATAGTTTGATGGGATTTCTGCGAAGGACTTTTCAATGGCAGCTGTCACCGGCGAGATATCATATACTTTGTCTCCAAACAGCTCGTTTTGTTTGTTTATCACAGTCTCAGGCGGCACTACCACATTGCCGTCTTCGTCGACCTCTATCCCAGTCAAATCAATAGGGGGTGCAGATGTATCCTTTTTCCCTTGCTTTTCGACCGGGAGCTCGCTCAAGATACCATCGACGATCTCTTTTGGTAAAGCGAATATGCCAGAAATATTGGCAAACAGCAAATTGCTCATAAAGCCACGCTTGACAACCTCTGTTGCCAAGATGGTTCTTGGGATTGTGAGTACCTGCGTTGCGTCCAGAGGGACCATGGTTCCGTGTTCATCTTCACCGATGACAGGAAAAAAGTTGAGCAGCCTTTTTATATTTTCCGCGCGATCCTTGGTATTGCCGCCGCCTTCGCCAACCAGATTGTTGGCAAATTCGTCGAACATCACCAGCGTTCGGTCGGGTGCGAAGTCGAATATGTATGCATTTTCTTTTTTATAGTATTTACCGTTTTTCTCGTAGTGATAAGGGTTCTGCGAGCGGAATGCGGCTTGCATATATAGAGCCGGGCTTGAGATATTGCTCAGCATCATCACCGCAGTCCATTCGGGTATGGTCACACCGGTGGTAAGCTGCCCAACGCTGATCGTGATTGTATACTCGTTTTCGGCGATGGCCTTTCGCACTTTATCATAGCTCTTTTCATTTGAAACGAAGTCTTCTGCCTCTTCGTTTAAATCCTTGCCATCTCCGGCAGCGATTATTATTTTGTGGTGCATGAATGCCGCATCGTCGGCGAGTAGTTTTGCTAATGCTTTTGCGCTGGCAACTCTGTCGAGAAGCCAGAACGTGTGCTTCAGCTCTTTGCGCAGAGTAGGAGTCGAGAATGGATACTTTTCATTTTTCGTCAATCTCTCCAGCCACTTCTTTACATCCTTCTCGTGTTTAAAAGTTGTTTTACCTTCTTCTACAGAGAAAAACTCATTGAGGTCAAAGGCAAAATCATAAGTGGTTTCCCCGATGGTCTGCCCCTCGAGAAGCTTCTCTTCAATCATCGCGGAGAGCTGGAAAGTGAACATATTGAGCTGTGGCAATGGCTCATATGGGTTGCTGCCCTTATTATAGTCCCAGTTTTTCTTTGCTTCTTGCTCGTCGGCATATGACCAGTTAAATATCTGCTCTGCGCTGAATTTGCTATTGGCGATGGCCTTAAAGGGAGTTCCGGACATATGCAGCGTGAAATTCCGTATTATTCTTGAAAACGCCCAATCGGTCTTCGATGTATCAATCCCTTCATGCGCCTCATCAACGACGAGAAGATCCCATTTTAGATCTGCTATCCACCGCAACTTTTCGTGTAATCCGCCAAAAGAGATTGATCCTTTCAAGTCCTGTAAACTGACAAAAGCTATTTGCTTTAGATTCTGATTATCATTGGATTTTACGATAATATCGCAGTACGCTTGCCGGGATAAAACCCTCGTGTTTTTTAGAGAATCGCTGTCAGACACAAAAAACATATCGGGTTCTTGCCACTTTATGAATTTCACAAAGTCATCATACCAGGAATTTGCTATTGCCGGACGATTGGTGACTATCAGGACATGTTTGAAACCGCCCTTACGGATGAAATCATAAGTCGCGAGAGTCTTCCCGAAACGCGGCTTTGCATTCCAAAGGAAGTCCGTCGGTTCCTTCCCGGATTTCAAATACGCAAGTGTACGCTTAACGGCATCGGTTTGCTCCTCTCGAAGCTGGTACTGTGTTCCTCCGGCAGGAGCTTGAATCTGGCTGTAATCTCTGAAGATAAATTTCCTGAAAAGCTCATCTGTTTGTTTCTCATTGCCCTCGCCAAAGTAAAACCATTCAGAAGGCTTGCCGGTGTCCTCGAACTTCCCCCGTTCGATGCCGGACTGTACTAAATACCAGTGAAAATCATCGTCGTTGAAATACTCGCCTCTGTCATACCTGGCGTCGTGCGACCATAGCAACTCGTACTTTGTATTCGAGGTATGCGTCTGCTCCTTGATGCGCGTTTCGGCGTCACGATCAGTATAGCCAATCTTAACCCAGCCCTTTTTGGACACATCATTCGGAGTGATGTATGCGTAGATGGTCGGGCTCGCCTGATCTATTGTTTTAATTGTTGTGCTTGCCATTATTCCATCTCCTTTACATGAGATTCGATGAATTCTATCTCGGTCTTATCAAGCTCATATTTTTTGTATAATTGTTGGTTGATTCCTCTGATTGGCTGCGACCAGTCGATGTCGGATGTAGCTGTGAAGTCTTGAAGAGGCACATACTTCCATTTTGGAGACGTAATGTGTTGTGTAACCTTTAATACACCCAGCAATGCCCGAGCGAACTTTGAGCAAATATATTTCAGCACCGCTTTAGCATCGCTCTTATTATCGAACGAGCCAATAGTTAAAAACGTTTGTGTAGTAGCAATTTGAGGATTTCCAATAAGAGGGGAACTCAGGGTTTCCCCAAAAGCACCATTTCCACTTACCGATGGAATAATCACTTTGTACTTTTGCAAGCTTTCGTGTTCCAAAATATAGTCGCGGCGAACCCATTTGTAGACACGCCTATTGTTTTGGTATCCTATGAATTGAATATATGTATGCTCATCAGTTGGCTTTACATCGAGAAAGATAAAGTCCAATCGGTCAAACGCGCTGGTTTTTATATCATACTTGTGATTGTCACTAAGAAGGCTTTCCGCTTCGGGATGGTTTTCATGAAGCTTTTCTGTGTATTTATATATTTCTTGACCGTATACAATACTGCTGAAACTGCTGTCATTCTTTTTCTTTACTTTGTTCAGAATACTATTCAATTCCGGATACGCTGTAAATATCCCAATTGCTCCGAAGTCCACTTTGGAGTCGCGATAGGTTACGGCAACACCGCCTTTGATTTCAGTATTCGAAAACACCTTTGAGCTATCCTTTTCGAAGTATTCAACTTTTAAATGCTCATCTTCCAGCATCTTTTGATTCCACGCTTTCGGCGTCGCACCTGCATTGTAGAGAAAGCGGGCAGGCGTGATAAAACTAACCCTGTTTGCTATCTTATAGGCTTCATCCATAAACTTGTGATAAATTGGCGGCGCTTGTGTCCCTTCGCCAGTAGATTCCTCTTGATAAGGAGGGTTGCCTATCACAACGTCAAATTTGAATTTTCCGGATTTCTTTTCAGACATATCTTTTTCTTCTTTCCATACCAACTCGATATCGATGAGAGCAAAACATTTTTGTTGGCTGTCCGCTACCTCTTCATGAGTGCTTAGTTGATCAAACAGACTTAATTGCACACCACTTTTTGAGATGTCATCATCCCCGAATAGCGACGAGTATGAAAAGGTGGTGCGTCTTACCTGCCTCGGAGACCCTTCGACAGAATTCCACCGACTAAAGACAATCTCCTCGCCGGAATTATTCTTATGAGTAAGGGTATCCCCCTGCACAACATTCGCCCAAATGATCGTCCGAGCGGATTTATATAAATCTGAACGTTTGGATAGAGGCACGCCCTGTACGGCATCGTAGTAATCCAAGAATAGCCTAAGCATATTTTGTCTGGCCGCCGCCAGATTATCTTCCAGGAACTCGATGCCGTAGATGCTTGACAACACCCAAAGCGCATATGTATTCCATGCATCTATACTGTGATTATCAGTAACAAATCGCAGTTTTATATCTTCGATGGCAAGCAGGAATGCACCTTCTCCGGCGCTCGGTTCAAGAAACGTCGCAAAGACATCCTCGGTCTTTTCCTTGATTCCTGGTATCGCGACCATCCTGTCAACCACCCACTGAGGCGTGAAAACTTCACCGTGTTTTTGGACACGATGCTTTGATTTCATCAATACAGGGTTCTTTTTACCCATCATATTATCCGCGGGCTGGCTATTTATCATTGTTCGCCGCCTCCATCGCTGGTCTCATCTCTATAAAAACGCGGAATTGCTTCAAAATCTATTACCATGCTTGCAACAGCGATAATAGCCTCTATCATGCCAACGCCTCCATGTCTGTATTTTTGAGTAGCTTATCTAATTCATCGGCTATCTCTTTGGGTGTCATCGAAGCGGTTGTCATCGCAAGCCGCCCTGCGACGATAGGGCTATACTCCATAACTTCTTTTTTTGTTATGTTATGCCAAATCGGGAGTAGCATTTTCCCGTTCACACTTTCAAGCTGGAAAAGGCCATCCAATTCAGCTTTCGTCCAATACTTCCCGTCGGCAATATAGTTTGGGGAAATAACGGCAACGCCAAATTTTGATTTCGCCAAACCTTTATCTATTTTCCCTCGCATGGAATCCCCCCACGCTATCTGTTGCTTGTCATACCATACTTTTATCTCGAGAGCAGAGAGTTCGGCAACAAATTCATCTACAAATGCCTCTTTGTCCTCCCATGCGTGTGAAATGAAAACATCATATTCTTCCATATCCTCGTCATTTACGGCGGGGATATGCTGTTGGAGAACAACGGCTGTCTGGTGATTCAGTTGCGTAGAAAGCTCACTAATTCTCCGTTCATAGCCCTGCTGAATTGTCCTCTGAGCGTTAGCCTCTTTCTTCCTATCAGCGGCTTCTTCTCTTTGCAGTTTAGCTGTTTTTTCAGCGCGCTTTTTACGCTTATCGGCGAGCTTCTTTGTGACGTCTGCTTTATCTTTTGAATATTTGGCGATTTCACTTTGATATCCTTGAACTTGCTTGCTTTTTGAAGACAGCATAGATGCTGATGTATTCCTTGTAATGCTCTTTTGGACATCGTTTATCTTCCGCGTTCTGTCAGCCTCTTTTTGTTCGAGGTCGGCGCGCTTTCTCTCCAAGGACGCTATTTCATTATCCAGTTGATTTATTTCACGCCTTGTCTGGTCAGCACTCATCTCAACCCCTCCAATTCCTCTCGGCTAATCCTTAACGGAAATGCCATTCTGCTCACAAAAAGATATAAATACCTGCTTCGCCATTTTGTTTGGATGAGTCTTACCGTTCTCCCAACGATTAATTGTGGCGAAACTTACATTCAAGGCTCGGGCCAAATCCTCTTGGCTCATATTCATTTCCTCGCGTACCATTTTCACTATTGCGGAAAAAAACACTTGTCTTCACCTCTTACCGACAATTATAGCACGTGTTATAACATTCTTCAATCTTGAGAGGTATTTTTCGCACAATTCAGTAGCTATCTCCGCCAACCTGTGATATGTTGTGTTGCTGAAGGAGATGGTCAAATGAAAAAACAAATAACTTCCGGAATAGCCGTTATCGCCTGTGTCACACTGTGTGCCGCTGTGTGGCCGCGGAATACTGAGGTCGGAGATCTACCTACCGAGGAGCCGGTTAAAATAGCTGTAACCGCCGACGTGGCAACAGCGCATGAAGAACCGCTGTATATCATTTTCTTTGCCGATACGCAGCCACCTGAACCGGCGGGAACCGAAGAATCAACAGCAGAGAAAGAACAAGCGCCATCACCGCCTGATGAAGCCGGGACAACAGATACACCAGAACCGACGTCAACGCCATCACCGGCTCCCAAACCTGCAGCGTCATCCTCATCGCCGTCATCTGACCCCAAGCCGGGGACAATAGCTGTTATCGACGGCAACCGATGTATGTGGATTCCAGGTTTCGGCTGGGTCAAGGATGAGGGAGGCGGTTCACAAGGTACGATGGTCGGCAGTCCCGGTGATGAGCTCACAGGCAACAAGGTTGGACAAATGGGCGGCGGAACTATCGTAGACGGCAAGGGCGATATTAATAAGCAAGTAGGCATAATGGGTGATGATAATACGCAGCCATCCGAAAAACATAATCCCGCACCTGGGTCGAAAGCCGTCATTGATGGTAAGCCAAGCGTATGGATTCCCGGCTTCGGATGGATAGAGGACAACGGCGGAGGAAACGCCGGCACCGTTGCTGAGGATATGTACGAAAATGGCAACTAAAGATAAAACATGGATTAACACAGAAAAGAAAAAGCACAGCGACCTGCAGGAGTGTTACGCAGGCCACTGTATTCATATTTATTACTCTTTTATTCTATTTTCAATTAGCGGTAAAAGCCTCATCCAGCAACAACTGAAATACTTGCATAGACGTTTCCCTGTCCCGGTAGGTCAGCGAGTACAGTAATTGGTTGGTCATCCCCTGAAGAAAGATGTCTATTGCTTTAACAATCAGGAACCGCTGACAAAACAGCAGGTTTAAATGCTCCATTTCCTTTTCTCCGCCGAGAGCTTCACAGATTTTGTTGTAGAGGTTATTCAAGTCTACAATATCAAGGAAAGCTCTGATGTCAGCAACAAGATCTGTATAATACTGCTCGTATACAGACTCCAGATAACTGCACGAAAGCATCACATCATATAAAGATAGCTTGGTAAAACTTTCTTGATACTTTAAGGGATGGGCATCAATAAAAGCCTTGACGTGTTCGTAAAACGGATGATCATTGCTTTTTGTATCACCTCTGAGTATTTCTGCACACAGGCTGTTCAAGGTGCTTTCAGTTTCAAAGCCTTCGGAGGCGGCTTCATATGCCAGTATACCGTTTGTCGCTTCGAATAAGTACGAGAGGTATTTGTCCAGCAGATATCTCTGCGTTCCAAGCCTTATACGTATTTCGGTTGCCTGTTGAATAAATTCCATAAATGACCGCTTTAAGTTATCCACGGATGCACTGCCAAGAATACCTGATTCGTTTTCAAAAATGTTCATGTTCTCCCGACCTTTCAAATTTAGTCGGAAGGTTCCCTAAGGCAAGGTATGCCCTTACAAAAAAGCGTACGCTAAGGCGGGCGGAATCACCGCCAAGACCCCTTGCATACGCCGAAAACTTTGAATTGTGAAACACTATGAAGAGTGTTAGAATAATTGTGTCATAGTGCCGTTTACGGTTGCGCGGGGTGGTCAGTTCACCTTTCGCAGGGCTGGTGTGTTGGTAGCACATCAGTCTGCTATGACGTTTTTTCGTCCAGGAAACTCCCGTAGTTCTAATACAGCTCTGATTGGAGAAAATGTCAAGTTAATAAAAAGGTTATATTGCACATCACTCTTAAATCCCATTTTTACAGTAAGATCAGATTTATCGATTAATACTGTTTCACTTTGAAAGATCTACATTAAGTTGGTAGGTCTTTTTTTGCATTTTGCCGAAAATGCAAAAATAATGAAAATTTTTCCGTGCAAAGCCCCTTCTCAACGTGGAAATAAGTAGAGGGTAAAATTTCTCCGTGCAGACCCACGATTTTTTCCCTAAAGAAGTGAGAGGTAAAAAATATTTTCGTCCAGCAGACCCTCTCAACGTCTAAATAAATAGAGGGAGTTTCTAATATTACTCCACTCAATCCCTCAATATTTTTCCTAAAGAAATGAGGGAAAATTTCTGACAATTAAATAGCCGTACCCGGAGTGGATACTTTCAGGAGAAGCATGCCAAGACCTTGTAAAAACAAGTGAGCGTGCCGATGAGATGAAAACGCTGTGTTGGTCACGCAAGACCGCAGGGCAGGAACTGGGACGGGAGTGCGGTGTAAAGATTAAAGGCAAATGTCATTTATGAATGGAGGTGAAACATGCAGGAAAAGAAAAATAGGCTCATACGAATGAGCGACATTCCATCGGAACAGGTGCAATGGCTGTGGTATCCGTACATCCCTTACGGCAAGGTCACCATCATCCAAGGCGACCCAGGCGAAGGAAAGACATCGTTTGTTCTGGCGATGGTTGCTCTGCTGACAACAGGAAAACCATTGCCGGAGGAAACCGTGGCGGCGGAACCAATCAGCGTTATCTACCAGTCCGCCGAGGACGGTCTGACGGATACGATAAAGCCGAGACTGGAGGCGTCCTGCGCCGACTGCTCCCGTGTGCTGGTAATCGATGAATCGGACAAGGAGTTGAATCTCTGCGATGAGCGGCTGGAACAAGCCGTGCGTGAAACCGGCGCAAGGCTGATTGTGCTTGACCCGCTGCAGGCGTATCTCGGTGATAACGTAGACATGCACCGTGCAAATGAAGTGCGCCCTATATTCAAACGGCTGTGTGCAATGGCTGACCGAACCGGCTGCGCCATTATACTCATCGGACATATGAATAAAGCGCAGGGATTGAAATCTTCGTATCGAGGACTCGGCTCTATTGACTTCCGCGCGGCGGCGAGGAGCGTGCTTCTGGTCGGCAGACTGAAAAGCGATCCCGCCGTCCGAGTCGTCGCTCATGACAAAAGCAGCCTTGCTCCGGAGGGTAAGTCAATTGCCTTCTCGCTTGACGCCGAAAACGGCTTTCAATGGATTGGCTATTGCGACGTCTCTGTGGATGACGTTCTCTCCGGTACAGGTTCGGTGCAGACCAAGACATCGCTGATGGAGGACGAGCTCAGACGGATGCTTATAAAACCCGTTCCGGCGGAGGAAGTGTTTAGACGAGCGGCTGAGCTTGGTATCTCTGAGCGCACGGTCAACATTGCAAAGAAGAATGTCGGAGTCGAAACGGAGAAGGTCGGAAACCGTTGGCACTGGCGGCTTTCTGATTCAAGGTTGTAAGGGTGCAATGTCTTATACACTTTGCATCCTTGCATCCTTCCCGAAATGTAACCAAGTTGGCTCACTATATATGCTGCAATCTTTATATCAGGGGAAAAAGTATACCATCTTGGCTCACTTTAGGGGTATCGTCACCACAACCGTGGAAAAGTGATCCGGCGTGGCTCACTTTCATAGCAGCCGTAACCATGCCAGAGTAGAAATAAACCACTGCGGCTCACTTTTCCGGTCAGGGATTGTGTAATTGAAGAAACCCGCCAGCAGACAGAAACGATAATTAGAAGCGCATAAAAGGGCTGAAATGAGGGTGAGCCATGCGGTCGAAACCATATGCTGGTTAAAGGCAGGTGGTCGCAACGCGACCTCCCGCCGCTCACATCGCCCCGCAATGCGGGTCGAAGAACGTTTCAGAAGGTGCACGTGAAATTAGGTTTTGACACGCTGCAGGTGCCCGTTAAGCATAAAAACACGTAAATAACCCCCATAACAAGACATTTGTCAGGGTGTACCCTGCAGGTGGTTTGAAAAAATAATTTGAAGGAGGACTCACGATGACAGAAGAAAACAAAAAACGCATTCCGCTATGGCTCTATCCTTCCACACTGGAAAGTGTTGACCGCTGGCAGGAGCAGGACAACTGCAAAAGCCGGAGCGAGTTTATTGAAAAAGCCGTCCGTTTTTACTGCGGATATATTTCGGCGGGCGACGCTGCGAGATTTCTGCCGACTGCCATAACCTCCGCCGTGACAGGCGCGGTCGACGCGTCTGAAAACCGTACCGCCCGTCTGCTGTTCAAGCTGGCGGTGGAGATGTCCATGATGATGAATATCCTTGCCGCTAATGTGGATATTGATGAAACCACACTGGGAAAGCTCCGCGGAAAGTGTGTGCAGGATGTCAAGCGTTCCGTCGGCAGCGTACATTTCGAGGATGTTTATCGTTTCCAGAAGGACAGATAGATACAGCAAAAGAGCCGCAAAAGCCTTCCCCTGATTGAATTTTTACAGATTTTATGCTATACTGAATATGAAAACGAGGTGTTTTTGATGAAAGATCTGGAGCGAATGATTGAGGATGTGAACGCCTCCATGACGATGGAGGGCATGCCCCTCACCGAGGAAGATAAAACGCGGATGCGGTATTGCGCCGGAGATAAAAAGAAAACGGATCAGGTTGTCGCTGAACTGATACGGAAGCATTCGGTCAAAGCGGAGGACGTTCATGAACAGAAATTATGAATACGACTATGAATGGGATAGCAGATACTGCTATCCCAAATCTTTTGTACTGAAAAACAAACTGGGCATAAGGGACGCCGAACAACTGCGCATTGCGGAAAGGGAAATCGCCTCCGTTCGGATACTGGAGGCAAGGGTCAATCCCATTCCCGGCAGGTTTGATCTAAAACATCTGCGGGACATACACCGGTACATTTTCAAAGATATCTATGATTGGGCGGGCGAACTGCGGTGGGTGAACATCGCAAAGGGAAATCAGTTCTGCCTCTATCCATACATAGAATCCAATGCAACCGAGCTGTTTGGCAGGCTGAAAAAGGAGATGTATCTGACCGGCACTCCGGAAAATGAGATACCCTTCCGCTTATCCTTTTATCTCAGTGAGATCAATGTGATCCACCCGTTTCGGGAAGGCAACGGGCGGGTACAACGGCTATTTATACAGTACCTTGCCGAAAACGCGAGATACCAGGTAGACTTTTCGCAGGTTACCGGCAGGGAAATGATCGAGGCCAGCGCGGAAGCCTTTGCACGTAATTACGGCAAAATGGATGCGCTTTTGCAGCGGATCACCACACCCTTACAGGGACCAACGATGGGACAAACCTTCCGATTAGAATAAGATATGGCACAAACAGGCAGTCCTACTAAATAGAAGAGAGGACTGTTTTGTTTTACTCTGCACTTCAAAGAAAGGATAATGATCAACTATGAATATGATGAAAAGTCAGCCATTTTTCAATGCTTACGCATTCCCCGGATGCGTTATCGTGCTTCGGGACAAGCATCCAAAGACATCGCAAACCGAGAGACTGTTTGAAAAATGCGGCATAATAAAACGGCGGATATGGGTCAGGCGGGTCAAAAACGCCAACCGGCACTACCTTGAAACCGGGCTTTGCGGCAGCTATGACACGGCTGGAATTGTTGACAGCGAGCTTGACGGCACGCCGGTCGCGCTGTTCGAGGATACGGAGTTGAAAGAGGAACCGGACGATATTTGCTTGGAACGCAGGATGATTGTAGGCGGAAAAAAGTTCGTCATAAGCTCGGTGTTCCCGAAGGATGCGCACCTAACCCCAACCGACAAGCTGCTTTCTCTTATCGATAAAGAGCAGGAAGCTGAAAGAAATTCTTTCTGAATCCGCTAGACTTGCGGCAAATCCTTCGGTATGATTGGGATTGCGGAAACTCCGCAATCTCATTTTCCGTATCGGTTTGCCATCAAGAAGGAGGTATTTATGAAACAGGCAAACCAAAAATATACAATACTTTACGCCAGGCTCAGTCAGGAGGATGACCGCGAAGGCGAATCCAACAGTATCCAAAACCAGCGGATGATGCTGGAGAAATATGCCGCCGACAACGGCTTTGAAAACACCTTATTCCTTTCTGACGATGGCTACAGCGGCATGAATTTCAACCGTCCGGGATGGAATGAGTTGATGAGGCTGGTGGAAAACGACAAAGTGGCGACCATCATCGTCAAGGACATGTCCCGGTTAGGGAGAAACTACTTGCTGGTCGGACAGTACACAGAGATGGTATTCCCCAGCTATGGCATCCGCTTCATCGCTGTCAACAACAATGTGGACAGCCTTTACGGCGACAATGATTTTACCCCGTTCATGAATCTGTTCAATGATTTTTACGCTAAAGATACCAGCCGGAAGATCCGTGCGGTTAAGAAAGCACAGGCGGAACGAGGCGAACGTGTGGCGACCAGAGCGCCCTACGGCTACAAAAAAGACGAGAACGATCCGAAAAGAAAGATTATACCAGATGAGGATGCCGCGCCGGTTGTGCAAAGGATTTTCAGCCTCTGCGCCGGAGGGAAAGGACCCAGCCAGATCGCAAGGCAGCTTAAGAAAGAACAGATTCTCACACCCGGTAATTATTACTACCATAAAACCGGTGTGCTTCTGACTGGCGTGGACACCACTAGGCCCTATGACTGGAGCAATACAACAGTAGCCAGCATTCTGGAGGACGAGGTCTATCTGGGACACACTATCAGCCTGCAGTCTACCACGATATCCTACAAAAACAAGAAGCGGATCGAGCGCCCCAAAGCGGAACAGCTTCGGTTTGAGAACACCCACGAGCCGCTGGTGACTAAAGAAACCTGGGATATCGTGCAGGACATCCGAAAGCACAAGCGGCGCAGGGCGAACATGGCGGAACAAAACATGTTCTCCGGTCTGGTCTACTGCGCAGACTGCGGCGGGACGATGGTACTCCATCGGGCGCATACCATGGACGCAGTGAAAAACAACTTCATGTGCTCCACCTACAAGAAGCGCGGTAAGGAAATGTGCACCGCTCATTACATCCGGGAAATCCAGCTGTCGACAATCGTTCTGGACGATCTGCGCCGGGTTACCCATTCGCCAGGCAACAGGAGGCATTGTTCATCCGGCATATCAACCAGAGAAACAGTGCCGAAACCAAACGGGAGATCGACCGGCTCCAGCGGGAGTTGGATGCAATGCGCCGCAGAGAAACCGAACTGGCAGCCTTATTCAAGCGTCTCTACGAGGACAATGTGCTGGGTCGTATTACCAACGAGCAGTTCCGGATGCTGTCCGCCGACTACACCAATGAGCAGGACAGCTTGAAGGAACGAATTCCCCAGGCTGTGGAGCGAATAAACAAACTCCAGGAGTCTATCTCCAATGTCTCCCGGTTTGTTGAGAAAGCCAAACGCTATACCGAGATTCCGGAGCTGACCGGCGAGCTTCTGCACCTGTTTATCGAGCGCATTGAAGTGGGCGAACGCGGCGAGCGTTATTCCAGAACAGCGGAACAGGAGATTGTCATCCGCTACCGAGACATCGGCGTCCTCGGCGCATTTGCGGAAGATTCACGGAAAATAGCCGGTTAACGGCAAAGGCAGACAGCGGAATCTGCTGCCTGCCTTTACAAAACCCATGGTTCAGTATGTGTCCCTATGAACACGGACATAAAGGTAGGAGCTATTTTTATTTGCAGGATTTCAGCATAATTTGTGGAAAAAGTACAAAAGTTTATATTTAAGGAGTGATCAAATTGCTCCCTTCTAATCTTGGACCACGTATAACTTATTTTCGTGAAAAGCGAGGGCTTCAGCAAAACTTGCAGCAATCGTCGGTATTAAACCAAAATACCTCAGATACATTGAAGAGGGGGTAGAGGATCCTCGAATTGCTTTACTAGCCCGCATAGCAGTAGCATTGGGAATCTCTATCGAAGAATTGTATAAGAAAGAAAAATCCACTTGGAGCCTCTAATTATTATTTTTCACTAATATTTCACATTTCCTTCAGGTTATCTTGAGAAAAGTAGGCTACAATAATTCTTGTGAGTTTTTTTTTCAACGTTCTTCCCTTACTATACCCTGTCAGAAATGGCAGGACTATTTTTTACATACTACCTACGTATTATCTTAATGGTTATGGTTACAATAATTCTAGACGCCTATTTTTAACCCCTGACTAGGCCCTGCCAGAGATGGCAGGGCCTTATTGGGCGCATTTTACAGTTTCTTAATAATTCCTATTAAGCCAGAAACGCAGAAACCTTATGATTTTTTCGCCATCATCTGTAAGTAGCTTTCCTTTGCCTCTGCAATGCTTACATACATAAAACATAGGCCCTGCAGGTTGCTTCAGGAGCATATTCTCGTCTATCGTAACCTGCTCCTGAATATCTAAGGTTCGAACCCCCTCTTTGAGATTACCATATTGCCTCCAGAAATCTGACCAACTGGAGTTCTCTATCCGCCCGGCTCCCCCACACTCCGGGCAAACCTGTTCAAGAGACTCTATATTTATCATAAGCATCACCTCCGTGTAAAATCTTAGTAAAATTGTATGCTGAAATTTCCTAGTTTAGAAATTGCGCGATAATTATAAAGCTTTCTCCATAGTTAGGGGCTTGTCTACACTAATTACCATAATTCGACAAAAATTCCTATGGAAACGACCTACTTCTTTGCAGTACAATAAGATTTGTGAGCCAAAGGAAAGGATGTCGAGTTACAGTGGATTTTCATATCGCAGACTTACGCGAGTTAATTGAAGAAGTGCGCGAAGAGCTTATTCAATTAGGCATGAGTAGGCCTTTTACGGATCCAGAGGTTGTTCGGATGAGCCAAAGATTAGATCGGCTGTTGAATGAATATGATTATCTGAGATATAATTATAGACGTGGGCTCGAACTTAAGAGAGCTTGATTCATGAGTAAAATGCGAGGCGGCGTATATCATGAAAATTATCTCTGCACCGGTTGAAATGGTTGCGAAGTTTGACATGTTGGGCAATCCCACTCCGGCAAGGTTTGCTTATGCCGGTCCATCTTGAATTCCTCCAAAGCTACCGGTCCAGAACCCTGCATCCATACCAACCCGGAGTGCTGCTCCAATTGGAAAGGCGTCAAAAAGCCCGACAAGGAAGGGCACGGGTGTACAGGGTATAAAAGGTGTAAAAGATGTTCCGAATAGTGACATAGTTTAAACCCCTCTCTATTTTTTTTATTAGGCCTCAGAATAGGCCTCAAAAGATGAGATGGGTTTTTTCTGTTTCTTGATATAGATTATGAATGCTTGACCAGAAATGTTACTTATTTTGTGATTAGTGAAGATGTAAAAGAGCCCCTGGGATTTGATCCTGGAGGCTTATAAAGTTGAAGTTCCTAATAAAGGCCAAGTCCTTTCTCGACCTTGTAGGAATGTGACCGAGCTCCTAAAGAGCCCGGTCACATTCGTTAACTAAAAAAAATCTCTGAACGGGAATCAATTAAACTCAAACTCCTCGAACTCCTCGAACCGTTCAAATCTCTCAAAGGGGAAAAAAGGAAATCTAAATCGGTTGAATCTAAAATCATCAAATTGGTTAAATCTAAATCCATCAAATTGGTGGAACGGAAAGAAAAATCTATCCATATCATTGTCCCCCCCTTCGTTGTGAAATACAGAAGACAAGATGAATGGACTAGCTAATATAAGTCTATGCAATTTACTCTTTGGAGGTTACTAATTCTCGTCCAAATATTATGGCGAGGTAAAGGGGTAGATGGGGTTCGGTCATTATATTGACCGAAATAGTAAGCAATTTTGGAAATGGTCACATTGAAGATAGCCTTTAATTAAAAGAAGACGCCTTTCCAGGAGGCGTCTTCTTAAGAGGGGCTGGGGTTTATAGTAACCCCCATAAAATGCTTAAAAAAATCTCATCTATTAGCTTTTCGGAAAAGGTGATTATCTAATAAATGGTTACCGTGAGGGCAGCTTTAATGCTGCCCTCTTGCTGATGATTATTAAGTGCTCACAAAGGTGATATTCCGAATCGGGATACGGACAATTGGACGGATACCATCGATCGGAGTCCCAATGTTGGAGTGAAGAACTGCGTTTGTCAACAGTGCGACACCATCTTGGATACCGCCAAAGTTTCCAACCCAGAAACCCGCATCCATTCCGATTTCAATCCGGGCGCCGATCGGGAAGGTGTCAAACAGAGCAATAAGTGATACAAACGGTGCGCTAGGCCCTAGAAACAGTGGGGCGGCTCCAGAGGGGAATCCAAATGGACTTAATCCGAATCCTGCCATGGTATAGCCTTCTTTCTTATAAATTTGACCCGAAGGTCTATAAGATTAGAATGGCTAACCTAACGAATATTCTACCCAAGATTCCCTGTCCTAGTTTTAATATATGTAGCTCGTCTTATGATGTTCATAGAATTCAAAAAAATGCGGCTTTTCTTACCACAAAAATTATAGCTAAAGCCAGTACCGGGAATGCCTACTGTCAAACCTCGTTTACTGTTATAGGTAATACCTTTAGCAATCTTGATGCTTGTAGAGTTGATGCCCTTCTTGCCTATATTTAACTTAAGTCCTTTAGGACCTATCTGCTTTCTGAACCGTAGACCCATAAGATCACGCCCTCTCTATCTAATCCAATCATGTTCGGATTCTATAGCCGATATAGATTTCCTGCTTTCCGACAATTATTTTGGTATCAGAGTGTGGCCTAGGACGCCTGCCATATCAGTTCAAATTGTACTCTACTTGAAGATCGTAGATACCACAACCGATGATCTTTACGAGGCACCAGTCGCCTAAACGAATAGAGAAGGAAATTGCCTTCCCTTAACATCAAAGTTGGGTGAGGAACGTGGAGTTAGGAACCTAAGAGGAGGAGTCAAGGAGAAAGGAGGCGCCTATCTGTTAGTGCGGATCGAAGGCAAGCTGAATGAACTCTCCACGGGCATCACAGAACTGGCCAAGTCCATAGCCGTCCTGGAAGTGAGAGGAGAGGTTAAAGAGATGAAGGGATCCGGTTTACCTTTCTCGGTAGATCGGA
>Ga0255336_100921_pt1 | contig 29547 bp, 30 predicted proteins | sample MeOH1_35cm_T3_17_FD_189102 | JGI IMG/M metagenome (GOLD analysis project Ga0255336, IMG submission 189102) | Sandy soil microbial communities from University of British Columbia, Vancouver, Canada - MeOH1_35cm_T3_179 | ecosystem: Engineered > Artificial ecosystem > Sand microcosm > Unclassified ...
CTGCGCGACGTCTGCGCGATATTGATCGTCGTCGACATACAGGCCATGCACGCGGCGCACGGTCTGCGCGAGATTGGCTTCCGCCTGCTGCAGCGCAATGCGCGCATCGGCCGGATCCAGCACGACTACCGGTTCGCCCATCCTTACCGTCTGTGTATTGTCCGCATTCACCGCAACAACCGTACCGGTGACCTGCGGAGTAATCTGTACAACGTTGCCATTTACGTATGCATCATCTGTGTCAACATGAAAGCGTGCGTCAAGGGAGTAATAGAGGCCATAAGCGATAGCGGCGATCAGGATCACGATGAAAAGCAGAATCATCGTTATCTTGCGTTTGCGGTTGCTTTCCGGCTTTATATTTTCGGTGGATTGATCAGGCGTACTCATAAATATGCTCCTTGTTTATCTCGATGTGTGTTATTTACTCGGGTGGGTGTTAGGAGTTCAGTTAGCTGCGGTCTGCTTCAACGGGGTGGCTGGCGCCGCCGGCGCGTCTGTCGGCACGACAAGCCCTGTCTGCGTTGCATCGAAACCGCCGCCGAGCGCCTTGATGAGAGCGATCTGCATACTGCGGCGACTCATCTTCAGGTTCGTCACCGTCTGTTCAGCGGCGAGACGGTTCTGGTCGGCGTTCAGCACCTGCAACTGTTCGGATAGACCTGCCTTGTAGCGGACGACGGCCAGTTGATACGCTTTCGTTGATGCGTCAAGCGCACGCTGCGCATCGCCGGACTGCTGGTCAATCGAACGGATCATCGAGATCTGCGTCGCCGCGTCTGCCAGCGCGTTGATCAGCGTCTGGTTGTAGTTCGCGACATCGAGATCAAAATTCGCATAACGACCCTTCAGTTGCGAGCGAAGGGCGCCGGCGTCAAAGATCGGGAGATGCACCGCCGGACCGAACTGGATTTGACGGCTCGCTGAAGTGAGGAAACGTCCCCAGCCGAACGCATCGAAGCCAAGACTGGCGGCTAGATTGACGTCAGGGAAGAACTCCGCCTTGGCTTCCTTCACGTCATGCAGCGCGGCTTCGACCTGCCAGCGTGCGGCCACGATATCCGGGCGGCGTGACACCAAATCGGCTGGCAAGTCATCCGGCAGCGCGACGACATTGCCAGTCGTGAGGACTGGCTGCGTAATCTGCAGGCCGCGGTCCGGTCCCTTGCCGAGCAGTGCGCCGAGTTCATAGCGCACCACGGTGATTTGGCCATCGAGATCGCTCAGGTTCGTCTGGCTCGTCGCAATGTCACCTAGCGCTGTCTGCTTCTCGACATTGGTATCTAGCCCGGCCGTGACGCGCCCGTTGGTTATTTGGCTGACATCCTGGCGATCGCGGATTTCATTCGAGGCAATGGCGCGTAGTTCGTATAACCGCGCCAACTGGTTATACGTGCTCGCCACTGAAGCGGAGAGCGTCACGCGGGCCTGCTGCAGGTCCGCTTCGGTGGCCCTTTCCTGCGACACCGCCTGCCCGAGACGCTCACGGTTCTTGCCCCACAAGTCCAGATCCCACGACGCGCTCGCCAGGACATTGTTCTCGCTGTACCAGCTTCCGCCGTATGGCGGGGGGTAGAGCGCGGTGCCCGAGAACAGTTCGCGGCTCCATGAATAGCTACCGGTAGCCTTCGGGTAGAGCGCCGATTTCGACGAATCGATATACGAGGCCGCTTTTTCGATTCGAGCCCGGGCCTGAGCGATCGACGGGTTGCCTTGCAACGATTCATCGATTAACCGAGGCAGTTGCGGGTCACCGAACTGGCTGGCCCAATCCAGCGACGGCCATTGGCCGCCTTCGTTCGGCAGGCTCTGGCTGGACTCGTACTGCGCCGGTGACGATATGTGCTTGTCGCTCTTGATGCCGGTGTAGTTCACGCACCCGGCAAGAACCAAAGCCATCACCGCGGCGGCTGCACGGCCTGTCCCGACGCGTACCAAAGTCTGAGGAGTAGTCATCGCGATTTCCTATTAATTTTAAAAGTTGTTTCCGTCATCCAAATCTTTCTTTAGGTATTCGAAACGTCTCGTGTAACGCGGAACAATTCGCGTCTAAGAAAGGCCGCCTGTTCAGGTCCGAACTTGCGTTCGAACTCGTCCTGCGCAGCACGCCAATGCATCATTGCCTCATCCAGCTTCACGCGGCCGCTTCCGGTCAGAGCGAGTTGGAGACGACGATTCACCCACCGGTCAGGCTTGCTGGCGACAAAACCGTTCTGCAACAACGGTCTCAGCGCGCGCACCAGCGTGGTTCGATCCATCATCATCGCCTGCGCCAGTTCGACCATCGTCAAGCTCGAACCACGTCCGAGCGCACTAAGGATGCTGAACTGAGTCGTCGTCATACCCACTTGGGACAGGCGCCGGTCGTACAACTGGGAAATGTGCCGGGCCGCCTGACGAACCGCAAAGCAATCATCGTTTTCGGGTGTTTGACTGTGCATGTGCACAAATGTAGTGGCACTGCGGTGGGCGATCAATGCTCACCGGCGCATCAATTTTTAACGACGGGCACAAGAATCAAGAGCTGGATGCAACAATCCTGGCAGGGTTCATCCGTGTGTCAGTCTTAATAAAGATGTCATTGAGGCACCCCGCGAGCTTCGGTGAAGACGCGGCAGCGCAGTAAGTCGATGACTTCGTTGAGGTCGACGGTTTGAGTTTTCCGACAAAGCGGCGCGCTTATCCGCGCGCGGACGACCTGCAACCGCGTCGCGGCCACTTGATGGTCTCAATCGATCTCAAAGATTTTAGACTCGCGAAAGCGCGACTTCGATAAGAGGCAGGTGGACGTGCGGACCATCCTGTCCAGTGTGTTTGGATTCGAAACGGAGGATAGACTCTGCGCTAGCTTTAAGTGCTTATTGAGTGGATCGTCAAGCCTCTAATTCGACCCGGCGCCGATCGGCGTACCGCCACCTCGTCGAAGAACGTTCCAGCATGCTCGATAAAAGCTTTTACCTTGGCCGGCAGCAATGCTCGCGAATTGTATGCTAACCGTAGCTCAATCTCTCCATCGACGATGTCGAAATTTTCAAGGAGAGACACCAGCTTGCAGGACAATAGTTCTGACTGCACCAGAGCGGCAGGCGCGGCGCCTATGCCAAACCCCTCCAGTACCATTTCTCGATTGAACATGGCATTGTTTGATGCGATGTCGTAACTGAGCGGAACAGTCAGATTCCCCTCCTCGCCGCAGCGAAAGGTCAATACGGGCTTGCGAACCGACGGAGACATCGCGACGAATGTGTGGTCAGTGAGTTGGGATGGATGCTGCGGTGAAGCATACCTTCTCAAATACGCCGGCGTCGCCACGATCGCGAGTGGCATGCGTTCCAAAAGTCGAGTGACAACCGTGTCGGTGCTCAACATAAAGGGGACAACAACCCCGAGATCATAGCCGTCTGCGACAAGATCGACCGGCCGTTCGGTGAGCGTCACGTCCAAACGCACTTTCGGATACTTTTGCTTGAAAGTTGAAATCAGCGGTACGAGCCGGTTCACAGTCGCCGTAGTATGGGCGACGAGGCGCAGCACACCAGTAGGTTCGCGCGCCCCCATCGACGCTTGCGCTTCCAGCGACTCCAGATCGTCGAGAATCCTGGCGCAGCCCTCGTAGAAGCGCTCCCCCGCCTCCGTAAAAGAAACCTGCCGGGTCGTCCGACGGAACAGACGGCTACCGAGACGATGCTCAAGTCCGGCAACGGCGCGCGATACGACCGGTGCGGTAACGCCAAGCATGTCCGCCGCCCGTGTAAAACTTTTGGCTTCGACGACCGACCGGAAGACTCGCAAGCTTTCGATATAGTCCATATGGAATCCTCGGTAGGCTCATGAAAGAATCGTTTTCTATATCCGATCAGTAGGATTAGACAATTGGCCTGATTCGATGAAGTTTTATGGCGGTGGCCCAGGCAAAATCCGTTGAGTCGTCGAGCGTTCGGCTGCACGGCCTCATTCGTTTCGGCCGGGGTTTGAGTAACGACACCACTTCAACCTGAGGCGAGGTTCGCAATGGTGAATGCGCCAATTGTCCCGTCTGTCACTGTTGACTGAAAACATCCAGTCGCACAAAGATTAGTACCGCCCGAGTGGATAAACAATTCGTGAAAGGAGCATCAATTTGTTGCGCCGTGGAGATTAATTTCCAAAATTGGCAGCACACGTCAAATCGCTTGGAGAAGCCGGCTATGCAAATAGCGCAGACCCGCGAGAAGCTGTCAGCTTTGAACAAGCCGATCGCGTCACAGACAGAGCACTGCTCTATGCGGTGCAACACGCGTGGCCTTATAGGAAGGCGTCTCAGCCTCCGTAGCGATTTTCGGGAAATGTAGTAAGCGCCAATCGCTCACGGAATCGACGCTACTATTCAGCCGTTGCCAATCGATGTGTCGACGAGATCGCGCCCTGCGTGATAGGCCGCATCAAGAGCCTCTGCTTCGGTCGCAAAGACGTCGCCGAGCTCATAAAACTGCGTACGTTGCCCGGCATGACGCAGATCGGCGCCAGGACGGCATACATACCCGTTGTAGTGGTATGGGGTATCTGGCGCCGGAGGTCCGTATGCAAGGATCGGCAGCACCCAGATCTCAAATCCTTTGTAGTCGATTTTTTCCCACATGGACACCTCCAACATCAGGACCGCGGGACCGGGAATCAGACCGCCCCACCCAATATGCGAGCGACGAAATGTCTACCCCATGACTCGCCGTGAGCAATGGCATCCGCCACCGTCGTGTATGGTCCGTGAGCACCGGTCAATTCTCCAGAATCTTCCGCAAGCGTCGAACCTCGAACCGGCGTTCCATCATGGCGAGTCACGATGACGCGGGCATTAAAACCAATCACTTTTGCTTCGTCAGCGGGGTCGCATTTTTGCTCGACATTTATAGCCAGAAGGTGGTCGCCAACTTCAATGTCTTGATGCATGGCCGTCTCCTTTCTCATCGAGGAATCTCATTATGACCGCGATCACCAGTCAATGCAGCACGTACGGCTACAAGCTGACGAAGCCGGCAACACGCTATTCAGCGACCATGGGAAAGCGATGTCTCCCATGTTGAAGCCGGACGGCGTTCTCGACTTTCCTTGTCGCCAAACTCAGCCTATCAGCGATCGGCAGCACAAGACAAGAAGTGTCTTTTCCGCAGCAATGGCAACGCCCCCGCCACCCTGCCAACACCACGCAGTCAATTCAAACCAGAACCCTTGAACCCGGGCAGGCGGTCTTTGAAGAACCCTGCGAAGAGTTCGGCACCTTATCTCAAACAGATCAGTCATGGCGGCGACCTGCCGCATACCTCCGGATCGTTACCGCCTGCACAAGCTACTCGGCGAGAGCGTTTTTAAAAGTGTTAAACGCACCCCTGCTGGCATCGCCCTGTGTTAGTAACGCGGCGGCACCGTGAACGTCTGTGCTGCTTTCTTCCGCGCAGGTGTGCGGGGCGGAGGTCTGCCGTATGTCGCCGGAGTCCCTCGTCATCCGGGCCGGGACTCAACGGAACGACCTTGCCGGCACCATTCCGAGCCAGGAAACATCCGCCCGGATCACTTCCGATTATCATTGTTCGAAACTTCTGCTCGCTCCCGTTGATCTGTTGGCCACTGCGACCGGCCGTTTACCAGTCGCATGACCCTGACATCTCGCAAATTTCGCGTTGAAATCCAGCATACGGAGGCAACCGCAAGCCCATGGGGCGAGACGCACACATCAAGCATGAAGCGAGCGAACGCGCCGGTTCGATTCACGTCAAGGGTTGTCTACACGCACGCCTGCAGGCTGCATCGCGTCTCCAACGAGAGGACTCTCCCTGGGCAGCGCCCATTCCAGCCAGCGGGTGCGATGCAAAACCACCAGTGCGAACGCGATGGCCGACAACCCGCCGAAGGTAGCGAAACCCATCTGATAGCTGCCGGTGCTTTCCTTAGCTATCCCCATGATCACCGGCAGATAAAATCCTCCGATCCCGCCGGCTGCGCCGATGATGCCGGACATCAGCCCGGTCTTGCCCCTCCAGCGTTGCGGCACAAGCTGGAACGTCGCCCCGTTGCCGAGCCCGAAGCACATATAGGTGGCCAACAGCAGCGCAATCCCGGCCGGCAGCGGCGGCATCCACGCGGCGAACGTAAAGTCGCACACGGAGATTCCGGCGAGCAGCAGGACGAGCGCGCGCACGCCGGAAATCCGGTCTGCGATCAGACCGCCGACCGGACGCACCAGCGCGCCGATAAATGCGAGCAGCGACATGAAGAGACCCGCTTCGAGTTTCGGCAGTTGATACAGCGAAATCAGCAGCGTGGTCACATAGGACGACATACCGACGAAGCCGCCGAAAGTGATGCTATAGACCAGCATCACCACCCACGTATCCCCTTCTACCAGCACGCTGCGGTAATGCTTCGGCAATACCGCGATGGCCAGTAGCGCACCCAGTACCGGAAGCAGCAACACGCCGGTTTTGCCCTCGCCGAAAACGCCCGAATGCACGGCGAGCACGAGCGCGAGGAGGCCAACCAGCGTAATGCTGAAGCTGAGAAAAGCTTGAGGTGCACTACCCGACTTGGGTCCCAGATCCTTCGCCCAAAAGAAGATCGCTGTAGCCGCCAACGCTAGCAACGGCAACGCCGCGCCGGTCGCTTTCGCCCAGCCGAAATGCTCTGCGAGGCCCGGGAACATGAATCCGTCGAGCACCGCGCCGATGTTGCCCGCGGCGGCTAGCCCGAGCACGAGGCCCTGCACCTTGGGTGGATAGTTGCTTCCGGCCATCGGCAGCGCGACGGCGAAGCTTGCACCACCAACGCCGAGAAACACCCCAAGGACGAGCAGCAACGTATAGGACGGAGCAGACGGCAACAGCAGCAGGATGACAGAAGGCACGGCCGACAGCGCGATACCCAGCAACGCGACGCGCCGGCCGTCGCAGGCCTGGTACAGATTGCCGAGCGTCACTCGCAGGATGGCCGCACCGAGCACCGGGACCGCAACCAGGAAGCCCAGTTCGGCGGGGGACATCGCGATATCCTTGTGGATGAACGGCGCGAGCGGCCCGAACATCACCCACACGGTGAAACCGGTATCGAAGTAGAGGAAGCACGCGAGCAGCGCGCGCCAGTTACCGCTCGATAGCGAACTCAGTAGGTTTTTCATGGGTCTCTCTCGTGGGGCGAAGGCTATTGAAAAGCATGATCAGCACGGATGTGCCGACCCGGTAGGGGAACGCTGCTTCGAGGCGGCGCCTCGTTGTCGCTATGCGCGTTGACAACGCTGTGGATCAACTGGTCCATCTCCTTGATGATGTCGGCGAGTACCGTGGTGATCACCGCGAATTCCCGGCCGAATTGCCCCGCACAGGCGGCTGCGATGCGCGCATTGAGGGCCACGATGTTGGCCTGCATGGAGATATTTCCGAGCCGCTCAGCGATTTCGCTCTGACGTTTGAGCGACGCAGTCTCGATGCTGCGCATCTCCTGTTGATAGGCGAGCGTGATTTCCTGCAGGAGTTCGAGCAGCGGCGTGCCCTGAACAACGAGTGCATCGGTCTTCTCGCGACCGTCCGTCATGCCCGACTCGAGACACGACACAGCTTGATTCGCTTGCGCGATAAATCGCTGGATGCTCTCGTCCGGGTTTCGAGCGCCGAAATAGAGCTGACGCAGGGCTTCTGAAAATACGCCGGTCAACGGACCATCGCCGCTCACCAGGTCGGCGTGCGTTTGCGCAAAGGTGCTCAGGCAGTCCTTGGCAACCATCAGTGCGGCGCCATCGCCGTATGATGCGAGCAGCACATGCAGAACGATGCGCTGCGAGAGCATCCGCTGCCGCCCGGACAAATTGATGAGCTGTCCGATGGTCTGCGCCGAGACTTCTTCGCGACTTGAGTGTGTCCACTGTTTCATGGTGAAGGCCGATATCCCGAGACCGTTGACCCGATCACAAAAGGTGAACCAGGACGAGGTTCGCAATGGTTGATCGAGCGCGCAAAAAAAAACGCCCCGAGCGGCAACCGTGCCCCGATTGCTCGGTCGCACAGTCGACGCTCGGGACGCCGTTGTCCCTGCGGGCCGCTCAACGCGAGCGGCCGGAGAAGATTCAATACGCTGAGGCCTCCGTTGGCCCCTGTCCGGATCAATGCAATAGCCGTGCCAAAGCCGCATGACGCGGATCATCAGCAATCTCTTCGGCTTGTGAACGGCGGTCGAAATCCGCCACTAAACGGCGGCGGGTGTTTTCCGGGAACGATTTTTGAGCAATGCGCGAGCAAAAAGTCTCGTAGCGGGGTCAAGGGCAAGCGCAGCTTGGCGAAGCGAATCCTTGACGCCGCGAAGGGACCAAAAAACTGGTACTGGGCGCGACCTCGGTCGCGCCCATAAAAGCGCATTCTCGCCGCCGTTTAAGGGCGGTTTTGCATCGCCGCTAACACGGCTCGCTCCAACGTTGCGCCAATCGGCTTTTGGTCCGCCCAGCGGGGCTCGGCAATTCAACGATGTATCGCCTGATCGTCGAATTCGATAAAGGCCGGCAGGGTCATCGCATTCCAAGCGATAGTTTGCCGCGCGCGCCTGAACACGGATTTGCGACCTGAGTTGGTGCGATGCAATGATGCATTGCACTATGGCTGTGCGCCGCGTCGACCCGCCCGGCTCGAAAAAAAAGGCGCCTCGAGGGCTAATGCCGTTCAGTTAAGGTCCTTCTTTAAGTATCGAACGGAGTAACGGTGAGGGCGGGATTTGACGACCCGGTCGCATGCGCGCCCGGGTCGTTTTTCATTGGGAAGGGACTTGAGCCGTTCACGCAGACGCGTAAGACAGGCTGGCAACTTTGCATAGGCCGGAGTAACGGCGGCCCACATCATTTCGTGCTGGATCGTATGAAAGGCCCGCACGAAGCTGATATCGGTGGGCTCGAGTTTGGCTGCCCATGCGGCGCTGGCGATCTCGCGACGAATCAGGTTGTAGGCGATCAACGCGCCCCATATTTCCTGATACACCCCTTGGACGGTGCGACTGCGCAAGGTCAATTCCGAACCCAGCATCGATTGCTTGATCTCCCGGAAACTGGGGTGAGTAGGCCGGAGGAATCTCACCTCCAGCCTCTCGCAGAACGGTGCGTGAGCCTCTCGACTCACACCGCTCCCATCAAGCAAACGCACCTGTCATCCCGCGTTGCCAATGTACGAACAGTCGTGGTTGCCGCTTCGCAATGCCTTCCACGAAGATAGCTGCCCGCGTTCTGTGTCCTTTCAGGCGCTTGTACTTCCGCATTGCCCAGGCGATCAACGTCCTGTTGAAGTGTCTGAGCACCGGATACATCGCTGACGGACTGAATTTCCCGTAGTAGCTCAACCAGCCTCGCAGGACTGGATTGTGCATACGGGCGATGTCAGTCACGCTGAGATACGTCCGGGTTTGGAAGCGTGCCTCGCGAGTCGTCTGCCGCATGGACTTTAGGGCCGCCGCACTGACGGCTGGCGTGAAGTTCACAAATATGCTGTTGCGTTTGCGATTTCTCACGATTCGCCGTCGAAAGGTGTATCCGAGAAAGTCAAACTGCGTGTGCGGATACCGCCCTTTGCGACTGCCATCCTTGCAGTAGACGATTTTGGTCTTGTCCGGATGCATTTCCAGATGGCACTCCGCCAACCTTGCCTGAAGCGCCGCCTTGACGGCTTGCGCCTCCTGCTCGGTCCGGCAGTGAACCAGTCCATCATCCGCATACCGGCACCAGGGAAGATTAGGAAACGTCCGGCCCATCCAGACATCGAACGTGTAGTGCAGGAACAGATTTGATAGCACTGGGCTGACGACACCGCCCTGCGGGGTACCCGGGATGCGTTCCACCCGGGATCCGTCCGACAGTTGCAGCGGTGCCTTCAGCCACCGGTCGATGTACAGCATGGCCCAGTCGCTCTTCACATGCTTTCTTAGGGCACGCTGCAACAGATCATGGTCGATGTTGTCAAACAGGCCTTTGATATCAAACTCAAGAACCCAGTCGTATTTCCAGCACCGCTCCCGGGTTACCCCGACAGCATCCAGCGCCGATTTCCCGGGCCGGTAGCCGTATGAGTCCGGCAGGAAGATCGACTCGATACCGGGTTCAATGACCTGCTTGACCACCATCTGGGCGACACGATCCGATACAGTTGGCACCCCTAGAATTCTCTCCCCGCCATTCTTCTTCGGAATGGCGACCGCTTTGACCGGATCGGGGAAGTAGCTACCCGAGGACATCCGATTCCAGACCCTGTACAGATTGCCTTTCAGGTCCGCCTCGAAGTCCGCAAGCGACTGTTGATCCACCCCGGCCGATCCCGCATTGGCTTTAACCGCCTTGAAAGCCTCATACACCAGCCACTTGTCAATGACAAACGGTTTTGTCGTGCTCATGAGTTTCCTCCTGTTGCCAGTTGAACTCCAAGCAAGACTGCCTGACCCAACCCCTTTGCTCCAGCCGCATTACCAGCCTTCATCGCTCGTACGGGTTGGTCCGTCCCAGTGCTCCGCATCGGTACTCTCGCCTCGTGGCTTCTACCACTTGAGCTTCTCCCTTCACATCGGAACGACTGGTTCCCGCAGTTCCACACAAGAGCCTGGATCAGCTTCACGCCCCCTCTACGCCGGCCGCCGCCTGCCCAGTAATCAGGTTTCCGGCAGGCTTGTCCCAGAAGATAGAAACGCCCCTGGTTTTGACGACAAGTCTCTGGATTACGACGCGTGATCGGAAGGTTCACTTTCGTTCGTCTCTCTGATCCATACCTGCCCGAGGTATAGCCTCGGCGCTTTGACCCCAACGCTCACCGCCGCGGCTCTTTACCGCAGCGGCTTGGGGTGGTTTGAAGCCCGCGCCTGAACGCCGACTCCGAGGGGCCTACCCTCATCTCTCATGCAGCTTGTACACAGTCCGTCAGTTCATACCGAACCTCCTTCCTGTGTGCTGCGGCACACTCTCGATCTGCCAGCGGCGCTCGTAGCAGGCCACGATATCTGCGGGTTTGAAGCGCCGGCGCTCCCCCAGCGAAGTCAGCAATACACGTTCGCGCCCGCGCGCGTCGATGGTGCGGATCGCCCGCGCATTCCAGAATTCAGGCAAAGCCGCGCACTTCTTGCGCGCCTGCTGCGAGACGCGCATGCGCACCGTCGCATCGTCAGCGGTACCCGCGATCACTTCCCAGCAGGTATTGGATTTGGCTGGAATCAGGAAGTGGCGATTGCGCGCTCCCATCGTCAGGCCACACAGGATCTCAGCGGCCAGAAAGCCCTTGTCGAACACCGTCAGCGAATCTTCCGGTATCTGCGGCAGCAGGCTTTTGGCGTACACCATTTCGTTAGTGTCGTAGCGTCCGAAATTGATATCGGCGACCAGATGCGTCGGAATCGCGGTGAGCGTCACTGCGCGCACCTGCGGATAACTGGCCACCTTGCCGCTGGCGTAACCTTGTGCGCCGAAGTGCTCGCGCTTGGCCGGGCTGTCGGCCGTGCGCAACGTGGTGCCGTCCATCGCCCACAGACTCAATCCCTTGAACGCATGGTGAGCCGCGTCCTGCGTCGTCCAGGCACGTGCTGTCTGCTCAAACAGCCAAGCCATCGGCGCCTCGCCAACGCGTTGACGCGCCTGCGCCGCCGCGCTCTTGCTGACAAACGGCTCGGCCTCGTTGGGCAACGCCAGATCAAGACTGTCGAGCACCTCGCTGATCGACCAGTGCCGGTAGATCGCCAGTGCAATTACCAGCCACACCACCTGTTCAGCCGGCAGGCGCCGCCGCCGGATGCTCGCTGTGCCCGTTGCCTGCACCGCACGTTCGATCCACTCGTAGGGCAGATGCTCGGCTAACCGGCGCAGATCGGCAGGCTCTTGTGCTTCGATCAGGTAAGTGAGGTGGCTGGAGAGCATCGTGCCGAAAAGTTAACAGCTCGGCGCATCGTTTACAACCACTTCCCGCGTCAAAAACAAAAATGCCGCTCAGCTCTTAACTGAACGGCATTACGCCTCGAGGGCGCCTTGAAGTGAATCTGGTTATTGTTTTTTGGTCTCTCCCGCACTAGCGTCGTAACACAGCAAAATCCGACTGAACGGGGACATGATCGTTTCCTTTACGCAAGCACCGGCGGGGTGTCCAGCGTAGTTCCTCTTAATAATATGTCATTCTGTGATACATAAAAAGTAGCAATTTTGCGGACGGAATGGAGGAAGACAAGGAGAACATCAGGCGCGTCCGAATCGCAATTTTCCGCACCGAGGGACCAAGGCCTGCGGCATTTATTTTCCAGCGCCCGTCGCGCCTGCACAGCTCAGCACAAGTGTGTCGTCTGCCCCAACCTCGGGGCTGAGCATAGCGATATGGAACTCGGTTTCGCCGCAGCGCCACTCCGCGAGAAAATCCTTTGGGCAACCAGCGGCGGGGTCCCGGACCGTTCTCCTGTCAATGCGATATTCGCAGGTGTCTCGCCCGTCGCACTGGGTCTCCATATCAGGTGTCGCGTTGCCATGTTGTGCCCCGCAGTTCTGCCCATACGTACCGGACACCACCTTGATCGCGACCGCTTGCGCGCTCGAATTCGCCACCAGGGCTGCAATCCCGAAGATTATCCCGATGTGGCGGATCAGCACCGCCCGTTTGCGGGTCGGACAAAAAATGGTTTTGTTCACAGATCCCCATGTCACGTGATCGCCGCGCCGCACCGTCAGAGCCGGTGGATTGAAGCGCATCTGTTCGATCACGACCGCGTATGTCGTGGGTGAAGCATCGGCCGCGCCGGACAACGCTAAAACGAGAGCGGCGATCACACCCAAGTCAAGCCCCCATGCGCGCCGACGGTGGGTGCCACGCAGGCGGCCGGCGGCATCGGGCAAGAAGTCATGCACCGCTTTTCCTCAGTTCCGCCTGTAAGTGCTTTGCCCGCTCGAGGTGGGCGACAAAAGCCGGCCGCACCTTGACGAGAAGCGCCTTCAGTTCTTCGTTCTGGGCGCTCGGGATCAGCGTCTTGTCGAGTGCATCCAGAACGCTTTGATGATAGGCCACCTCATGGTCGACGGCTGCCCGGTTGACGCCGCCATGGTCGGTGATCATGCGCTGCGCGAACGCCTTGACATCGGCTGACTTTGTCTTTGATTCCGCAAGCTTGCCAGCGTCGATATCGACTTGATTGGCAGTCACAACGATCGCTGCGATCTGCGGATCTGTGGGTCCATCGCTCTGCGCCCAGTCCGGTAAACTGGCGAGCGCAAGTGCGCCGAACAATGCTGCGCTAATGGCTTTCATATGATCCTTCCTGACGGTGACGGTGACAGGGCCGGCTGGCCAATCCGCGCCGGTTTGTATTGATCGCGGTTATGTACTTGGATGTCGCGTGTTCGAGCCCTGTTCCCGGTCACGCATTTCGACGTCCGGCGCCTGCTGCGCCTGCGCGACTATCCGCTATGCGTGAGGCGCTTTGTCGTGGATGCATTTGGCACGACACGGGAAGGAAATCATCATATGAAAACTGCGCTGGAAAAATTCATCCCACATATTGATCATCGGGCGGAGAGCACATTAAGATAGTCGTGCGGCAAGCACCCGGGGTCGGCATAAACGCCTCGCATCCGCAAGCCGTCAGGTAAACCGGCTTGCGGCACAAATCAAGTTCCCAGCGAATGAAGCACCTATTACATAGGAGACGACAATGCTGAGTCCTCGTGAATTTGCAACCCTGATGCTGCTCCAGGACGCTCCGGATCAGATCGACCTGGACTGTGCGGATCTGGAAGCCCTTCTTGAACGCCAGCTCATTACGCTGGAAAGGCTCGGGTCCGGTCAGCCGCGGCCACTTATCACCATCAATGGTCACTCGGTCCTCAAGGCTGCTGCGCGGGTCCGATAAATGACAGTCGCGTAACACGGTTTGCCACCCGATCCAGGCGTGATGCGTGATTCGATCCGTGTCTGATCGAATGCCGTCCTGAAAGCCTGATCGGATTCCGCAATGGAAAGGAGTCTTCCGTGACTGACTTGTGGGCGGGGATTGTCGTGGGTTCATTCAGGCTGGCTGTCGCCACGCTGCTCGTCATTGGCCACTATCGTCGTGAATGGATGCGGCGGCGACTGCTCAGGCAAATGGATCATCGACACTGTTGGGACGTGATGCGAAACCGCCGCTAATGACGCTTGCCGTGGGCGGTCAATTGAAACGAGTACGCCCTTCGCTCTGCCGGCGCTCCTTGCTCGTCCGGCCCCAACGCTGGTTCCGGACAGGATAACGAAATACTTTCTCCACGGACTTCCACGGCTGTCGCCTGCAAGCCATGCGGCCGATCCCTCCTTCGCTTTGCCGTAAAAGTCACGCTCGCCGGTGTCCGCGCGAGACCGGCGAAGACACGGCGATATCCAGTTTGCCGCCATATCGGACGATGACCTGGCTCACACCTGGCTGCTATAACCGCCTGGAATCGGCTCATGTGATACGTTGATATATGTCATAATCGCATACTTTTTACAATGCGTTTGGCAGGAGACGCTGCCTGACGGTGATGACGTTCCATGTAACGTCGACCGCTCACACTATCTTCCAAGCTTATGGTCCGATCCGCTCTGGCACGCTGGCTTCTCAGCTTCTCCCCTTCACCGGTCACGCTTGGTTGGCCCGAACGATTCAGGTCCTGTCTCGGCGCACTGCTCGGCATATCCTTCACCGCAGGCATGACGCATGTCTTGCTGGGCGACACCGTGCTCATCCCGCTCCTGGTCGCGCCAATGGGTGCCTCCGCCGTGCTGCTGTTCGCGGTTCCCGCAAGCCCGCTCGCCCAACCCTGGTCGATCATCGGCGGCAATGTGGTTTCCGCGGTCATCGGCGTGGCGTGTGCAACCTGGATCACGAACCCGATAGACGCCGCGCCGATTGCAGTGGCCATGTCAATCGCCGCGATGTTTGCGTTCAGATGCGTGCATCCGCCCTCGGGCGCAGTGGCGCTGACAGCCGTGCTCGGTGGGCCGGCCGTGCATGCTCTCGGATTCGGGTTCGTTTTTGCGCCGATAGCGGCGCAGTCGTTTGCGCTGTTGGGGGTCGCGATCGTGTTTCACGCGGCGACTGGACACCGGTACCCTCATGCGGCGCACTCAGCCAAGGAAACAGGCGTCCGTTCGCCGGCGGCCAGCCCCGGATTCACACGGGAAGATCTCGAGGCGGTACTTGGTCGCCGCAACGAATTGCTGGACATCGACCCAGCGGATCTCGAATCGCTGCTCCTGGAAATACAACTGCAATCGTACGTGCGCAGCTTCAGCGGATTAAGCTGCGCGGACATCATGTCCAGCCCCGTCGTTTCGATCACATCCGGCACGACGGTCGCAATAGCCGCCGACATACTCCAGCGCCATGGCATCAAGGCGCTTCCTGTCATCGACGACCGCTCGTTCGTGATTGGCATTGTCACTCAGGCCGACATTGCGAGAAACATGGCGGCCGGAAGGCTTCGGGCGCTGGAGCCCCTCATCGAGCGCTGGTTCGCCAGCCCCGGTTCAGCGCTGACGGTAGCGTCCATCATGACGATCGACGTGTCCACGGTCTGCGTCACCACTTCAATCGCCAAGCTCGTGCCCATGTTCGCCGCTTATGGCCATCACCATATTCCGGTACTCGATAAGCAGGAGAAACTCGCCGGCATGATCACCCAGGCAGACCTGATACTAGGCCTCTACCGACAAACGCACGCTTAGTTTTAAACATTGCGCGCGGACGAGATCGCGAAGGTGGCGCTCACAGCGATGGGACTTCCTCGTCCAAGGCCGCGCCACGATCGAGCGCGCGCTTGACCGATCATCTACACTCCCCATTTCGAACAAGCCGGCCATCGCCGTTGCAGGTGCTATCGCTTGCGTTCCCGACCCTGTCCCCTGCGCACGCTCCCTCCCATATGTATCACTATATGATACAATTTGAATCTAGGTTCCTGACTGGACTATCCCCATGAAAGAAGCTTTTCGCGCGCTGAGAAAAGAGGACTTTGAACAACTGTCTGAGTTTCGTTACCAGATGCGGCGGTTCGAGAGGTTCTCAGAACAGGCTGCTCAGGACGAAGGCATTACGCCGCTGCAGTATTTGCTGTTACTGCATATCAAGGGCTATCCGGACCGGGATTGGGCAACCGTCGGCGAACTGGCTGAACGGCTTCAGGCGCATCACCACGGAATCGTTGCGCTCGTGACGCGGTGCGAGGCGCTGGAACTGGTCAAGCGAAAGCCTAGCGAGACCGATCGCCGCCAGGTCGAGGTTCATCTGCTGAAACCCGGAGAGAAAATCCTCTCGCGGCTAGCCGAGTTGCATCGGGCAGAACTGAAGTCGCTCGCCGGCACCTTCCGCGTTCCGCAGATCGATTTTTAGGTCGGTGCATGCAACACCGCCCACCTTCCGCGGCATTGCAGTCAGGTCACGCCGTTCCATCAGCCGACGCGACAAAACAATCTGAATTGATCAGGAGTCGATGTGCACGGAAACGCTTCACGAGGTGATTTTGCAGCGAATGCACATCTGTTGCGTATTACGGCCATCGCGATAGTGATCGGCGCGTTGAGCACGGTCACGGCCTATGTCCTGCTCCACCTGATCAGTCTTTTCACCAACCTTTTCTTCTTCCAGTCGCTGTCGTTCGACAGTCGCTCGCCCGCGGGAAATACCGTCGGTCTCTGGGTGATCGCGATTCCCGTAATCGGCGGTCTGGTAATCGGGCTGATCGCGCGCTATGGCAGCGAAGCCATTCGTGGACACGGCATTCCCGAAGCGATCGAAGCCATCCTGTTTGGTAAGAGCAAGATGTCGCCGAAGGTCGCGGTGCTCAAACCCCTATCCTCCGCGATCGCCATCGGCAGCGGTGGCCCGTTCGGTGCGGAAGGGCCAATCATTATGACAGGCGGTGCACTGGGGTCGCTGCTCGCGCAATATTTCCACCTGACTGCTGGTGAACGCAAGACGCTGCTCGTCGCCGGCGCCGTAGCCGGGATGACGGCGGTTTTCGGTACGCCGGTCGCGGCGGTCCTGCTCGCGGTCGAGCTGTTGCTGTTCGAGCTGCGCCCGCGTAGCCTGCTGCCCGTTGCCGTCGCGTGCGCGGTAGCCGGTTTCGCGCGGCCTCTTCTGATCGGTGGCGGTCCCCTCTTCCCGTTGCAAACCATCGCACTGGGTCCGCTCGGCCTCATTTCATGCGTGGTTGCGGGTCTCATGGCCGGCGCCATGTCCTGGGGCCTGTCATCGGCGCTATACAAGGTCGAGGACCTCTTCGGCAAATTGCCGATTCACTGGATGTGGTGGCCGGCGCTTGGTGGCGTTGCCGTGGGCATCGGCGGATATGTCGAGCCGCGCGCGCTCGGCGTAGGCTACGACGTCATAGGCGACTTGCTGCATAACCATCTTGCGATCAGCGTCGTGGCCGGCTTGATACTGGCGAAGGCGGTCATGTGGGTCATCGCCCTCGGCTCCGGGACATCCGGAGGCGTACTCGCGCCGCTGCTGATGATGGGTGCGGCCATGGGAACAATCGTCGGACCCTATCTGCCCGGCGGTGAGCCAGCAGTGTGGCCGCTGGTATTCATGGCGGCGACGCTCGGCGGCATGATGCGCGCACCGATCATGGCGACGGTGTTCGCGTTCGAACTCACCCATGACGCCAATGTACTGTTGCCTCTGCTCATGGCTTCGGCTGTCGCCTACGGATTCACGGTGCTGCTGATGCGTCGCTCCATCCTTACCGAGAAAATTGCGCGCCGCGGTTACCACATCTATCGGGAGTACGGCATCGATCCGCTCGAACGCCATTTCGTCGAGGAGGTGATGACGCGCAAGGTCGAGACGATCGATGCGGATGTGCCGGTTGCTGACGTGCTGGCGAAGTATTTTGGTGAGAAGCAAATACATCGCGCGTTTCCGGTGACGCGAGGCGGCGCGCTGGTAGGAATGATCGAGCGTGAGGGATTGATCGCCCGAACCGGTAGTCCAGCCATCCAGGTAATGAACGACCTGTTCGGCGCAAACACGCCGATCATGGCGTTGCCCGGGGAAACCTGCCGGATCGTGTCCACCCGGCTGGCGGTGCACGGGCTTGAGCGGTTGCCAGTGGTGTCAGACGCGCAGTCGCGACGTCTGGTGGGCTTGATAAGCCGTAGCGACCTGGTGAAGCCGTCGCTCGCCTTCTTCGAGGAAGAGGAGCGGCGCGAGATGTTCCGGCGCTCTCCCCTGCACCACCTGAAGAAACGGTTTGCACCGGTGAGCAGGCACGGAGACGACGCGTCCCAGGAACGCCGGTAAGTCGCCCGACACCTGGTGATTCGTCGCGATCTCTATATCACATCACGATATAATAGGGCTAGGACGGCAATTTCTCGTCCAACTCGTCGAAAGCCCGCAGCGGTTTGATACGAACACGTATGGAAATTGACGTCGCGTTATTTCATACAAATGGTCTCACGCAACAAGAGGTGGACTATCATGTTGATCACATTCAAATCAAGAGCATCACCCGATGTTCTGATGCTCGCAGATCTCGCCAATTACCTCCTCGGTATTGTTGGAAAACGCCTTGGTCCGTGCGGCGTTATCGAACGCCATGAGTTATCCGATGCCATTGGCCGTATGGAAGACGCCATCGCGGAAGACCAGAGAACGTCCGATGAGCACGATGAGATGCACTACGGAACACAAGCTGGTGTACGCGAGCGCAGTGCAGGACTGGCACAGCGCGCGTATCCGTTTTTGGACATGCTTCGTGCAGCTCAAAAACAAGACGTAGACATTATTTGGGGCCTGTAGGGCTGACCTCCCGGTATTCCCCGGGTTACAGCAGAGCCACCGCCGATGTTCTGCGGCTTTCCGCTTGGCGCGGTGGCCGGCTCTCTAGTGTCAGGAGTACAAACCTGCTGAGGAACGACATGATCCAAAGCAGGATTGTCCCGGCTGGGCGTCCGTCGGCGAATGCCCGCGCACGGCGGCGCGAGCATCGCGGCCCTCCATGAATTAACCTTTTGCCAATCTGTTATTCGAGCGCTGCCGCTGGCCCAAAAAATTCGAAACGCGTCTGCGATTCAGGCACGCCGAGGGCTTTCAAATGACGCTTCACCGCTCTCATGAACGCGATTGGCCCGAGGAAATACGCGTCGACATCGCGCGTTTCCGGCAGCCACTCCGCGAGGCGCGCTTCATCCAGGAAACCGATTCCGTCCGCGGGCGAATCCTCCCCTCGCTCTTCCGCATAACAGTAGAAGTGCTTGATCTGGGGGTGTCTCTTGGCATACGCATTCACCGCGTCCCGAAACGCATGCACCCCGCCGTGCCGCGCCGCGTGAATGAAATGCACGGGGCGCTTCGTATCCGAAGCAGCTTCCAGCATCGCGAGCGTCGGCGTGATGCCGACACCACCGCTGATCAGCACTAGCGGTTTGCTACTGGGTTCGAGCTTGAAATCGCCCGCGGGGGCGAGAAGCTCGATCGCGTCATTCTCGTGAAGATTGGAATGCAGGTGATTCGAAACCTTGCCGTCAGGCTCGCGCTTCACGCTGATCCGGTATTCGCGGCCGTTCGCCGCCGCCGACAGCGAATAGTTGCGGCGCACCTCCTCGCCATCAATGAAAAACCTGACTCCGATGTACTGCCCCGGCTGGAACGCGAGCAGTTCGCCGCCATCATCCGGGCGCAGATAGAACGACGTGATCTCGTCGCTTTCCCTGACCTTGCGTGCGACGCGGAACAACCTCGTACCGCGCCATCCTCCCGGCGACTGCTCTTTTTCGACATACAGCTTTTCTTCAAGACCCATCAAGAGATCAGCAAGCTGGCCATATGCCGCGGTCCAGGCTTCGATTACGGCATCGGTGGCGATCTCCGCGCCGAGTACTTCGCGAATGGACCGGATCAGGCAGCCGCCGACAATCGGATAATGCTCGGGAAGAATGTTGAGCGCTACGTGCTTGTTGACGATCTGAGAGACAAGGCCTCCAAGTTGCTCAAGCTCGTCGATATGTCGCGCGTACATGAGTACGCCGTTCGCGAGGGCGCGCGGTTGAGCGCCGCTCGCTTGATGCGCCTGGTTGAAGTACGGACGCACTTCGGGATGTTCGCTGATGAGCAAATCGTAAAAGTGCGTGGTCAACGTTTCGCCACCGCTCTCGAGAAGCGGGACGGTAGCTTTGACAATGGCGCGATGTTCAACAGAAAGCATGTGAGATCCTTAAAAAGCCAGCAAGACTTCAACAGTTGAGAAGTAGCGTGTACTATCCACGATTCATGCCAGCGCTACATGCCAATTAAATCAAAGGCTTACACACTTACATGGTCAAATTGACGCAGTCCAAATGACTCTTAAAGAAGTCAAACTGACTCCAAAGGCATTGCTTGATGCGCTGATTCCGCTGGTGCAGGATTTGTCTCGCGAACTGAGCGACCTGGAGCGATATCGTCGCCTTTTGCAAAGCATGCGCACCCTGTTCCCCGCCGATGCAACCGCGCTTTTGCGACTCGAAGGCGAAACGCTGGTGCCGCTCGCTATAGACGGACTGAGCAGCGATACCCTCGGACGGCGTTTTCGGGTTGCCGAGCATCCCCGATTTGCACAGTTGCTGGCGCGACCGACGCCAACCCGCTTCGCCTCGGATTCAAACCTGCCGGATCCCTACGACGGGCTCGTCCAGGGAATTTCGGGGCAACTCGAAGTGCATGATTGCCTGGGTTGTCCACTTCTCATCGGCGGGCGGCCGTGGGGTCTGCTGACCCTCGATGCCCTCGATCCGGCGCGCTTCGACAGCATCGACATGGCGTCACTGGAGGCGTTTCTGAGTCTTGCTGCGGCGACAGTCAGTGTCGCCGAGCGGATTGAATTCCTCGCCCGTATTGGCGAGGAAGAGCGACGGCGCGCGGACGCATACCGTCAGGCCGGCGACCAGAACCACCGCACGATGATCGGCCGCAGCAAGCAGCACAAACGGCTAATGGACGAAATTGCGGTTGTAGCCGGCAGCGATTTGACCGTGCTGATCACCGGCGAGACAGGCGTCGGCAAGGAACTCGTAGCCAATGCGATCCACGCGTCTTCTGCACGGGCAAACAAAGCGCTAATCAGTCTTAACTGCGCGGCGTTGCCTGACACCTTGGTCGAAAGCGAGCTGTTCGGGCATGTACGCGGAGCGTTCTCGGGCGCGGTGTCGGATCGGCGGGGAAAATTCGAGCTGGCCGATGGAGGCACAATTTTCCTCGATGAAGTCGGTGAACTCTCACTCACAGTACAAGCGAAATTACTTCGGGTCCTGCAGAACGGCCAGCTTCAGCGGATCGGATCCGACAGTGAACACAATGTCGATGTCCGCCTGATCGCCGCTACCAATCGCGATCTCGCTGAAGAGGTACGGGCCGGGCGCCTGCGGGCGGATTTTTACCATCGGTTGAGTGTGTACCCGTTGCATGTGCCGCCGTTGCGTGAACGAGGTCGCGACGTGCTGATGCTGGCCGGCAATTTCCTGGAGGAGAATCGCTCGCGCCTGGGACTGTCAAGCCTTCGTCTCGCTTCCGATGCGCAGACTGCGCTGCTCGAGTATGGATGGCCCGGAAACGTGCGTGAACTGGAGCACCTGATCGGACGAAGCTCGTTGAAGGCGCTCTCGGCACATAGCGAGCGCCCACGGATCCTGACGCTGACTGCCAAAGATCTCAGCCTCGACGACGGTAGCCCGGACGAGGCTGTCGAATCGTCAAATGCCACCCTGCCAGAACTCGCGGATAAGGATTTTCGCAGCTCCGTGACGTCTTTCGAGCGGACCCTGGTAATCAATACACTAGCTCGCCACAACCAGAACTGGGCATCGGCCGCACGCGCACTGAATATGGATCGAGCGAATCTCAACAGGCTGGCCAAGCGCCTGGGCCTGAAATAGGGACTGTCAAACATCGGTCGCCATCTGGCCGCCATGCGCGACTTCGTCGAAGGTCCGGTCGATGAAATAGATTGCGACTTTGTCGGGCGATGCGTCGTAATAGCACGCGAGCAAGGGAGTAAGCGCCACTGCGAGCGCACGACGCTGGTCGATCGACCGCGCATAAGCATGCACCTTCACGAAGATTCGTTGGCGCCGCGGATCATCGCTCGACATGTCTGCTGCCAGCTCGCCCTCGTGCGCATAGGCCTCTTCGTTCAGCGGTATGAAAAAGAGCGTGACGGTAGCCGGAAGGACACTGAACGCCGACACCACCGCTGCGGTCATATCCCTGGCAAGAGCGGAACGCGCATCGCGCAAAGCACGGGTATTGGCTGCGTAGTTATCCTGGCCCAGCCGAAGGTTTCGAGCGAGTATTTCCAGATATGGCATGTGACGGGCACCATCGGGATACGAGGAGAATGCCGCCGTCGAGTGACGGCGCCAAGGAGTCGGCAAGTGCGCGCATGCATCCACGCGATCAGGTCACTTGCTGCAGGAAAGCCTGCGCGCGTGCGCATCGGGGCCGTGTGAAGAACTCTTCCGGCGGCGCCACTTCAGCGATCTTTCCCGCGTCCATGAAAACGATCCTATCTGCCACGGTCCGCGCGAAGCCCATTTCATGCGTGACGCAGAGCATCGTCATGCCGTCCCGAGCGAGACCGGTCATCACATCGAGCACTTCCTTGATCATCTCGGGGTCGAGCGCGGACGTGGGTTCGTCGAAGAGCATCAGGCGCGGCTTCATGCACAACGCGCGCGCTATGGCCACGCGCTGTTGCTGTCCGCCCGACAGTTGCCCCGGATACTTGTGCGCGTGCTCCGGAATCCTGACCCGTTCGAGGAAATGCATGGCGAGTTCGGTTGCATCGCGCCTGGAAAGCTTGCGGATCCACATGGGTGCGAGGATCAGGTTGTCCATCACGCTCAGGTGCGGGAACAGGTTAAACTGCTGGAATACCATGCCCACTTCGCTGCGGATCTTCGCGAGGTCCTGCGTACTCGAAGTCAGTTCGATGCCGTCGACTATCACCTGTCCCTGCTGATGTTTCTCGAGCCGATTGACGCAACGGATCAGTGTTGACTTGCCTGAGCCCGAGGGACCGCAGATCACGATGCGTTCGCCGCGCGCCACTTCGAAGTTGATATCGTCCAGTGCGTGGTATGAGCCGTACCACGTATGGACGCCACGGAATTCGAGCATCAGGTCCCGACGCGTGTCATTCATGGACGTGCCCCCTTGCATTGCCCGCTGCGCCGTCGACCAGTCCCATCTGGACAAGCGCGTCCCGGATCGCGTCTCGCGTTGCTGCCCCGACTGGCTCAAAGGGTTCACGCGCCTTCGCGCAATCAATCACGTTCATCATCTGGAGTGCCACCTTGATACGTGCATACATCTCGTTGCGAGGTGCCGCGTAGATCGCTCGCACCAGCGGGAGCATGCGCGCGCTCGCTGTCCGCATGGCCGGCAGGTCGTTGTCCTTGCTCGCTCGCCATAGTTCGACGAGTTGATGTGGCACAAGACTCGCGAGCCCGGAGAGGATGCCGTCGCTGCCTACCGCGAGTTGTGCAAGAAACCAGTCGAAATTCGATGCGAGCACCTGCACTTCGGCGCGCGCACCCTTGATCGCGTGCCAGTTTTCTTCATAGGCGCGCATCGAGTCGCTGCCCTCCTTGATCGCGACGACCGAAGGAACGGCCGCGAGTTCGAGGAGCGTGCTCGTCGAATACCCAAAACCGGAAGCAAGCGGATACTGAAAGATCGCGAGCGGCAGCGAAACGGCCTCACTGATCGCGCGAACGTAAGCCAGGACCATCGCAGTGCTTGCGCCGGCGAACGTCGCGGGCGGGAACAGTGTCAGCATGTCGGCACCCGCGGCTTCGGCGGATGTCGCCTCGGCAATCGCCTCGCGGGTGGACTGAGCAATAATCCCGGCCACCAGTGTCCGCTGCGGGCCCAGTGTCTCGCGCGTGAAGCGCAGTACGTCGACCCGCTCAGCGGTGCTGAGCGCGCCGCCCTCTCCGGCATGCCCGTTGACGAACACGGCGGAAACGCCGTCGGTTTGTCCGCAATAGCGCAGCACGCGTTCATAGCTCGGCCAGTCGATTTGCTGCGCCTCGTTGAAGGGCAGGACGGTTGCGACTACCACGTCGGTAAGGGAACAAGGTTTCATCGAATTGCTTATCCTGATGAGGGCGACCGGATGCGCTGGGTGTCGCGACTCCGGTGCGTCGGGATTCAACGGTTCTGTTCGTGAGCCGCGCCAAAGTGCTTTTCCAGTCGACGCTGAATCAGGCCCCAGCCCGTCGTCATGACGAGGTAGAACACCGCCGCCGCGCCAAACACCTCGAGCACTTCGAACTTCTCCTGCATCAGCATCTGGCTGCGCCGCATGAGCTCTTCCATCGAGATCACAGAGGTAATCGATGTAGATTTCAGCAGCCCGTTGATCGAGTTGCCGAGCGACGGGATCATCAGCCTGAATGCCTGCGGCAGCGTGACCTTCCACATCACGAGCCACTTCGGCAGCCCGAGCGCCTCGGCGGCCTCGTATTGCCCACGTGGCACACCCATGAAACCGCTGCGGATGATCTCCGCGAGATAGGCCGCCTCGTTGAGAACGAGCGCGAGCAGGGATGACTCGACCACGTTCAGGCGCAGTCCGAGTTGGGGCAGCCCGGTGTACACGATCACAAGCTGGATCAGCAGCGGCGTGCCGCGAAAGAACCAGATATAGAACTGCGCCGCGCGGGCCAAGGGCTTGCTGCCCGACATCCGTATCAATGCGACGAGCATACCGAACAGCATCCCGCCGATGACAGTCGCGACCGTCAGCCCGAGCGTGACCGCGACGCCACGCAGCAGGAAGCCGTTGGAGAGATAGCCGAAGAAGTCCTGGAGGTTGAACAGAGTCATCGGATTCGATACCCGCTCACACCGGACCGGTGCCGCGCACCGAGATGTGTGCATCCGGCAGCTTCGTCATGCCGTAGCCGTCGAGCAGCTTCGCATAGCTGCCGTCGGCCCGCATGCCGTCCAGCGCGCGGGCGACCGCTTCAGCCACTGCGCGCTGCCGGAATGCGAGCGTGGTCTGCGTATTGCCCTGTCCGGCCAAAGCCATGCGTGCCTGATTGCGCTTGATGATGGCCGCCGCCGCATAGCTCGGCAAGGCCGCCAGCTCGAGCTGCCCTGCGCGCAGAGCGGCCATCACGTCGCTTGCGGTTGTGAACGCATGTATTTCGATAGGCTTGCCGCCCTCGCTTGCACTTTCCTTCGCCCGCTCGCGCAACCAGCGCTCCTGATAAGAATCCGCTTCAACGCCGATCGAATGAGCGCGCAATGCGCGCACGTCGGCGAGCTGGAGCTTGCTGTCGGGACTGACCACCACGTCGATAGTCGACACCGCGTAGGGCACGGTGTACATCATGCGCGAGCGCTCCTCGGTCCAGAACATGCCTGTATCGATACCGTCGAAGCGGCCTGCTTTCAAGGCCGGGATCATCGCAGGAAAATCCATGCGCATGAAGTCCACCTCGACACATAATCGCTTGGCAAGCTCGTGACCCAGTTCAATGTTCATGCCTTTCAACTGACCGTCACCGTCAACATACTGAAGGGGCGGCAAAGTCGGGTTCGTCGACAACGCAAGGCGGCCTGGACTCACCAGTTGGTCGGCCGGAATCGCGGATGTGCATGCATAGGCAGGACTCGCGACCGGCAGCAAGACCGTGCAGGACGTCAGGACGGTTGCGAACGTCGACCAAAGGCGGCGTGAAAACATGACTTCTCCAGGCTTCGTGGAATAGTGAGCGGCCGAGAGACGTCCGGCCTCGCTAGCGAAACATTAAGGGCGGCCAAGCCAGGCGCGCCAGTGAAAAAAAAGTGTCCGACTATAAGCCGCTGTTATAAGCGCGTCTCTTTTTGCGCCGGACCCGTGCGCCTCAAGGTTCCTGCGGGAATCCGCCCGGCGTTGTCGCGCAATGTCGACATAATTTTGGCCACGCCCTGCTTTCAATATGGCGACGTAACATGAGAGCCCGCGTGCGCAACGGTGCGCACCGGCCAAAATTCATACGGGAAATTTGATGACCGGGGGTGGTTCCGCGCGCGTATTGATCAACCTGCGCCAGCTTGAAGTGCTTCGCGCCGTGATGCGCTATCGCACCACGACAGGAGCGGCCGAAGAACTAGGCATGTCGCAGCCGGCCGTCAGCAACGCGATTCGTCTCGCGGAAGCAAAGCTCGGTTTCGCGCTGTTCGACCGGATCAGCAACCGCTTGATCCCGACCTCCGAAGCCAAGATGCTGTTTGACGACGCGGAGCCGCTGTTCCTGGTTCACCAGGCGATCCAGCAGAAAGCCTGGGACCTGCGCACGGGGCGCGCGGGCGTGATCCGCGTGTTCGCCACGGCCGAACTCTCGGAATGGCTCGTACCGAAGATTCTTGCCCGGTTTGCCGTCGACCACCCGCGCGTGAAGATCCATCTGGAGACGATGCGCATGGACGCCATGCTCGAAAGTCTCGATTCCGGCATGGCGGACGTCGGCTTGTCGATGATGCCGCCGTCGCGCCCCGGGCTCGTCAACGAGTTGCTTGCCGAATTCCAGGTCATGTGCGCGGCGCCGCCCGGAGACGCCATTCAGGCGCTCGACGTGGTCACCCCTGCCGACCTGCGCGGCAGAAGGCTGATCGGGGCTCCGGCGCGCAGTCCGCTGGGCTTGATCGTCGAGCGTGCATTTGAAGCGGCGGGTGACCTGTTCGTTCCCGACATCGAAGTGCGCTTCTCAAATGTGGCGTGCCGGCTCGTCAGCGAAGGGCTGGGTGTCGCGGTAGTCGACGAGTTCTCGGCGCTGTCCGAACCTGCAAACACGCTCGTGGTCCGGCCCTTCAGTCCGCGCCTGCCGATCACGCTGTGTGCGCTGCTGCCAAAGGACCGTCCGCGCCAGCGGCTCACGCAGAGCTTCGTCATGCAAGCTCGCGAGGTCGTCAACGCGCATCGTGCAGCAACCGCCGTAAGCGCCGTGCGCCATCGCACGAGGGAAACGTCGTAGCGTTCATGACCGGGGCTTATAGTCACCGGCACGCATTTAATAGTCCGGCACGATCGGCGAGCAGCTTCCGGTTGTTATTCTGAAGTCAATTCCAGGCGTCGCGAAAAGCCCTTCAATCAAGAGCCCAAACGCAAAGCCTCTAATTGTCCGGAATGGTCATGCTCAAACTTCTCGATGGTGTCCGTGTCATCAGCTTCAACCATTTCCATGCGGGCCCGATGGCCGCCCAGATGTTGGCGGACCTCGGCGCCGACGTCATCGCGGTAGAGCCGCTCGACGGCGCTTTTCATCGCAACTGGGCGATTGCCGATCACTTCGTCGGTACCCAGAGCGTGAATCTGCTCACCACGGGACGCAACAAACGCAGCCTTGCCGTCAACATGAAAAGCCCTGAAGGCCAGGCGCTGACGCAACGGCTGGTGCGCGATGCCGACGTCGTGATGGAGAACTTCCGGCCCGGCGCCATGACGCGCCTCGGCCTGGGCTACGAACAGGTGCGCGCCGCCAATCCCCGTATCGTCTACGCCAGCGCAAGCGGCTATGGCGGTTCCGGCCCCTATGCGGCGAAGCCGGGGCAGGACCTGCTGATACAAGCGCTCTCAGGGCTTGCCGCCCGCACCGGCCGCGCCGACGGCCCACCGACGCCAGTCGGCCCGGTGGTAGTGGACCAGCACGCGGCCGCCCTCTGCGTGATGAGTATCCTTGCCGCGCTGTTCAATCGCGAACGCACAGGGACCGGGCGGCTTGTGGAGGTGAGTCTGTTGCAGGCCGCAATCGATCTGCAAACCGAATCCCTCACGGCATGGCTCAACGGGGCGCGTAGTGTTTCGCCACGCGGGCCAGACGGGATGGCAAGCTGGTTCAGTCCGGGCGCCTACGGCATCCACGCAACGGCGGACGGCTACCTCGCCATCGCCATCGCGACACCCCGGGCGCTCGCACGGGCGCTGGAGCTCCCGGCACTCGATGCGTATGCGGATAACACGTCGTTCAGCCATCGCGAGGAGATCAACGGTCTCGTTTCGCGGCGACTGCGCGAGCAGAGCACCGCCGAGTGGCTCAGGCACTTGCGCGATCACGACGTGTGGCACGCGCCGGTGCAGGACTACGAAGACCTGCTCGAGGATCCTCAACTCAGGCACCTCGAGTCGTTCAAGACGGTCGAAGGCGCCGACGGCAAGCCCGTCACCCTCGTCATGCACCCGGCTCGCTACGATGGCGAAGCTCCCGGCCTCTCGCTCGTGCCACAACCGCTGGGCGCACAAACAGCCGAGATCCTCGCTGAACTCGGATATGCGGACGGTGAGATCCAGGCGCTCGCGGATGCTGGCGTGGTGCTCGCTCCTCACGCAGCGTCCGCGCCGTAAGCGCGCCTCTTATCGCCTGGTCTCGACAACAAACAACCATGATCGATTTCTCCATTCCGTCAGAAAGCCGCTTGCTGGCCGACACCGTCCGCAAGTTCGTGACCCAGGAAGTCCAGCCGCTCGAAGCCGAAACCGAGACGACCGGCATGATTCCTGCCGACAAGCTGCGCATCGTTCGCGACAAGGCGCAGTCGCTAGGGCTCTTCGCCATGAACATGCCGGAGTCGGTCGGCGGCGGCGGCCTCTCCAACGTCGACATGTGCCTTGCGGAAGAGGAACTGGGCAAGACCTCCGACGCCCTGATCCGGCGCATCTTCGGCCAGGTCTATCCCATGCTGAAGGCCTGCGAAGGTGCCCAGCGCGACGCCTACCTGCTGCCAACCGTGCGCGGCGAGAAAATCTGTGCAATGGCGATCACGGAGCCCGGCGCGGGTTCGGACGCCGCCTCCATTTCCACCGCAGCGCGTCTCGACGGAGACGAGTGGGTGCTCGACGGCCGCAAGCACTTCATCAGCGACGGCGACATCGCCGACTACGTGATCGTGATGGCGCTCACAGACAAGGAGAAGCGCGCCAAGGGCGGCATCACGCTGTTCCTCGTCGACAAGGGCACGCCCGGTTTTCACGTGACAGGCAAGCAGCCGATGATGGGCCACCGCGGCTACGGGCACGCCGAACTCGTGTTCGAGAACTGCCGCATTCCTCGCGACAACGTTCTGGGCGAGGTCGGCGGGGGATTTCGCCTCATCATGGAAAGCGTTGCATCGATCCGTCTTGCGCACATTGGCGCGCGTGCCTGCGGAATGGCGCAGCGGGTGCTCGAACTGATGCGCAACCACGCGGCGGAGCGCAAGCAATTCGGCCAGCCGATCGGTGAATTCCAGATGGTCCAGCAGATGATCGCCGACTCCGCCACAGAGATCTTCGCCACTCGCATGATGGTGCTCAACACGGCATGGGAGCTGGATCAGGGCAACGACGTGCGCGACAAGGTTTCGATGGTCAAGCTCTATGCGTCCGAGATGATCGGCCGGGTTGCCGATCGTGGCATCCAGGTCTTTGGCGGCATGGGTTTCACGAAGGAAATGCCACTTGAACGGATCTACCGCGACAGTCGCGTGACGCGCATCTACGACGGTACCTCCGAGATCCACCGCATGCTCATTGCCCGCAGCGTGATCAAGCGTGGCCTCACGCTGTAACGTTGGAAC
>Ga0255336_100922_pt1 | contig 29510 bp, 20 predicted proteins | sample MeOH1_35cm_T3_17_FD_189102 | JGI IMG/M metagenome (GOLD analysis project Ga0255336, IMG submission 189102) | Sandy soil microbial communities from University of British Columbia, Vancouver, Canada - MeOH1_35cm_T3_179 | ecosystem: Engineered > Artificial ecosystem > Sand microcosm > Unclassified ...
CAACGGCGGCAGCGGCGCGGTCGCGGTGATCGCCGACAACCCGTTCCGCGCGATGAACGCGGTCAAAGCGATCAAGGTGGATTGGCATGAGGGCGCGGCGTCCAAGGTGTCGAGCGCGAGCGTGAACAGCCGGCTCGCGCAAGCATTGGACGACAGCGACGGCCACGCCTACTACCATCGCGGCGACGTGGATGCCGCGTTGCACGGCGCGGCGCGAACCCTCACCGCCGAGTATCGCGCGCCGTGTCTCGCGCATGGCGCGGTCGAACCGGTCAATTGCACGGTGCAGGTCTCGGATGGCGCTGCCACCGCCTGGGTCTCCACGCAAGTGCCCGCGCTCGCGCGCCAGCACGTCGCCAAGGTGCTGGACCTCGACGCCGACAAGGTCGACATGCACACGCTGCTGCTCGGCGGCGCGTTCGGCCGGCGGCTGGAGCTCGACTTCGTCGCGCAGGCCGCGGCGATCGCGCGCGAGGGCGGCGGCCGTCCGGTGCAAACGCTCTGGTCGCGGGCGCAGGACTTCACGCACGATTTCTATCGTCCGGCGTGCGTGTCGCGGCTCAAAGCCGGTCTCGACAAGGACGGCAAACTCGTCGCCTGGCAGAGCACGTCGGCGAGTCAGGCGATCGTGCCGGAATCGCTCGCGCGCTACTACGGCGTGCCGCGCATTCCCATCGACAAAACCACCAGCGAAGGCGCGTTCGACCAGCCCTACGAATGGCCCGCCGCGCGCGTGGCGCACAAGATCGTCGAGCTGCCGGTGCCGGTCGGGTTCTGGCGCTCGGTCGGCCATTCGCATCAGGCTTTCTTCACCGAGAGTTTCACCGACGAGCTCGCCGCCGCCACGGGCCAGGATCCGATTGCGTTTCGCGCCGCGCTGCTCGCGCGGCATCCGCGGCATCTGGCGGTGCTAAAGCGCGTCGCGGCGTTGTCGGAGTGGGGGCATCCGTTGACGCATGCCGCTGACGGCGCGCCTCGCGCGCGCGGCGTCGCGCTGCATGAGGCGTTCGGCAGCGTGGTCGCGCAGGTGGCGGAGGTGTCGCTCGGGCCGAACCAGCAGATTCGCGTGCATCGGGTGGTCTGCGTGATCGATTGCGGCTTGCCGGTCAACCCGAACCTGATCCGTCAGCAGATGGAGAGCGGCATCGTGTTCGGCCTGTCGAGCGCGTTGCAGAACGAGATCACCATCGAGGAAGGCAAGGTGAAGCAGGAGAACTTCGTGGATTTCCCGGTTGTGCGGATGAACGATTGCCCGGTGATCGAAACCGACATCATGCCGAGCCAACTACATCCGCAAGGCGTCGGTGAACCGGGCGTGCCGCCCATCGTGCCGGCGGTGGCCAACGCGGTATTCGCGCTGACCGGCAAGCGCTTGCGCGCGTTGCCGCTCAAGCTCACATGAGGCTCGTGTGAAGCCCATCGGACTCAGGGGGAAAAGCATGACATCGCTGAACATCAACGGCCGCGCGGTGGCGGTGCACGCGGAGCCGGACATGCCGCTGCTGTGGGTGCTGCGTTGCGAACTCGGGTTGACGGGCACGAAGTTCGGTTGCGGCGTGGGCATTTGCGGCGCGTGCACGGTTCACCTGGACGGCAAGGCGTCGCTCTCGTGTCAGACGCTCATGGCGGGTTTGCAGACGCAGAAGATCACGACGATTGAAGGCGTGCAGGGCAAGGAAGCGCAAGCGCTAAAGGCGGCGTGGATCGATCTCGACGTGGTGCAGTGCGGCTATTGCCAGAGCGCGCAATTGATGGCGGCCTGCGCGTTGCTCAAGCAGAAACCCAGTCCCACCGATGCGGACATCGACGCGGCCATGTCCAACATCGTGTGCCGTTGCGGCACGTATCCGCGGGTGCGGGCGGCGATTCACCAGGCGGCGAAGCGCCGGCCCGCTTGAGGCCACGCGGGCTCAGTTCGTCAGCATTTCCACCACGGCGACCACCACCGTGAAAATGCCGATGCATCCGCCCAAAGTAGCCGCGCCCTGCATGAAGTTGGACATACGTGACCCCGTAACGTGTAGTTGAGGCACGTATTTAACCGTAAGTGAAAGGTAAAAGAAAGCTTGTCAAAAATAAATCGTAAGCTGCCTGGAGCGCGCTGGTCGCCGCGGTCGGAACGGCTTTGGCGAGCGCCGAGCGCAGCGTGATCGCGTGGATCGCTCAGGCCGCGAGCCCGAGCCGCACGGTCCGCGCCAGGTCGTCGAGTTGGAAGGGCTTGCGCAGGATCGTGCAGCGCTTCACGGCCAGGCCGGAGATATCCACGTCCGCATAGCCGGTTGCGAGGATCACCGGCAAGTCCTCGTGCATCTTGCGCGCCGCGGCGATCACGTCGATGCCGTTCATGCCCGGCATCGCGAAGTCGACCATCAGCAAGTCGGGCTTGTCGTCCTGCAAGCGGTTCAGGCCGGCGGGTCCGTCCGCGGCTTCGGTCACCGTATAGCCGAGCATTCGCAGCGACTCGACCAGCATCGCGCGGACCTCGCCGTCGTCCTCGACCACCAGCACGCGTTTTTCGCCGACAGCGTTCGCTTCCGCATCGGCTACCGCTTCGGCTCGCGAGTCCACGCGTTCGCGCAGCGGCAGCCACACTTCCACGGTCGTGCCGACGCCTTCCTCGCTGAAGAGACGCGCGGTGCCGCCGGCCTGTCTCGCGATGCCGTAGACCTGGCTCAAGCCGAGTCCGGTGCCCTTGCCGATCGGCTTGGTGGTGAAGAACGGATCGAACACGCGCGAGACGACGTCGGCGGGAATGCCCAGGCCGGTATCGACCACTTCGACCACCACGTAACGGCCTTCCCCGAGTGTCGGATCGGGCGCCGCGCGTTCCTTCACGCGAATGCTGAGCTGGCCGCCGCACGGCATCGCATCGCGCGCGTTGATCGCGAGATTGAGGATCGCCAGTTCGAGCTGATTCGCGTCGGCCTGGGTCCACATCTCGTCGCCGTGGAACTCGGTGGCGTAGTGGATGCCGGAACCGAGCGAGACGGTAATGATGTCGCGCATGCCTTGCAGCAAGGCCACCACGTCCACCGCTTTCAGATCGAGGTTGCTGTTGCGCGAGAAGGCGAGCAACTGGCCCGTCAGCTTCGCGCCGCGTTCGGTCGCGCGCCTGACGGTGGCGGCCATCGCGCGAATGCGCTCGTCGTTGGCGACCCGCCCGATCAACTCCGCGTTGACCATGATGACGTTCAGCAGATTATTGAAGTCGTGCGCGATGCCGCCGGTGAGTTGCCCGAGCGCTTCCATCTTCTGCGATTGGACCAGCACCGCCTGCACCTTGGCGCGCTCGTGTATCTCCGTCATCAGCCGGTTGTTGGCGGAGGCGAGTTCATGGGTGCGCTCGGCGATGCGGCTTTCCAGCGAGTCGTTCAGATGCACCAGCGCCTCTTGCGCTTCCATGCGTTCGGCCAGATGCCGGCGCGACTCGTATTGCCGTGCGCGCGCCCGCAGCGAGGACGCTACCGCGCGCCGCAGCGTTTCCGAATTCAGCGGACGTTCGAGCACCACCACGTTGCCGAGCCGCTCGAGCACTTCGAGTCCGCGAGCGGAGCGATGCCCGACGCGATTCGCGGCGAGCAGGATGAAGGGCAAGTCGGACCATGCCGGCTGCCGTGCGAGCCAACCGAACAGATGCGAGGCGTGGCCGTCCGCGAGTGCTTCCTCGGCAATCAACGCGCTGCCCGCGCCGGCGTCCAGCGCTTCGGTCAGCGCGTCGGCATCGCGGCAGACGACGCAGGCACGCTCGTCTTTATGCAGGACTTCGGCGATCACCTCGGCGTCGCGGCCGAACGGCGCCAGGATGAGAACGCGCTGCTCCATGACCTCACTGCCCGGACGTGTCGATGAGGTGATCCCGCGCGCCGAGCAGGGCCGTGGTGCCACGGTACGCCGGCAGGCCGGAGAGCACGCCCTCGAAGTCGCGCAGCGCCTCGCCGACTTCCACGCCGCCGTGCGCGAGCCGGAACTGGCGGATCGAGCGCTCGTGTTCGTTGGCGCGGCTCTTGACGGCGGTGACGGCCGTCAACACTTCGCCGTGATGCTCGAAGTAGCGGAACAGCACGACCACGTCGCTGAGATAGCTGATGTCGATATCGCTCTGAATTTCGCCGATGATGCCGTGCTGACCCAGCACCAGCATCGTGATGATGCCCTGCTGGTTCAGGTAGCCGAGCAGCTCATGCATTTGCAGCAGCAGGTAGCGCTCGCCGGGCATCGCCTGGAGATAGGCGTTCAGGCTGTCGATCGCGACATACCGGGCGCCCTTGTTTTCGACCGACTGGCGCACGTCGGTCGCGAATTCGCCGGGCGAGATTTCCGCCGGATCGATCTGGCGCAGCGTGAGCAGGCCGCTTTCGACGTGCGGCGCCAGATCCATGCCGAGCGCCGCGCAGCGGATCATCAGCGTGGTGAGCGTTTCGTCGAACACGTAGTAGACGCAGCGCTGGCCGCGTTCGAGCGCCCTCAGCAGGCACGACACGACGGTGGTGGTCTTGCCCACGCCGGACGGTCCGATCATCAGCGCATTGGTGCCGGGGATCAGGCCGCCGCCCAGCAGCGCGTCGAGGCCCGGCGTGCCCGTGCTGAGCGGGTTCGGGTCGAATTCCGCGTGATGTTCCGCGGCGACGAGGCGCGGATACACACGAATGCCGCCGGTGTCGAGCGTGAAGTCGTGATACCCCTCGCGGAACTTGATGCCGCGCATCTTGGCGATGCGCAGCCGCCGCCGGTTGCCGCCGTAGTCGTGCACGATGTTGTCGAGGCTGATCACGCCGTGCGCGATGCTGTGCAACTGCACGTCGCCGGTGTCGGAGGTGTTGTCGTCGAGCAGCAGCACCGTGCATTCGCGGGTCGCGAAAAAGCGCTTGAGCGCGAGAATCTGCCGCCGGTAGCGCAGCGGGTTCTGCGACAGCAGACGCAGTTCCGAGAGACTGTCGAGCACGATGCGCGTGGGCTTGACATCATTGACCTGTTGAATGACGTTGTGCACGGTCTCGCCGAGTTCGACTTCGGCCGGGTGCAGCACGGATTGCTCGTATTGCGGGTCGAGGCCCTCGTCGGAGAGCAATTCGAGAATCGAGAAGCGGCTGAGATCCCAGCCGTGGCTGTCCGCCACCGAGATCAGTTCGGAGCGGGTCTCGGAGAGCGTGATGTAGAGGCCGGCTTGCCCTTCGTCGACACCCTTGAGTAAAAACTGCAAGGCTAGGGTAGTTTTACCTGTGCCGGGCGCGCCCTCGATGAGATACATGCGGCGGGGCGTGAAGCCGCCGCCCAGGATGTTGTCGACCCCTTCGATCCCTGATGAAAGGCGGGCCGGCGTGTCGGTGACAGGTTTCGTTGACATGGCTTGGCGATTCACGTCGATTGAGTGGCGGCATTTGGTGGGCCGGTACGGCGGGCGCGCAAGATGCGTGCCCAACCCTCGCGTGCCTCGGTCCGAGCGCCACGGGTACGGACAGTGCTGTCAGCCTGTCGACCGCTTTCAGGGATCGCGCCGACATGAACCCCGCCCGCTTCCTCGCCGCCACGTTTGCCGCTGCGTCGCTAGGCGCCGTGCTGCCCGGCAGCGCGAGTGCCGACGATGCGCCCAGTCCGTGCGCATCGCTCAAACGCATCGTGGCGGCTGCGCCAGGCGGCCTGGCCTCGTTGACGCCCGACGACGGCAAGGGCGTCGCGCAACCTTACGGCGACGATGCGCAATGCTCGCCGAGCGGCGGCAGCTACCAATGCACGTGGACGCCGCATCATGACGCCGGGTCGAGCGCGGACGCGCTGCAGGCCGTCGCGGCGGATATCGCGTCGTGTCTGCCCGAAGCGACCCACGATCAGAATTCGCCGGGACGTCAGCACTTTTATTTGGGCGCGCCGGGTAAGCGGACCGAAATCACGCTGGCGCCGGCGGGTTCAGCGAGGCTGCGCCTGGTGGTGTCGGGTCAATGAGCGGCAAGCGGGCCGATATGCGTGGATTTCAAATCCGACGGCGGGCGTCGCGCTGGTGTTGTCAGTGCGACGCGGGCCACCATGTCCAGCCGCGCGATGAACGCCGTAATTCGACCGCCGACAGCGGGGCGATTTCGATGCGTGGAAATACGGCGGGCGATGCTCCGAGTGCGTGAACGAGCGCCGCGCGAATCACCGGCGCGTGCGTAATGGCGACCACGTTGCGCGGGTTTTGACGCGGGGCGCTTGTTGTACCGGTCGTTCCTTCGCTGATCGCGCCGTCCAGCGCATCGAGCCATTCTCCCAGGCGCTTCACGAGTTGACTGAACGACTCGCCGCCGTGCGCCGCGAAGTCGGGATCGCGCAGCCAGGCAGCGAGGTGCTGCGGCGCTTCATTCGCGAGATCGGCGAGGCGGCGTCCCTGCCAATCGCCGTAGTCGATCTCCCCCAACGCTGTGTGGACCGTTGCGGCGAGGCCCAACGCCAGCGCCGTATCGCGCGCGCAAACTGCGGGGCTGACGAAGACCGCGGCGGCGTCGGCAATCGCCAGGCGCTGGCGTGCGGCCTGGGCTTCGGCGAGGCCGCGAGCGTCGAGCGGATCGTCGGCGGGAAAGCGGCCCGCGCGCATGGCGGGGGTCGATGCGTGGCTGACCAGTAACAGCCTTGTGTCCATTCGATGACTTCCATAGAGGTACGCCAAGGCAGAACGCCCGCATGGACGCGTTGCGCTACCGAGTGCCGGAGTTTAGCGCGTAGAATAGCGGCACTGCGAAGTGCGGAAGCCGGTGAGAGCCCGGCGCGGTCGCGCCACTGTAATCGGCATCACGAGCCGAAAGCCAGACCTGAGCTTCGCAGCCTTCCTTTGCAATCGACTATCGGGGCGCGCTACCCCCAGGAGATGTCCATCATGACCGAAGCTGTTTTCGATCCCGCCAACCCGCCCGCCGCTCAACCCACGCCGATTCCGCTGCGCGAGTTGTTGCCTTGGGTCGTGTTCGGCGGCTTGCTGCTGTTGCTCGCGCTTTACTTCGTTGGGGCGGAACAGGGCGCCACGTCGCTGGTGCCCGGCATGTACGTGCATGAGTTCGTGCACGACGGTCGCCATCTGCTCGGCTTTCCCTGCCACTAACGGAGTTCGACATGGTTGGTAAGTTGTTATTGCGCGGGATGCTCGCAGGCATCGCCGCGGGACTGCTCACGTTCGGCTTCGCCCGGCTCGCGGGCGAGCCGCAGGTCGATCAGGCGATTTCCTTCGAGGAAAAGGCCGCGGCGGCGGCCGAGGGCGGCGAGGCGCATGAACACGAAGACCTCGTTAGCCGCGATACGCAGGCGGGCCTGGGGCTGTTGACCGGCGTGGTCACGTATGGCGCGGCGTTCGGCGGATTGTTCGCGCTCGTATTCGCCTACGCCTATGGACGGGTGGGCGCATTGAGCGCGCGTGCGTTGTCGGCATGGCTTGCGCTCGGCGCGTTCATCGCGCTGGTGATCGTCCCGAACATCAAGTACCCGGCGAATCCGCCGGCTGTGGGCGACCCCGACACGATCGGAACGCGCACCGGCTTGTTCTTCCTGATGATCGCGATCTCGCTGACCGCGATGGTGTTTTCGCTGAAGGTGCGGCGTCGCGCGGTAATGAAACTGGGCGCGTGGAATGGCTCGATCGTGGGCGGCGTGGTGTTCGTCGCGATCATCGCTGCCGTGCAATTGTCGATGCCGACGATCAACGAAGTGCCGGCGGCTTTCCCGGCCGTGCTGCTGTGGAAGTTCCGCGTCGCGGCGATCGGCATGCAGGTGATCATGTGGACGACGATCGGACTGCTGTTCGGCGCGCTGGTGGAGCACAGCGGATTGACGCGGGTAGGCGCGGGGCGGGCGGCGGTGAAGTCCGTTTGATCGTTTTCTGTTGGTGAAGAGTGTGGGCTCCGTCTACCGGGCCCGGTTGACGTATGCCTGTAGCCCGCCTCGTGCGGGCTTTTTATTGCCCGCATGGGCCAACTGGTTACCGCCGTCCTCGCAGCTTCGCTGAACTAGTCGCCAGGGCTTCGAGGGCTGTTCGACGCCACAGCGTACGCCCTACGCGCTCCAACCCGTAACACCCAATCGAACACCCCGCGCCTTTCCCCGACCGGCTGGGTCAGCCGCTCAAACAATTGCGCAACGGCGCCATCGAGTTGCGCAAGCACTGGCGCCTGAGCCGCCGCCTCCAAATCGAAAACCGGCAATACCGACACGCGCTCATCCAACCCGCCATCCACAGAACCAGTAGCCGCACCGCTATAACGCGCGATCAACGAATCAAGCCGCGCCACGATCGATTCCACATGCGCCGCGCGCACATTCGCGGCATTGAGCGCCACTTCACCCGACACCCCGTGCCGAGCAGAATCACTCAACACCCGCGCCCAGTGCAAACAGCACAGCAGCGATCCGGTGGCCAACTCGACACCAGAATTCCACGCCACCACGCGCTGCATTTGCAGCGGCTTCAGCGCGATTCGCAACTCATGCCAACCGCGGTCGAGCTTGCGCATGGCGACAGCCGCATCCGCCGCCAGCGCAGCGGACCCGCCCAGCCGCACCACCTCGCGCAACGCACCCAGCACAGCCGCAAGCCTCATCTCCACATGACGGCTCGCCGCGAGCGGCATCATCAGGACCGCCACCGCGAACGACACGAGACAACCCACCAGCACTTCCTCGATCCGCAATTCGACCAACGGCCCCATTGCGAAGCCCAACTCGCCATACACCAGTCCGACGAGCACGGTAATGAAGAACACGCCCGGCACATACGCGCTCAGGATGTAATAAGCCCAGCCGAACACGCAGAGCACCATGGCGGCCACGAGCAGCATCGGCGAATCGTGCAGCGGCGCGACGAGCAACACGCTGGCGAGCGCGCCGGCCAGCGTTCCCGCCAGTCGCTGCGCACCGCGATAAATCGTGTCCGCGCGTGAGCGTGTGCCGAGAAATACCACGAACGTCGTGATGACCGCCCAGAACCAGCGCTCGGGAGACAGCGAGTGGCCGATCAGCATCGCGAGAAACGCGGCTGTCGTGGCGCGGGTGGCGGGCAACCAGCAGAGCCTGGCGCGCAGGTCCGCGAATCGTTGCACGGCTGAGGCCGGAGCGTCGCCGGACGCAGGTTCAAAACGCCGCCGCTCTCGACAGTGCGCGATCTCCTCGAGCCGTTCGATCGCTTGACGCAGCACGTCCGCGTTCGCTTGCCCGCTGCCATACGCAGACACCGACGCCAACGCATGCTGTCCCGCCGCGACTTCCACTTCGACGATGCGCTCGCGAATCGTGTCGGCGTCGGGTGGGTTCAGCAACGCCAGTTGCTCTTCGAGCGCGAGCGCGGCTTCGTTCAACACCGAGAGTCGTGCCGCATCCGGCGCATGCAGCACGCGCGATGCGCGCAGCGTCACCGCATGAATCGCAAGCCGGAAACTGGCGGCGGGTCGCGTCGGCACGATCGCGCGGCCGACCAGCGCGACCATCAACGGGCCGAAAGCGGAGAGCAACAGCGATTGCACGAGGTGTAGCCGCGAAGGGTGCAGATACAACCCAAGATAAAAGCACACCACGCCGAGCAGCGCGCAACCAAGCGCACGCGGACCACAGGCCTGGCAGAGCATGCCGGCGAACATCACGACGAGAAAGCCGGCATCTCCGGCGAGCGGATAAGGACTCAGCACGCTCGCCGCGGCGAAGCACACGCAGGCGCACAGATACAGAGAGAAGAGCGAGCCGAACCATGCGGACCGCCTTGCATCGCGCACGAACAGCGGCGCGACCATCGCGAACAGGACGCCGGGCGCGGCAAGGGTGATCGGTCGATGATGGAAGACCGTCCACGCGATGCTGGCCATGCCGGTGAGCAGGCAGGCGAGCGCGACACGCAGCGCGGTATGGAGACGCACGAGTCCCGGGTCCGCGGCGAGCAGGCGGTCGGCGACGCGCGAAAACGCGGCAGCAATCATGATCGATGATATCCAGGCTAAATGGCCGCGACCGGCTTGTGGCCGATTGCGACAGACCGGACGCGCGGCTGAAGGTGGCGCTGCGCGTCCGGTGGATTCGGGTTTTCCCGGATGATATCTAGCCAAAATTGCAGGAGTCGGGTTTTCGCGGCGGCGGCGGCGCAGCGGCGCTGCGCGCGCCCGCATCACGTCGCGTCGTGAAAAATCACGCCGAGCGTGTGCCGCTGTCCCGACCGCAAACGGCTCACGCCATGCCGCAAGTTCACGCGGTACGGTCCACGCGTGCCTTGCACCGGCCGATGATGCACCGCGAACACGACGGCGTCGCCCTTGCCGAGCGGCACGACTTCCGTGCGCGACTGCATCCGCGGACGCTGCTCGGTCATCACGAACTCGCCGCCGGTGAAATCCTCCCCCGGCTCGGACAACAGAATCGCAACCTGAAGCGGAAACACGTGTTCGCCATAGAGGTCTTGATGCAGGCAGTTGTAGTCATCCGTGGCGTATTGCAGCATCAATGGAGTGGGGCGCGTCTGCCCGGCGGCATGGCATCGCTCGATGAATTCCGCATGCGCGGCCGGATAACGGACGTCGATTCCCATCGCCCCGTTCCAGCGATTCGCCACCGGCGCGAGACGCGGGTAAAGCTCGCTGCGCAACGCCGCGACGAGCGGCGGGAGCGGGTAAGCAAAGTACTTGTATTCGCCTCGGCCGAAACCATGCCGCGCCATCACCACGCGGCTGCGAAACAATGCATCGCGCGGATACAGCGCAGTCAGTGCATCGCATGCCTGCGCGGTGAGCAGATTGCGCAGCATCGCGCAGCCATACGCGTTCAGTTCTTCCTCGGCGTCGAACCAGTCGATCTGGTCGATGCGTTGCGCAAGCGAGCCAATAGAGGAATTTGCATCGGGCGCGGCGGCGCGTTCAGGTTTTGGCCGCATTGCCAACGCCGATTCCGCCGATTCCGCCGATTCCGCCGATTCCGCCGATTCCGCATCCGGGTGTCGATCCTTCGCAATTGTGCTCATGAGCCGTCTCCGTCAAGCGATCATCGAGTCATCATCAAGTGTAAGCAGGCGCCCCACGCCGCGCACTCCGACTCTTGCTGTCCAATTCCTCGCTCGTCTGCGTTCGGGCAAGCGCGCAGTCGCGTGCCGGATCATTGCGGCTGTCGGCAACTCGTATTTCCAATAAGAAACGAATAGGGGCAATGCGCGCCTGCCGTCGCAAGAGCATGCGCGGGCATCGGCGGCATTCGTGCGCCACGATGGATTCGGTCCGCTATTCAAGCCCAGCAAGCGCACGCGACGGTTCCCGCGCGTCACTTCCGGGCAAACGCCCTTGCCGCCATGAAAGCCCGCGTGTATAGTTTCCTAACTTACTCTTGTTTCGCATCGGAAATTAAAGGGATTCACATGAACGCTTCCACCATCCTCGCCGACCTCGGCATCGCCCACGCGGCGCAGGCCGGCGACATCGCGGTTCATTCGCCCATCACCGGCGAACTCATTGGCCGCGTGGCCAGCAACACGGTGGCGGAAGTCGATTCGGCCCTGGCCCAGGCGAAACAGGCGTACACCGCCTGGCGCGACGTCCCGGCGCCGCGCCGTGGCGAACTGGTGCGTTTGCTCGGCAACCGTCTGCGCGAAAAGAAGCAGGCGCTCGGCAGCATCATCACGCTTGAAACCGGCAAGATCCTCCAGGAAGGCATGGGCGAGGTGCAGGAGATGATCGACATCTGCGATTTCGCGGTCGGTCTGTCGCGTCAACTGTATGGCCTCACGATCGCGTCCGAGCGACCGGGCCATCGCATGGCCGAGACCTGGCACCCGATGGGCACCTGCGTCGTGATCTCGGCGTTCAATTTTCCTGCGGCCGTGTGGTCGTGGAATGCGGCGCTCGCGCTGGTGTGCGGCAACGCGGTGATCTGGAAGCCGTCGGAGAAAACGCCGTTGACCGCGCTCGCCGTCAATCAGATTCTCAACGAGGCGTTGCAGGAATTCGGCGACGCGCCGGCCGGCCTGACCGCGTTGATCAACGGCGGCCGCGAGGTGGGCGCGAAGCTGGTGGCCGATCCGCGCGCGTCGATCGTCAGCGCGACGGGCAGCACGGAAATGGGCCGCACGGTGGGCGTGGAAGTGGCGAAGCGCTTCGGCCGCTCGCTGCTCGAACTCGGCGGCAACAACGCGGGCATCGTCACGCAAACGGCGGATCACGAACTCGCGATGCGCGGCATTCTGTTTTCGGCGGTGGGCACGGCGGGGCAACGCTGCACGTCGCTGCGGCGTCTGTTCGTGCATGAGAGCGTGTACGACAAGACCATCGAGCGTCTGAAGCAGTTGTACAGCAAGGTGCCGATCGGCAATCCGCTCGAAAAGGGCACGCTGATGGGTCCGCTGATCGACAAGCAAGCGTATGCCCGCATGCAGGAAGCGTTGCAGCAGGCCACCGCTGAAGGCGGCAAGGTGTTCGGCGGTGAGCGCGTCGAGGTGAAGGGTCATGAAGGCGGTTACTACGTGCGGCCGGCCATCGTCGACATGCCGTCGCAAACGCCGGTGGTTCTGAAGGAAACGTTCGCGCCGATTCTCTACGTGCTGCGCTATGCGGATTTCGCCGAGGCGGTCGAGGCGAACAATGCGGCGGTTCACGGTTTGTCGTCGTGCGTATTCACAACCGATCTGCGCGAAGCGGAGCGCTTCCTGTCCGACGCGGGCAGCGATTGCGGCATCGCGAACGTGAACATCGGGCCGAGCGGCGCGGAAATCGGCGGCGCGTTCGGCGGCGAGAAGGAAACCGGCGGCGGCCGCGAGTCGGGGTCGGACGCGTGGAAGGCGTACATGCGCCGCGCCACCAACACGGTCAACTACTCGTCGGCATTGCCGCTCGCGCAGGGCATCGACTTCAATATCGGCTAAGCCCGGCAGACCGGTAGCGCATTCAGTAAAAAGCACAAAGCAGCGGCGCATTCACGCGCCGCTGTCCGCATTTTTTCAGCAATCCGTTTGCGCCGCCCGCCGTTTCAAGAGCGGCCACGCTACTCGTGGGGTAAGACGTGAGTTCCAAGGTCGTGATCGTCGGCGGTGGGGTGATCGGCAGTTCGATTGCGTATTTTCTGCGGCTCGCCGATCCGACAGTCGGCGTCACCGTGATCGAACGCGATCCGACTTATGCGCGCTCGTCGTCGGCGCTATCGGCGGCGTCGATCCGTCAGCAATTCTCCACACCGCTTTCCATTCAGATGTCGCTGTTCGGTATCGAGTTTCTGCGCTCGATCGGCGAGCGGCTGTGCGTCGACGGCGTGAAACCGTCGATCGATCTGCACGAAGGCGGTTATCTCTTTCTCGCGACGTCCGTCGGCGAGACGACGCTGCGTGAGAATCACGCGCTGCAAACAAGTCTTGGCGCCGATATCAGCCTGCTCGACAGAAGCGCGTTGCAAGCGCGCTTTCCCTGGCTCAATACGGAAGACCTCGTCGCCGGTACATTCGGCGAAAGCGGGGAAGGCTGGTTCGACGGCTATGGTCTCGTGCAGGCGCTGCGCAAGAAAGCACGGGCGCTCGGCGCGCATTATGTCGCCGCCGACGTTACCGCGCTGCATCGCGACGGCAGGCGTGTCACGCAAGTGCAAACCGCGAACGGCGAGACCCATGCGTGCGACGTGGTCGTGAACGCGGCGGGCGCCTGGTCGCGCAAGGTCGCGCAAATGATCGGCATCGACCTTCCGGTCCACGCGCGGCGTCGCAGTATTTTCAATGTCACGTCGCCCGCGCGGCTCGAACGCTGCCCGTTGCTCATCGATCCGAGCGGCGTGTATTTCCGGCCCGAGGGCCAATCGTTCATTTGCGGCACATCACCTTCCGCGGACAACGACCCCGACGATCTGCCGCTCGACGAAGTCGATCACACACTGTTCGACGACGTGATCTGGCCGACGCTCGCGCACCGCGTGCCGCAATTCGAAGCGCTGCGCGTGCAGAACTGCTGGTCCGGCTATTACGAATACAACGTGCTGGATCAGAACGCGATCATTGGTTATCACCCCGACGTCGACAACTGCGTCTTTGCCAATGGCTTTAGCGGGCATGGTTTGCAACAAGGGCCGGCAACGGGCCGCGGCGTTAGCGAACTGATTCTGAACGGGCGTTATACGACGCTCGATCTCGGCTCGTTGAGCTTCGCTCGCGTGCTCGAGAACCGGCCGATCGTGGAGAAGAACGTGGTCTAGCGTGCGCCGCGGTGATGCGGATTAATGCAACACGTAGTGCATGGATATCGGCTGCGATTGAACGGCGGCCAACATGCTCCCGATCATTTGCGCGTTTGCGCGTTTGTATTGAACACAACGTGATGTTTGCGGCTAGCTTCCTGCAGAGCGGCCAGCGCGGTATTTGCCTCAAACCCTAAGAGCGTGCCTGAAAGAACCCGGCCAGCCAATGCGGCTCGGCCGGGTTCTTTTTTATGTCGATAGAAGAAACGTGATGATTTGGCATAAAGCCTCGATCTGGTAATGCCGCGGATAAACTCCGCGCTATTTAGATTCCCGTTTGACTCAAGCCCGCCTCTCCAAAATGAAAACCCGGTTTCTAATATTTTTAATCAGAGGCATGCCGGATCGTTAAATGCGGAGAGTCACTGGTATCAGGCCAGGCATATCGGTTATCATCGCTGCCATTCGAAGAATGCCCCGAGGGATTATTCGCCGAATGTCAACTTAATGCCGTCGCATCGAACCAGAAGAAAATCAGATGAAGATGTCGCGAAGAAACATTGCAATCCTGGTAGTCGGTCTTCTGGTCGTGGCCGGCGTCGTCATTCAGGCGGTGTGGCGGCCTTTCGCACATCGCAAAGCCGCCGAAAGCGGCGAAATCATTCTCGATATTCACCACCCGGACGCCGTGATCGACAGCGAAGCGCTCTCGCGCTTGCCGCGTGACATGTTGCGCGTGCCGCTGCTGCACGACCTGCTGACTCAGGACTTCGTCGACTATTACGAATCGGGCAATACGCGCCTTTCCGCGGAAGGCGCACTGCGGCGTCTCGCCTTCGAACATCAACTCGATTGGCGCGACGAGTTGATCCGCCGCGTGTTCGACGAACCCGCGCACGTGCTGCTGTGGCGCTCACCGGATGGCCGGCTCGGCTACTGGGCAATGTCGATGCGCCGCAACGGCCTAGCCAAACTGCTGCAAGGCTTGGGCAACGTCGCGGCGAGCGACGCGCAACTGAGCCAGGTCGGCAAGCTTTCCGGCGACGTGCCGGTGTACGCGTTGAAGCTGGCGGTGGGTCGCACGCTGTTGTTCGCGGCGAAAGGCGATCGCCTCGTGGTGCTATCCGCGCCCGGCGTGCTGCTCGACGCGAACGGCGGCTTGCTGAGCGAACGCGCTGACGCGGTTTCCGACATGCTCGCCTCGGGCCATGACGACGCGGCGCGCGCTTATCGCCTGGATGCAAGCCCGGATGCAGGCGGCGATGCGCCGAAGGGCCACCGTCTGGTGGTGTCGGCCAATTACCTCTCGTTCGGTTATCAGGCATTCTTCTCCGGTATCGACGCGCTGCGCTTCGATTTCTCGCCGAACGGCGGCGCCGCTGCGAACTGGCAGACCTCGGCGCTCATCGAGCCGGGCAAGCTGCCGCAGCAGTGGAACAGCGCCGACCTGTGGCGCGCGCTGCCGGCCAATCCGGCGGCGTGCACGAGCTTGCCGGCGGACTGGAAAGCGGCGTCCGCGCTGCTCGGCAAGGTGGCCGACGGCGGCACGGATAACGCCGCCGCGATCGGCGATCAACTGGCTGGCCCTGCGGCTGTCTGCTGGTATGCGAAGTCGACGCTGGTCGCGCCGGTGTTCGTCGCTCGCCTGAAGACGCAGGACGCGGCGCGCACCGCCGCGTTGAAGGCCGCGCTCGGCAAGACCTTCGGCGACGTGATCGGCGCGTATGAAGCGAAGGCCGCGAAAGCCGATGGCGATACCGCGAGCTATCGCCGCTTGCCGGTCACCACGCGCGATCAGGGCGCCGACGTGACCGTGTGGCAACGTCCGGTTAGCGCGCGCTCGGGAACCGCGTTGACGAGCAAGGCGGCATTCGCGTCGCAGCTTTCGGCGGAACGCTATTTTCCGGTCACGCTCGCGTTGGCGCATGGCTATCTGATCTTCTCGCCGGATGCGCGTCTCGTCGACGATACGCTCGCCGTGCTCGACAAGCGCTATCCGGCGCTCGCCGATACGCTCGCGCCGCAGCGTCTGCCGCGCACGATTCTGACGCTCACGCCTTCGTCGGCGGCCGCGTTGATCGAACGCGAAGCGGGCGCGGCGTTGCCGGCCGATCAGGAGGCGGTGTTCCGCAACGCGTCGCGCACCCATCTCGCGCCGAAGCTGCACGCTTTTGCGCGCTATCCCGCGGTGTCGTTGACGCTGCCGCAGAACTTGCCGGGCTCGACCGGCTGGGTGCCGGTGGAGTGGTGGTTCGATCGCGCGAAGGCCGGTGCGGGTTCGGATGCGGCGGGCGTTGTGGAGACGCCAGCCGATCAGCCTGGCACCGAGGGCGATTAAGTGCGTCGCTTTCGTTTCCCCGGCGTGGCGTTTGCGATGGAGGCGAGTGGGCCTCGGCGCATCGTCGCGGCGCGTGCGGCCTCAACGCAAACCCCCGCAGCGCAAACCCCCGCAGCGCAAACCCCCGCAGCGCAAACCCCCGCAGCGCAAACCCCCGCCCACGACACACCTGTCATCGCACGCCGACTCTGGCTGGCACGCACTGCCTCTGCATTCGCACTAGCGACCCTGGCGCACCACGCCCACGCACTCACCGGCACCGCCGCCACGCCTGACCCCGACAGCCTCTCGCCCCGGCAATCCGCCGCCTTTCGCGCATGGTTCGCGCGCATCGTCGACCAGCAACTGCGGCGCGGCCCCACGCCACGCTGGACGCAGCGCGATTGCGCGGGCCTCGTGCGTTTCGCTGTCGGCGAGACGCTCAAGCCGCACGACGGCAAATGGCTGCGTGCAAACGGCATGACCAGCCTCGCGGACACGAGCAGCATGCCGCCCGAACTGCAACTGTCCGCGTCGCAGCGCACAATCGCCAATCGCTGGACCCAGCTCGACGGTTCAACCGGCGCCTACGCGTCGGCGATCGCACTGATTCAACGCAACAGCCGTTTTGTTTCGAAGGACGTGAACCAGGCGCTGCCCGGCGACCTGCTGTTCTTCGACCAGGGCGACGACCAGCATCTGATGATCTGGCTGGATCGCTACATCGCTTATCACACTGGCACCGTTACGCCGACCGATACCGGTCTGCGCGCCGTGGCCGTCTCCGACCTGATGCAATGGAAAGATTCCCGCTGGCAGCCGCGCGACGGCAATCCGAATTTCGTCGGCGTGTTTCGTTTGGACTTTCTGACACCATGACCCGAATGAATTCCGTCACCGCGTCGAGCGGCTGGTTTGGCAACGCGCGGCGGCGCATGGCATTCACGTTGGCCGCGCTGCTCGCGTTCATGACGCTCGCCATCGCACCGGCAGCGTATGCGGACGACGCAGCCGAGTCCAACATCGCCGCGAACCCGACGCTGCATCCAACGCCGTCGAGCAACTTCGCCTCGCAGAAGGTGGACGGCCAGCCGTTCTTTCTGCTCTCGGACGCGAGTTTCGGCAGCGATCAACTGGCGCAGGTGCGTCTCGAAGCGCCGGGCCGCGATTTCAAGGACGCGCTGCAAGCGTATGGCGGCGCGGACATCGTCGTGTATCGCGTGCCCAAACCGCTCGACTTCCTGAAGGCGCAAAAGAATCTGCACCGGCTGAACGTCGCGCCGAATTATCAGGGCGAAGGACTGGCGAACACGCTCGCGTATCTATGGGACCGCTGGTTCAGCGAAGCGCGCCGCGCATGGCAGCGCGTGTTGTCGTTCGCGACGCGCAGCAAGGCGACCGAAGCCGCGCCGCAATTCAAGCTCGGCGAACAGACGGGCAAGCCGACGCAGTTCGAGCAAAACTCGCAGTTCGCGCCGCTGCAAGGCTATGACATGGTCGCGCGTTTCCGTTATCCGATCTGGGACGCGAAGGTCATCCAGCCGCCGAAGGGCGTGAACCTCGAAGGCAGCAGCAGTAACTTCATTGAAGCCAGTTCGGGCAACGTGATGATCCCTGTCGGCAAGCTGCCGCCGGGGCTGTATATCGTCGAGGCGGTGATCGGCAACTATCGCGCGCATACGCTGCTGTTCGTGTCGGACACGGTCGCGGTCGTGAAGGCGGCATCGAGCGGCATGCTGGTGTGGACCGCGCGGCGCGATAACGGCAAGCCGGTTGCCAATACCGAGGTGAGCTGGACCGATGGCGTCGGCGTATTGCAAAGCGGCGCGACCGGCGGCGACGGTGCGCTCATGCTGCAACACGTGAGCCCCGAGCGCAGCTATGTGCTCGGCACCGATCCGCGGGGCGGCGTGTTCGTCTCCGAGAATTTCTACTACGACAGCGAGATCTACAACACCAAGATCTACGCGGTGACCGACCGTCCAATGTACCGGCCCGGCGATCCGGTGCATGTGAAGTTCATCGGCCGCACGTTCCAGAACGCGACGCAGTCGTCCGCGCCCGCCGAGGCCGACGTCAAACTCGACGTGCTCGATCCGAACGGCGCGCCGGTGGCGACCAGCAAGGTGCATTTCGCGTCCGCGACGGGCGCGGAGGCGTCGTTCACGCTGCCCGCCGATGCCACCGCCGGCGGCTACACGCTGCGCTTCGATTACAACGGCGATGTGTACGGCAGCGCGTTTCGCGTCGCCGACTATGTGAAGCCGCATTTCGACGTGAACCTGTCGATGGACAAAGCCGATTACGCCACCGGCGAGCCGCTGAAGGGCAAGATCCAGTTGCGCTATCCGGACGGCAAGCCGGTGCGCGACAGCAAGATTTCGCTCACGCTGCGCGCGCAGAAAGTGACGATCGTCGACGGCGAATTGCGGTACGCCGGCTTGTTCCCGGTCAAGCTCGAACAGCAGGAGTTGAAAACCGATAGCGAGGGCAACGCAAGTCTCACGCTGCCGGCGGCGAAAGAGCCGAGCCGTTACGCGTTGACGCTGTTCGCGCAAGACGGCGCGGCGTACAAGGTGCGCGTGACACGTGAAGTGCTGATCGCGCGCGGCGCGACGCCGTATCGTCTGTCGACGGCGAAGTCGTTCTCGCAGCCGAAGGAAGCGGTCAGCTTCGAATTGCAAGCGCTCGGTGCGCTCGATCCGTCGTCGCATGCGCCGGCAAGATGGGAATGGACGCGCCTCGAATCGCAGACGCACGGCGAAGGCGCGTTGAAGAGCGGGGCGGCAAGCGGCAAGCTCTCGTTCCCGGTGCAATTCGACCAACCGGGTTCATACATGCTGTCGGTCAAGGACGACACCGGCAATCTGCTCGCCGCCGCGAGCCACTGGGTCGCGGGCGATGGCCTGAAGGCGATTCCGGGCAGCGTCGAGATCGTGTTCGATCGCGACAGGTACAAGATCGGCGACACCGCCGAAGCGCTGATCACGTTCCCGATGCCCGTCGACGATGCGTTGCTGACGCTCGAACGCGACAACGTCGAGCGCCGCGCGTTGTTGACGGCGGGCGGCGACTGGCTGCAACTTCAACGCGTGGCGCCGTCGCAATGGAAAGCGCGCATCAAGGTGAGCGACGAGTTCGCGCCGAACATGACCTTCTCGGTGCTCTACGTGCATGCGGGCGAGTACGTGTTTCAAAACGCGGGCATCGTGGTCGCGCAGCCGCAAATCGAACTGAACGTGAGAAGCGACAAGCCGGTGTACGGCCCCGGCGATACGGTGACGCTGAACTTCGACAGCACACTGAACGGCAAGCCGGAAGCGGCGAACCTGACCGTGAGCGTGGTCGATGAAATGGTGTACGTTTTGCAGCCGGAAATCGCGCCGAACATCGTCGACTTTTTCTATCATCCGCGCCGCAACAACGTGCGCACTTCGTCGAGCCTGTCGTTCATCACGTATGACCTCGCGCGTTCGCCGTTGAAGGGCGCGCCGGGCGGCCCGCAACGCGCGAACTACAACGAGCGCGGCGTGAAGGTGCTGGAGCGGCCGCGCCGCGACGATCAGGACACGGCGGCGTGGGAAGGCAATCTGAAAACCGACGCCAACGGTCATGCCGCCATGACCTTCAAGATGCCCGACTCGCTGGCGCGCTGGCGCATCACCGTGCGCGCGGCGGCGCCGAACGGCATGGTGGGTCAACGCACCGCTTACGTGCGCTCGGACAAGGCGCTGTATCTGAAGTGGAGCGGGCCGACGCATTTTCGCGTCAACGATCAGCCGGCCATCGACATGATCGCGTTCAACCAGACCGACACGGAGATGGACGCGCAATGGCTGGTCGACGGCGGCGGTCTCTCGTTGAATCAGAAAGTCACGCTCAAGCGCGGTGCGAACTATCTGCGGCTGCCGGGCGGCGCGCTGAAGGCCGGCGTGATCAATGCGACGTTGCGGCGTGCGGATAAAGACGTGGACCGCTTGCAGACCACCATCAATCTCGATGCGGGCGGCTGGCTCGATCTGCATCAGAACACCGTGGCGCTCGACGGTTCGAACAAGCCGCTCAATCTGCCAACCGACGCTCAGGATGTGAGCGTGCGGTTCATCGGCAACGCGGCGAGTCAATTCGCGCGCGTCGCCGACGATCTGATCGACTATCCGTACGGTTGCGCCGAACAGACTTCGAGCCGCCTGATTCCGCTCGCGCTCGCTCACGATGCGCTCGGCCGTGGCGACAACGCGAGTTCGACGCAAGGGCTCGACGCGCTGCTGCGCAATCAGCGGCAGCGTCTTGCGATGCTGGCGGGCGTCGGCGGCACGTTCGGCTGGTGGGGCGACACAACCGGCGGCAGCGCGCTGATGACCGCTTACGCGTATTACGCGGACTGGCTCGCGAGCCGCAGCCTCGGCATCGGCCTGCCCGCGGGCAACTGGCAGCACGCGATGGACGTCTATCGCGATGCCGGCGCGAAGGAACCGCTGCTGCATCGCGCGCTGGCGTTGTGGTTCATGCAGCAGATGGGCTTGCCGGTGGCTACGCCCGTGTCGGGCGTCGCCGCCGATTTGCTGAGCGATGCGGCTGCGATGTCGGGCAACGCGAACAACGCGGGCAAGGCGCCCGCGCGCAGCGGCGCGTATGGCGCGTCGGACAGCATCGTGTTCGCACAAGCCGATTCGCCGCGCGGCAAGCAGATGGCGACGCTGCTGGTGGCCGGCATGGCGCGCGGCACGGGCGCTCAACTGCCGGAAGCTTTCGACGCAGCCGCGAGCGCCGCACGCAGCGCGTTGAGCAACGATCCCGCGCCGCTCGTGCAAAGTCTGCTTTACCTGACGGGCGATGGCGGCGCCGCGATCGATGCATCGACGTTGCTCGCGAAAAGCAGCGCCGATTACCCGACGCTCGATCGCGCATTGACGCTGCTGTGGCTGCGCAAGGCGCTCGGCGGCGAGGCGGCGCCGGCTTCGCCGCCGTCGTTGCAAGGAGTGGGCTGGACGCGCACCGCGACGCCGACCGGCGCACCGCTCTGGAAGTGGACCGGCACAGCACGCCCCGAAGGAAATCCCGTTGGGGGACTACCCGCCACACTCGATGCCGGCGCCACTCGCACCGACGTCAACGCACTCGTGTCGTTCCGCAGTCATACGAGCGAGGACAGCCGGTTGAACATCACCGTCGAACGGCGGTTCTACAAGCTGGAACCGCTCGACGTGAAGCCTGATCCGAAGAAGCAAGCCGCGCCTGAAAGCCAGTTGGGACGCGCCGCGTTCACCGCGCGTCTGATGAAGCAGGGCGATGCGATCGACAGCAACGCGCTGTATGTGGACGAAGTCACGCTCACGCCGCGCTCGGGCAACGCCTACCACTACGGTCTGCTCGACGTGCCGCTGCCGCCGGGCGGCAATGTCGAGGCGACCAGCTGGGGCGTGTCGATCGACGGCTTGCCTGGCGCGAAGGAAGGCGGCAGCGGTCCGCAGCCGTTCCAGCGCGTCGCTTCGTATGAGATGGGTGAACTGGCGTATCACCAGCCCGTACCGTTGCTCGATCGACCCGTGACGCTGCGGCAACTGGTGCGCTTCGCATTGCCGGGTACGTTCGCGTTGCCGCCCGCGCGCTACTTCCGCATGTATCAGCCGGACGCGAAGGCGTTCGAAGGCGGCAAGAGCGATCGCGTGACGACGCTGCGCATCCAGTAGCGAGGCCGCCATGTTCAGCGCGCTTCGGCACACGCGTGATCGCCTGGCGGCGGTGCTGCGGATCGCGCTCGCCCTGAGCGTGGGCTGTGCCTGCGTCGATGGCGTGAAGGCGTATGCGGCGGCATCGTCGGTTGAAACGCCTGTTGTCGCTTCGGCGCGGAGGCTGCGCTTCGCGTGGTTGCGCGACGGCGAGAGTCAGCTTTGGCAAGTCGATGCGGGGAGCGCCGGCGTCGCCGTTTCGGCGCAGTCCGCGCGCCCCTTGCCGGCGACGCTCGAAACGCCGCTCGGCAGCGTGTGGAAGCTGTTCGTCTACGGCTATCTCGTGGACCGCAACATCGCCACGCCGGATTACACGTGCAGCGGCGGCGATCCCGAAGAAGCGTATTGCTGCATGACGGGCGGCCGCATCGACCGCGAACATGCACTGGTGCAATCGTGCGGACGTTTTTTCGAACCCGCGCGCCTGCAACTCGACGCCGCCGACTGGCGCAAGTATTGGACGGCCGCGCACGCACCCGCGTGGCTGCGCAACCTCCATGCGATGACGCCGACGCAGCGCGTCCCGGTGATCGATCTACTCGCCGCCTTGCAAGCCATGCCCGCGCGGCCGCGCGAAGCGGCGGCGAGCACGCTGGTATCGGTGCTGACGAGCGGACGCGGCGAGGGCACGGTGTCGCTGTACGGCAGCGTATTGCGCGCCAAGACGTGGACGATGCCGGACCCGGCGCGGCCCGGCGCATCCATCGGCGGCGCGGCGGGCTGGCTCGTCGACGGCACGCCGGTGTGGCTGGGCGGCCCGGGCGGCAGCGCGCGCGTGCTCGCCGCCGCCGCGCCGCGCATCGCGCCGCTGCTCACGCAAGTCACCGTGCCGGATGACGGCGCCTGCGTGCTGGTCGATTTTTTCAGCCGTTATCCGATTCGTGAAGTGCTCGGCGACCGCGGGCCGGCGGCGGCGCCGGACGGTCCGCTGCGGGGCGAGTTCCGCGTGGGCTTCGTCAACGGCAATTGGGCGCGCGTGCAAAGCCGCGGCGAATTGCGGCTCGATCGCAGCGCAACCGGAGCGCCGCAAATTGTCGGCCGCTTCGGCATGAACGATTACGTTGCTCGCGTGGTCGAGCGGGAGGGCGACACGAGCCAGCCGGAAGCGGCCAAGGCACTGGCGGTGGCGGCGCGTACCTACGTGGTGCAGCACGGCAGTCACGATCACGGTTGCTTGCGTATCGACGACAGCAGCGGCACGCAGCGCGTTCTACCGCGCGCGCCAGGCGCCGCCGCGCGCCGTGCCGCCGATCTGACGGACGCGCTCGTGCTGACCGGCGTGCCGGTTCAGTATCACCACGACAAGGCGGCAGCGGGGCAGATGAGTTGGCTCGCCGCGAAGGCGTCCGCGCAAGGCGGCCTCACGTTCGACGCGATTCTCGCGCGCACCTGGCCGCAGGCGACGTTGACTGCGTTCCAGAGTCCGCTGTCCGGCGATTGCATCGCGGTGGCCGGCGCGCAGCAATGGCTGCGGCGCAATGCGCCGTCGTGGGCGCGGCGCATGGACGGCGCGGCGGGCTACGAGACGCCCGATCTGCCCGCCGTGTGCGCCGTGCGCGAAGGGCGGCCGTATGCGGACGCGCAGCGCAATCGCGTGTACGTGTATCGCTTGCAGACGGAGGAAGACCGTATCGCGCTGGCGCACGAGTATGTTCACCTCGCGTTCCAGCATCATCCGCGTGGCGTCGATGAGACGTTCGTCGAGCGTACCGCTCGCACGCTGATCCGTACCGACAATCCGATCCAATGAATCACGACATGCGTTCTTTTTCAGTCATGTCGTGCTGGACGCGTTTCAATCAAAACACGCCGGACGAACGGCATGACAGCGGGACAGGAGCGGTAACGATGAAGGTCAAGACGACAGGGTGGGTGAAGGGCGGCTGCAGGGTGCTCGTCGTTGCGTGTTTGCAGGCCGTGCCGGCGGCGCACGCGAGCGATGTCGACTTCGCCGCGCCGTTGAACGGCTGGCGCAACACGGGCGGCGACAACGAGCGTTATACGCAGGACGTGCACTACCCCGCGGTATCCGTGTCGACGCCGGAAGGCCAGTCGAAATTCGCGCTGATCGAAGGACACATCCGCAACGCGCCGAAGAAGAAGGGCAACATGGTGGCGACGCTGGTGGTCGACGGCACGCCGTTGCCGCAGCGCGTGGAGGAAGATGGCAGGTTCTCGCGGCCCTACGCGTTTCCTTCCGGCAGCAACGGCGTCGAACTGCGCGCGCCGGACGGCAGCCGCAAGCGCGTGCAGTTCTACGACGCCTACAGCGGCAAGACCCAGCCGAAGCTGCGCGTGGTGCTCGCGTGGGACACCGACGGCACCGATCTGGATCTGCACGTCGTGTCGCCCGACGGCGCGCATACCTGGTACGGGGAACGCGTCGCGCCGAACGGCGGCGCGCTCGACGTCGACGTGACGACCGGCTATGGGCCGGAGATTTATTCGTCCGCCGCGCCGCTGAAGGGCACGTATCTGGTGTTCGTGAATTACTACGGCAGCGGCAACAGCGGCAGCGACATGACCGTCGCCCAGGTGAGCATCATCACGAATGAAAATACGCCGAACGAAAAGAGCGAAACGATGCGGGTGCCGCTGCGAAAGGCCGGCGAATTGACGCTCGTGAAAACCTTTGTCATGCCGTGAGGCGGCGTGTGTTTGCCGCTCGAGACCCCGGTGCGGTCAGCGGCTCGAATCTCAATTCGCTCAATGACTTGCGCAAGTCTTGCCCAGGATATCCACAGGCTTGCGCACGGTTTCTGTGGACAAACCGACATGGCCGGTCCCGCTGCCGATAGTCCGGGAATGCAAACGGGCGGGGGCAATCGTCGGCGTGCGCGCGGCCACACGACTCCTTGCTTCGGGCATGGCCGATGCTGTGGCAGAAGTGCTGCTGTTCTAACGGGAGAACCGACATGGCACAAGCTGAAACCACTACGAAGTCCGCTACTCAACCGCCGGGCGAGCAAGATGCGCTGGCGCTGCTCGAAGCGGACCATCGCGCAGTCGAGAAGCTTTTCGAGGCATTCGAAAAGGCGGGCGACGATCTGGAAGAGAAAGCGACGCTGGCCCAACGTGCGTGCGAGGAATTGACCGTGCACACGATCATCGAGGAAGAACTGCTGTACCCGGCGGCGCAAGCAGCACTGCCGGAGGACGGCAAGCTCGATGTCGAGGAAGCTTATGTCGAACACTTTCTGGTCAAGACACTCATCACGAAGTTCGAGACGCTGAAAGCCGGTGACAAGGGATTCAATGCGACCTTCAAGGTGATGTCGGAGATGGTGCTGCATCACGTCGAGGAAGAAGAAGGCGAACTGTTTCCGGAGTTGCGGCGCACGAAGTGCGATCTGGTCGCGCTCGGCAAGAAGATCGCCGCGCGCAAGGAAGCCTTGCAGAGCAAGCTCGATGCAGCGGGCAGCCGCTCCGTTGGCGATAAGACGTAAGCGGGTCCGCAAGATTTCCCTTGCCGGATGTCGCGTTGGGACAGGCACTGCGTTTTTTAGAGCAGTGCCTGCGTTCGTATGAAGTTTGTGATCCCCGCTCGCGTTTTTCCACGACGTCAGGCGTCGCAAGTCCAATACGGTGCCCGGTTGTAGTACGCGTGTAGGGACGTGCCCCATTGCGTATCCGTCATCGCCGGCCAGTTGTCCCTATCGAAGCCCGGCGCGCTTCCGATGCGCTCGGCGGGTGCGTCGAGCACGAAGCATTTGTCGTCGGTGTCGAGCGTGAGCGCGTTCCAGGGTATTGCATGGAGCGTGTCGCCCACGCCGAGAAAGCCGCCGCTCGAGAGCACCGCATAAGCGATACGTCCGCCGCGGACGTCGAGCATGATGTCGGAGATCTTGCCGATATATTCGCCGTCCGATGACATCACCTTGTTTCCATCTAGCGTGGAAGCGGCCATCACATCCGGACCGGGACCTTCGCCGATGCCGGTTCCAACGATCTTTGCACCTTGCCTGGCTGCCGCGGGTGCCGGTTCCTTGGGATCGAGCGTGGTCATGGTGTGCTCCTGGGAGAAACCTGGGCACAGAGCGCGCAAGGAGTATGCCCCATGCGCGTCGGCGATCGCGCCGGTAATCTCGGCAACCGTTACTGGTCGAAATTACGCAACCGTCGGCGAGGTGCGGCCGGTGCTCGCGCTTACTGTTCCTTACTGTTGCTCAAGATTCGCGCCGTGGGCGTCGATAGAACTTGTAACCCGCCGTGCTGTTGAACTTCCGCGACGGGTTGGGCAATGCATGCCTTGAGCGAAATGAACGGAGATTGCTATGCAAATCGACAGTGCGTTGTCGTCCACACTGCCGGAACCGGGACGCGCGGCGATGAAAAACTCGCGCGCGGCCGACGATGCGGCGGTTCAAACCAGGGCGACGGCTGAAACGTCCGCGCAGGACGAGGCCGTCCATATCTCTGCGGAGGGCGCGGCAACGGCGGCACAAGAGGGGAAGGCGGTCAACGACGACGCAGCAGGCGATTCAGCGGCAGAAGATGCCGCGGCGCCCAATGTTTCGGCGGTTCAGTCGTTTGCATACGGCACGCTCGGTCTCGAGCGTCCGGACGAGCCTCATGAGGAACACAACGCGTTTTATACGGCGGGTCGTTGGCTGGCAGCGGGAATCACCATCGGCGGGATCATCTCGCTGCTGGTTTGAATGGGTGTCGAGGCGGGTTTGAGGCGGAGGGGGCGCTTGCCGTGCGTGAGGCACGGCAAGCGCTGTTTCTTAGCGGTCGAGGAACGACTTCAGTCGATCGGCGCGGCTCGGGTGCATCAGCTTGCGCATGGCCTTGCTCTCGATCTGACGAATCCGCTCGCGCGTGACGTCGAACTGCTTGCCCACTTCTTCAAGCGTATGGTCCGACTTCGTGTTGATGCCATAACGCATGCGCAGCACCTTCGCTTCGCGCGGCGACAGCGAGTCGAGCGCGTCGTCGATGGCGGCGCGCAAATCGGCTTGCATGGCCGCGTCGGCCGGCGATGACGCCGCCGAATCCTCGATCATGTCGCCGAGCGTGGCGTCGCCGTCGTCGCCCACCGGCGTTTCCATCGACACCGGCTGCTTGGCGATCTTCAGAATGCCGCGCACTTTCTCTTCCGACAGCTCCATGCGTTCGGCCAGCACGGAAGGATGCGCTTCCTGACCGGTTTGCTGGAGGATCTCGCGCGAGATGCGGTTGAGCTTGTTGATCGTCTCGATCATGTGCACCGGCACGCGGATCGTGCGGGCCTGGTCGGCGAGCGAACGCGTGACGGCCTGACGAACCCACCACGTTGCATACGTGGAGAATTTCCAGCCGCGCCGGTATTCGAACTTGTCCACGGCTTTCATCAAGCCGATGTTGCCTTCCTGGATCAGATCGAGGAATAGCATGCCGCGGTTCACGTATTTCTTCGCGATCGAGATCACGAGACGCAAATTTGCCTCGATCATCTCGCTCTTGGCCTTGCGCATCTTCGATTCGGCCGCGACCATCTGGCGGTTGATCTCTTTCAGATGCTTGAGCGGCAGGGAGACGGTTGCCTCGATGTCGATCAGCTTTTGCTGTTCCGCCTGGATCGCCGGCAGATGGCGCTCCAGCGCCGCACCGTATGCCGACGCGCCGCGCGCCGCGCGTTCCGTCCAGCCGAGATCGGCTTCGTGACCGCCAAACGATTCGATGAACTTCTCGCGCGGCATGCCGCTCTTCGTCACCGCGATTTGCAGAATGTTGCGCTCGATCGCGCGAACCTGCGCGACCTGGTGTTGCACGTCGCCACACAGGCGGTCGATGGTGCGCGCCGTGAAGCGGATCTTCGCGAGGTGCTGCTGGATCTCCTCGCGTGCGCGCTGATAGGCTTTCGAGCTGACGTCGCCGCGCGTGTGCGAGGCGTTCATCTGGTCGGACAGCATGCCGACCTGAGCGAAGATCTCGAGGCAGTCGCTCGTGAGTTGCTTCAGGCGTGCTTCGTCGGCAGCCGAGGAATCGGCCGGGGCGATGTCGTCGTCGTTATCGCTGTCGTCATCGTCGCTCGTGTCCGTGTCGACGTCCGCTGCTGCGTCCGGGGCGGCGTTGTCTTCTTCGGCCGCGAGCGTGTCTTCATTCAGACCGTCGACCAGTTCGTCGATGCGCAACTCGCCGTCGGCAACCTGCTGCGCGCTCGCCAGAATCGCGGAGATCGCGAGCGGGCAAGCGGCGATCGCCTGCACCATTTCGTGCAGACCGTCTTCGATGCGCTTGGCAATCGCGATTTCGCCGGCGCGGGTCAACAGTTCGGTTGCGCCCATTTCGCGCATGTACATGCGCACGGGGTCCGTCGTGCGGCCGAATTCCGAATCGACCGTCGACAACGCGACTTCGGTTTCCTCGTCTGCCTGATCGTCCGACACCACGGCAGGGGTGTTCGAGTTGAGCAGCAGCGTTTCCGCGTCCGGGGCCTGCTCGTAGACCTGCACGCCCATGTCGTTGAACGCGCTGACGATGCTGTCGATCGCCGCCGTTTGCGTGAAGTTGTCGGGCAGGTGGTCGTTGATCTGCGCGTGGGTCAGGTAGCCTTGCTCCTTGCCCAACTGGATGAGCGCACGCATCTGGCGCTGACGTTCTTCAGCCTGCTGCGGCGGCAATTCTGCCGCCACGGGGATCGCTTTGCCCGCGCCCTTGCCCTTGGCCGTGCGGCCCGAGGGCGCCTTGGGCGTGTAGCTGGCGGCTTCGTGTTGCGAATCTTCGCGATCAAAAGGGTTCACGTATTCTCCTCTAGAGGCTTCGCTATGAGACGCAAGACGCTACCGTCAGGCGTTTCGAGCATGGCTCAACATCACCTGAGTGACTCAACGCGGTTGTTTGGGTGTGCTCTGGGGAGCAAAAAAGATGAGCCCGCTCGAAGCGGGCCGATAGACATGTGCGAAATTCGCGCGGCTCGCATTATATACGAGCTTGCGCCTTCGCGCGCGTTGTGCGCAGGTCAATTTGTCGTGCACGTTTGTCGCAGGCCCGTTTTCTGGCCCGCCGGCTACGCGGGCAGTTGCGTGTGTGGGTTTTTGATGATGATCGGCGCGCCGTGGTCAAGGGCGAGTCTCTCACTATAGACGAAGTCGTTCGTCCTCACATGCGACAGAGTCGTTTCCGCGATCTCGCTACATATAGACGAGGTGTGTTTGTGGCGACGATTGGCGCTTGCCGGAAAGAAAATTCACCAAAGGGGGTTGACGACGTGTCAGTCGTTCTCCATAATCTCGTTTCTCTGCTGCAGATGCAGCGACGCAGAACGAAGCGGTGCCGGGTGGTTGAAGTGGGCGTCGTGACGGTGGTGAATGCGCAATCGATCTTTAAAAACTAACAGCCGATAA
>Ga0255336_100923_pt1 | contig 29500 bp, 40 predicted proteins | sample MeOH1_35cm_T3_17_FD_189102 | JGI IMG/M metagenome (GOLD analysis project Ga0255336, IMG submission 189102) | Sandy soil microbial communities from University of British Columbia, Vancouver, Canada - MeOH1_35cm_T3_179 | ecosystem: Engineered > Artificial ecosystem > Sand microcosm > Unclassified ...
GCACAACGGCAAACCGCTTTACTACGCTGACGACTTTGCCTCCACCGTTCCCGCGCAACCAATGCTGGAGAAGCTGTCAGGCATTTTGGCATCCGAAATCGAATGCGACGTGTTCGAGCAGCACGTCACCCCGGCGCTCGATGTAGCCCGGAAGGTGTTCGCCGGGCCCATCGATCCCGCTGCATCGTGCGATGAGAATGCCACTGAGCAAGCAGACGAGGCGGTGACGATCAAGGTTGATAAGGATCGTTTCGACCAATTGATGGACGCGCTAGACCGCGCCGAAAGCAAGGGATACATGCCTGACGCGATTGCACAAAGATGGTCCGCGTTCGAATGGGAAATTGTCCCGCCATCCCGCGCCAAGGACAGCAAATGACCACGACAAATCACACTTCGCCGAGCGGTGAGGACGCCGCAAATGGGGCGATGCCTGACACAGGAAATGCGGAAGCTGACCGCATTATCAATCGGCTGTCATCCAGTGATCCTGACTTTGACGACTGCATTGACGCTGTCGCGTTCATCCGCAAGCTGGTTGCTGAGAACAAGGGCCCGGAAGGGTTCGCTACGTGGAAAGATGCTGCGCTAAATGAGCGGCTGCGGTCCAAAGGCATTGAAATGAACGAGAAAGTGATTGACACGCTGCGGCTTGCAATCGGCTACATCGGTAGTTCGGATCGAGAAGATAGGCTTGAGCACACAAGACGCCTTCGTGCGCTGATCTCTTCTAAAAATGGGGCGATGGGGGAGCGGGAAGCGTTTGAGGCGTGGTTTAAAGTGCGCGGTGTGTGGCCGCGCCTAACCTATCTTGAAGTTTGGGAGGCGGGCCGCGCCGCACTCACCGCCGAAAAGGTGGCAGCGGAGCCGGTGCGCGAGCCGTACCAGTACGCGCAGCCGGGATCGCCCGAGTTCGATGGCGCGGAAGCATATCAAGCTCATCTTGAAGCGCAATTTGCCGAGCAGGATGAGCCGGTGGATTTCGTTTTTCCGCCGATGCCGCCTGCCGTTGTAATGCACGAAAAAGTAGGGCCGTTGTTCGATCGGCTATCGATGCACTTCTACGCGTCCAAATGTATGAGCATCTCCGCCCCGCAACCAGCACAGACACAGGTTGCGCTGACGGATGAGCAGTTCGCGGAGATTCAAGAGGCTCGCGAGATTCTGGAAAACATGGTGCGCAGCGTTGAACTCGATGGCAATTACTCGACCGAGGCGACGTGCACTTTTCTGCGGCAAGCGCTGCTGTGCCTACCCGCCGCGCAACCTGTGAGCGGAGGTGAAGCGTGAGCGACGACCGGAAACCGCTTCAGGGCTGGCGCACCTGGGGCACCGACAGATGCGACCACTGCTGCAACGGGGACCGTTGCGATGATCGAACTCACTTGCCTCGTGCTAGTTGCGGATATTGCCTCGGCACTGGCGACGCGCTATGGCTCAAATACCGAGAAGACTCTGGCACCCTCGCCAAGGAGACAAAAAATGGATGACTCACTAGTTCTGGCCCTGCGTTCTGCTGCGACAGGAGCGGAAACGAAAGAAGATGCATACCTGTTTGATGCAGCCGCCGACCTGATCGAACAGCAAGCCGCCCGCATAACCGAATCCGAATCGCATCGGAACGATTTGGCAGACAAGATAGTCGAGCAAAAGACGGAAATTGGCGCACTGAAGGCCCGCATAACCGCCCTCGAATCCGAGCGCGCCACTCTGCTGCACGAAGTAGAGATTCATGCGCGGTGGCAGCCGATCGAGACAGCGCCTGAAGGAAGGCTAGTTGTGGTCGCATGGCTCGACAAAGACGACCCTAAGAATCCTGAGCGCCACATGTTCGACTTCATAGAGGATGACGGATGGGTGAAGCATAACGAGGATTACGACCACTTCTGCTGCGTCGCTCCGCCGGGCAGCACAGGTCCGAGCGCGGACGCTCCCTACACGCACTGGCTTCTGATACCGGACATCCCAGGAGCGCCGGCTAACCAAAAACAGGCGGGGTGAGGGATGCCACAAGCCGGGAAGAAATGTGCGCCGTGGACTGGCTCGGAACTGAAAATTCTCCGAGACATCAAGAAGAGCGGCCGCACGATCAAGGAGAGCGCCCATCTGTTGCCGGAGCGCACGCTCTGCGCCATCAAGCAGGCGATGTGCCGCGTGCCCGGCGACAAGAAAGCGCGTGGTCGAACCGGATGGGTCGCGCCGTCGATGATCCGCATTTTGACGGACACACCCAACCTCACGAACCGACAACTTGCCGAGGCCATCGGATGCACGCGCAACGCACTTGACTCCGTCATCAGGGCCGAAATTGGTAGGCGAATCTATGTAGCTGACTGGACGCGAGCAGGCACGCTGTGGGCGGCTCAGTACGCCGTCGGCAACCGCCAAAATGCGCCCAAGCCGCCACCTAGGACCATTGAGGAAAGCTATCGAGCGCAGAAGATTGCGAGGGACGCCATCAAGCGGGCGCGCAATCCGTTCGCGGTGGTTATCCGTCAGGTTGCGAATATCGAGGAAAGAGTATGAGCGAATTGGAAATTGCAGAGCGGGCGGTCCAACTATACGCCGGGCGCCATCCGCGGCCCGTCCAGGTGACGATCACGCAGGCCGCGCAGATGCTGGGGCTGAGCCGCCACACGGTATCGAAGATGGTTCGCGCCAGCCAGCTCAAACTGAATCAATGCGGCATGATCCCGATCGAGCAGGTAGACGCGATGCTGAAGGCCTAAAGCCGCGCAGCGATGTCCTCGGCCGACTCCCGATAGTATGTGTTTTGAAGGATAGACAGGTCTTTGTGCCCGCTGATCTTGGCGAGCGTCATGACATCGACCTTTCTCGACAGCCGTGTGAGCGATTCCGCGCGCGTATCGTGGAAATGGAGCGTCGCAATCTCCGGCATCGTCACTGCGAGCCGCGCGCGCGCCGTTCTGAATATCGTATCGAGCGTGACAGCCGTCAGCGTGAAGAAGCGGGCATTCCCAGCCAACGGCTTCATGAGGCGCGCCGCATGACGCGTGAGCGGCACGACGCGCGGCTTGCCTGTCAGGTACTGCATCTTGTGCGCGAGCGTAGCCGTGCGCTTCTTAAGGTCCACGTTATCGCTTCCGAGCGTCAGAATCTCGCTCATGCGCATCGACGTGCGCAGTGCAATCAGGAACGCATACGCGACCTCCTGTTTCTTGCTCATCGGCGGCCGGCCCGTCACATAATGGCAAGCCCGGCAGATAGCCTTGATCTCTGTCCTCGTCACACGCCGATCGCGCGGCGGCGGATCATTCGGGAAGCGGAAGCCGGCGAATGGGTTATGCGTCATCCAGTGCCACTCGTCGCGTGCGGTCAGCAGCGCATTGCGCAGCCAGTTAATATCCCGGTTCACCGTCGAACCGGAGACCGTCTTGAGCCTGATGTCCCGCCATTTCGCCAACACTGGCGTCTTGATTTCGGCCAACGGCAGATTCACGATCTCGGGAAACTCGCGCACGAAAGATCTGATTCGCATCGCCTCGAAATAGCTACCCTTCTTCTTGTCCGTCACCTCTTCGAGATAGCGGATAAGCACCTGCTTCAAGGTGTGCTTCTGATCCTCGGGAAGTCCGCGCAACTGTCGCATCTGTTCCTCGCGCGCCGCGGCCCATGCCTTGGCTTCGCGCTGGGTGCGGAACACCTGCGTATCGCGCTCGCCCTTCACATAGACTTGCGCGCGATATTTGCCGTTCGGTTGCTGGGTGACTGAGGCCATGTGTGGAGTACCGTGTGTGTGGAGTGTGGATTGAAGTCTACAAACTTCTACGCACAACGGTCAATCGGTACTGTACGCATCCACAGCAGGGTTTGTCCAAGCCCTTGTTTACACATATTTCTTCACTGTGCGTTGAAATGTGTATATAGTGATTGGTGCCGGGGACCGGAATCCATAAAGCCTATAACATTGAATTTTTCATGGCTAAAGAGAGATTCTGGGGAGTCCGGTTAAGAATCCGGCAATCCTGCCGATAACCAGTTGCAACCGGGAGCACACCATGCGCACGATTATCCTCGCCCTCGCGGCACTTTCATTTTCAGCATCTTCGTTCGCCCAGACCGCGAGCGCAAACCACGGCCACCACGGCGGCGGCAATCATGGAGCGATGGGCGCGGCGGCCGGCGCGCGCTCCGGCGGCCCGTCAGGAGCGGGGCAGTCGGGCATGGGCGGCAGCTACTGGGCGCCGAACCCGAATGCATCAGTGGTTGACGCTTACCAGCCTTGGCCACAGAGCGAAATGCGGCAGTTCCAGAAGCCGTGAATACGAGCCTCAAGAAATCGGAGTATCGTGCCGATATCCAATAAACAGACGAATCGAGGGGATAAAAATGAAGAGACATGCGCCATACATCGCCGTGATTGTCGCGCTCGCTGGCGCACTTGGATGGCTCGGCACATCCTACCTGTCGCAGCAGTCGAGGATCGAGGAATTGAAGGCGGCGAACCGCAGGCTGGGGAGCGCGGATGAGCTGATCGCCAGTCAGGTCAGCGAGATTCGCCGCGCCAGCCTGGCGAAGATTCCGGCGACGTGCGCCAATCTGATGGCGGCCGGCTCGCACTACGCGCCGGTGCGCATCAGGACGCCGGAGGGCGAGTTCGAGCTTACGCGGGTGAAGTGAGAGCGTGGATGACGCGCTCGATCGCATGATCGAACACGTTGGGGAGTGGCAGAACGGCCTTCCCGATATGCGTCAGCAGGCCAGCGTGGCACCAGCCGAGCGGAATGTCCGGGACAAGATCATTCCCGGTCTTGTAGAGGCGCAGCGGCACGCCGGCCAGAAGCGTTCGAACTGCGATATTGGGGCTCACGCGCGGCGGCTCGAAACAATACACGGCCGCCGGCGGATTGTTGCTCACCTTCATTTCGGCTGCCGCCATCAGCGCGATAGCGGCCCCGAGTGAATGCCCGATCAGCGTCACAGGTCCACCGTTGACCGCGGCGAGCACAGGCAACGCAATAGCCTCCCACGCCTGCCAGAAACCGCGGTGAACGTCTCCGACGCCGGGGACGGCAATCGGTAGCGCATTGAGGTCCGCGAGCCAGCAGTCGAGGTTGTCGGTGCCGGGAAACGCAATGCACAACCCGGCGTCGGTATGGCGCACGATTGCGCGTGAGGCGCTGTTCTCATCGCCGATATCCGGCTTTGCGGTGTACGCCTCCTGCGCGAGCAGCGCGTAATCGCGCGGCGTCATCACTGGCTCACGGTGCCAGCAGGCCCGTACTGGACCATCGCAGCAGATAGAGCAGTCTGAAACGCAATCAGCCCGATCTGCACCCCCATTTTGGTTGCGGGGTCCATCGGCACGAGCGAAATCACCTGGAGCGCGGCAGGAATCGACGTGTTGATCAGCGTCGATACCGAGGAAGGATCGACCGCGGCACCGGCGACGCATACTTTCCCATTCAGATCAGCGAGTGCGGCCACCGTTGCTTCCTGAGTGGGATCGGCGACTTCCATCGCCTTGACCGAGAGCAGCGTTGGCTGCACCACCGCACATGCCTTCGCGACCTGTGTTTGCAGGAACTGCGCCTTCTGCGCCACATCGGCCTGTTGCGTGGTCGAGCAGCCTGAGAAAGCGATACACGCGGCAATGCCTGCCGCAAGCAGCATACGTTTCATGTCGATTCCTTTCTGGGGTGGGTTACTGCGGGGACTTGCTCTTGTTGATCCGGTTCAGGGCCATGTGCGCGACCGTGAACAGCAGGGCGGCCACGACACCGGGGACGGCGTCGGGCATCGGTTGGCTGAAGCCGAGAAGCGCCCAGCGCACCAGCGGCTCAAGCGTGGCGACAGTGATCGTTGCGCCGCCGGTGGCGAACGGGGAAATCTGGTTCATGATTCCTCCGCCGCCGGTTCGGCTTCCCCCGGTTCATCTTCCTGCGAGAAATCGGCGCCGAGGGTGAATAGCGCGCGTTCGGCGTTGCGCCGACGAAGCAGCCCGGCTACGTGCTTGCCGCCGGCCATATCCCATTTCTCGAATTCATCGATCGCGCCCTGCACGTCGTTATCGTTGAACTTGGCGAGCAGCGTCGAAGTCCGGAATGCGGTGATGCCGACGTTGAATGTGAAATCGACCAGCGCATCGAATTCCTCTTGCGAGACGCCGGGCTTCACGTACAGATTCACTGCGTTCTCGGCTTCGCGAACATCGTCGAGCAACCACTTCTCGGCCTCCTCCGGCGTGCACACCATGCCCTCATGAACGCCGGCCGTGTGCCCGTAACCGATGGTCCACCGGTCATTCGGAAGCGGCCTGTATGCGACCAGCTTGGGGCCACCGCTGGCCTCGAAGTATTCGGTCAGGTGAAGCCCATCTTTCGAGTACTGCATCATTCCTCCCTTCCGGTGAGTGTTTTCAGGAGACGTTCGTCCCCCTCCTTAAGCGTGCGCAGCAGCGCCGCATGATCGGCCAGCATGTCACGTTGGGCCTCGGCAATCGACAGCAGCGCGGCAAGCATGCTGCCCTGCGATTCGATGGTTTGACGCTGAAGCTGCGCCGATTCTTCCGCGACCATCATGAGTACCGCGCTCGCCGTCGATGCCTCTATCGAGAGGATCAGGTTTGTCGCGCCGAAATCCAGATCGGTGCCGAGCGCGAAGTGCAGCGCGATCGATGTGCCTATGAATATGCACAGCAGGATCAGGAAATTGCGTGGCTTCCTGACCGTCATGTAGAGACGGAAAAGGTTACGCATGACGCGCGAGGGATAGCAGCAAGCCGACGACTGCAACCAGCACAGAGCCGCCGGTGATCCATAGACCGATCTTCCCCGGAATGGAGTTGTGCGCGTCGCGGAGCTGCGTGCTGAACTTGTCGTCGATGTTCTGGCTCAGTTTCAGGATGTCGTCTTTTGTCGCAACGGTCGCAATCGCCGCGCGCAATTCGGACACCGTTTCGTCGAGCTTGGCGAGGTGCTGATCGTGCCGCGCGATATCTTCGTCGTGCGCACGAACGCGCTCGCGCAATTCCACAATTGCGGTCATATGCTGATCCATAAAATCCCCGTTAATTGGAAGGTGTGATTGTGAAGTTGTCGGTTTGGCCGGTGCGAATCAGATTTGCGACTGCGGTTCCTAGAAACCAACTTGCGCTCCCAACGTAAGGCAATCTTGCTGAGATTCCGCTTGAGTTGTTTGTAATCAGGATTGCCCCGGTCCATGCTGGCGCACTGGATACGTTCAAATTGGTGTAGTTATTTGTGAAATCGGTCGAAATATAGTTCAGGACCCCGCCAAAAAACGGTGAGCTTGGGAAAAAAGCAGCGTTTACGTTATTCCCTGACGACGTTGTCATGCTCCCATCGAAGCGCCCCGTCTTCCCATGCAGATCATTGAAGCTGATCGTCCCGCTAGCCTTCTGCGCGAGCGCGCGAACCCACGAATCATTGAGGCTGTCCGCCGCACTCGACGCGCGCCCGAGTTCCGTATTGATCTGCGAGAACGAGATTGCACCGCTCGCGGGAAGCGTCATTTCGCCTCCACCAGCGCGCGCAGGCGCACGACTTCTGCGGCAAGCTCGGCGCACGCCACGAGCGCGGCCTGACCGTAGGCGACCGACAGATGCTCGCCGTCCTGCACGGCCTCCGGCAGGAACGCCTGAAGCGATTGCGCGCCGACGCCGACCTGTCGCTCGCCGCTGTCGATGCGCGTGAAGGTGCCGCGCTTCAATGCCGCGAGGTGCTCGATGAAGTCTGCCGGCAGAGATTGCCAGTCTTTCTTCAGGCGCTCGTCGGAGTAGGCGGTGAGATTCCCGGATGCCGTGAGATCGCCAGCCGCAGTGATCGCGACGCGCCCGGTCTCGATCGTGTTTGCCAGATTCACGTTTCTGAAGACGAAGCCGCCGCTACCCATACCCTGATTGTTCACCAGGGACGTAGCGCCGGTGCCTCCAATTTCATTCCAGATCAGGAAAGCGCCCTGATTGTTTGCTACCGTTATGCCACTGCTGTTGACCTGCAAGCCAGTGGTGGATAGAAGCGATGAGAACGACCCGGCCATCCCGACTGGCAGAGACGGAGCAAGCGGGTTCATGATCCCGACATCGACCTCGGAGACGCCGCTATCCAGCGAGCCACTGCTCCACGCAACGGTCACTGTCGTCGCCGATGCGAATGCAGAGGCCGTGACGGTCCCGTAGATGGTGCCAGCCGTGACGAATGCCCGGACGCGGCGGCCAACGGAATAGGTGCTGGTCTTGTTTCCGGCCACAGAGAACTGCGTGGCACTTACGTACGTCGGCGTGAGACCATAGTTCAGCCATTCAGCCGCGGCGAACCACGTCGCCACGTCGGCCATCATCTGGCGCGCGGAATCATTGACGGTGCTCGGCGGCTGACCTTCAGCCCAGTCTATGGCGCCCGCACTCGCGTTATTCGCCGGGGTGGTGGACCATTGCCAGAGTGCCATTTCGTTTCACCTATAATGAAAAACCCCGCACAGGGCGGGGTTCGGAGATTTTTATGAGCGATAACCAGTGGCAGCGCCTGATCGCGACGGCGATCGTTTGTGCCATCCCGTCACTGCGATCCCTGCTGAGAAAACGCGCCGAGCAGGCCCGGCGTGAGGGGCGCAAACCAGTTGGTTACCGCATTGCCTACCGCCTGGGCGCCCGCTGGGCGGCTCATAAGAAGGCCCTGCGCCGCGCGCTGTCCTAGCGGGGTATAGGCAAGAGCGGGCGCGGCCGCCGCATAGGCCATCGGATTGAGCAGCATGCCGGGGTGCGAGAACAGCGCGCCGAGCGCGCCAGCCGTGCCGAGTCGCCCAGCGGTGCCGCTATCTGGATAGCCCTTCCCGAGGACGCCCATCGCATCCTGCGAGAAATCCTGCATCAGCGCATTGCCGGTTGCCGACGCCCCTTTCCCGGCGGACTTATCGGCGCCGCGAACGGCGCTCTGCAACTGCGCTGGCGTGAAGATTCCGCCATTGTTCATCGCCCCCTGCGATCCAGCCGCGCCACGCAGCCGCACGAAATTCGCATAGGCCGCATTCGCTTTTGACAGATCGCCAACCGCGGCCGGCGCGTTATATCGGGGCAATGAGTTGTCGATCGCACTCTTGATTTCGCCCACTGCGGCGCCAAGCTGGCGGTTATCGAAAGACGGGTCGCCGGAATAACCGCGGGCGATCCGCGACAGTTCGCTCTGCGCCCCCTTCAGCGTCGGACCATCCATCAGCCCTTGCGGGCCGAGTTTGCCGAATACCTGTGTTTGCAGGATATTCGTGAAGGTCTTTTGCTGCGCTGGCGGAAGGTTCTGTGCCATCCCCGCAAGATTCGTGATGTCGGACTGGAATGCCGGGTCCGTCGCGCGAAACGTCATGTTCGACAAGGCATTGTCGTATGCATCGCCGATCGTCTGACGCACGGCGCCAACACCTTCCTGACCGATCGGGCCGGAATACTTCTGCCCGAGCGGTGCTAGCACCTGATCGTATGTCGCCTTGTTGAAGGTCTGTACGCCGCGTTGCTGCGCGCCCTTGATCATGTCGCCAATCAGCGGCAGGCTGCTTGCCTTGTTTTCGAGTGCCTGCCAGCCGCCGCCAGCAATCTGCCCCGGCGTCATGGTCACGCCGGCTTGCGCGAGACGCTGGCGAACCGGGTCGACGACGCCGCTTATTGCGCTGCCGAGCGCGGCAGTAACCGGCGTTGCCACTCCGCCAATTGCCGCATTCGTCCCGACCTGTCCGAGCTTCTGCGACCAGAAGTCATTGCCGCCGCCCGGCGTCTGCTGGACGTTTTCGACGGGCGAAACCGCGCCACTTGCGGCACCCAGGGCCGCGCCGGTGGCCGCCTTCCCAAGCAGGCCCATACCGCTGATTTCCGGTGCGACAAGCGCGAGCGGCGCAGTGGCTGCCGCCATGCCCCCGATGTTGCCCGCGCCGGCCACGATTGGATGCGCAGCCGAGTACGGCGCATAGTCTGCGTTGCCGCGCGCGAGACCCTGTTCCGCATCGCGCGCGAGCCACGGACCAACCGTGTCCGATCCCAGCGACGTAAGCCCCCGCCCGATCAACTGCTGTGCGCCCAGCGCGGTTTGCTGAACGCCATGCCCCAGCCCAGCGCCCAGAGATGCGAGCGCGCCAGGTTGCCCGGCAGCGGTCTGAGGTGCCGCGGCTCCCGCGCCGCCCGCTGCCGGCGCCGGGACCGTGCCAAGGTAGGAATCGAACGACTGCGACGATTGCGCGGCCGGTGCGCCGAGGTAATCATCGAATGCGCTCATTTCAGCAACCCATTGTTGAAGGCCCATTCAAAGTTGGCGCGCAGCGATGGATTCGCCTTCACGGCGGCCTGCACCGCCGCGCGCTGCGCGTCACCCGAGAGCGTCAACGCCTGCACCATCGACGGCTTGATGTTCTGGTCGAATGCCGCCGACTGCTGCGTGAACGTCTTTTCGTCGCCCTTCTGGTAGATCGGCGTCAGGAATTGCGTCTTGACGTGGCCGAGATCGAGATTGTTGAGCTGCGTGGTCAGGCCGCCCACCATCGCGGATTGCGGCTTGTCGTACGTCGGCACAGCCTCATCGATCGTCGCGCGCGAGGCGTCCGTGCCGCCCGAGCCCAACGCTTTTCCCTGCTGCGCCACATAGGTCGCATGGAGCTTCTGGTACATCGCCGCGTCAGGGCTTACCTTCGTGCCAACGGACGCCGGCAGCAGCCCGACGGCGGTCCCGCCGACGCCCTTGTTGTGCGCGAGATTCAGCATTTCCATGAGCGCTTCACGCGACTGCTGGTAGCTCGCATCCGAACTCGACAGCGCGCCATAGGAATCAGCCATCTGCTTGCTTGGGGCACCCTGCGATGCGTTCGCCGCGGTCGCTGCGCCCATCGGAGGCGCGGCGTAGATTGCACCGGCCGCCTGCGGCGCGCTGCCACCATTGACGAATGCCCCAGGCCCATTCTCGTGCAGCATGATCCCCGTCGAAATGAGTTGACGCACGGCCGGGTTCGAAAGGTCGATCGGCTGCGTCGGCTTGATGCCGAGGCGTTGGGCGACATCCTGAATGTAGGCCTGCGTGTTGTTCTCGTTCGGGGGCGCCCACTTGGAGATCACGCCCGTAAGCGTGTTCACACCCTGCTTTCCGTAGCTCGCGAGGTTGGCATCCATCGCCTGCAATCCGGTCTGCATATCGGGATACTGCGCGAGCCGGCCGCCCGGCATCATCGCGCCGGGGTTGTTGTTGCGCAGCGGTGCGGGCATTTCGCCGGTCGCCGCCGCCGTCCGGTTCGTGACCGGCAGCGGATTGCCCTGCGCATCGACGCCCGCATATGGCAGCGCGGAACCTTCGCCGGCCGTCTTGGCTGCCGCCATCTGCGACGTGATATCCGCGGCGCCGGCGATCGGCCGGATACCGATCACATTGCCGCTCGCATCGAACGTCGGCGTGCCACCAGTCGGAATCTGCGGATTGAACGCCATCGGCTGCATAGTGAGCGGATCGCGCAGGATCGCGCCGGGCCGCGCATTGACCGGCGCGATGTAAGTCGCCTTGCTCACACCGGCCGCATTTGCCGCCTGAACCTGATCCGGCGTCATGCCGCCCTGAACGCCCATCTTCGTGATATCGGTAGGCATCTGCGCGGCAAGCGATGGGTCATGCTCGACGGCGATGCGCATCATGTCGCCGCCGCCCTGCATACCGGCCATGTTCATCAAGAGGCCCTGCTGGAACAGTTGCTGCGGAGACTTGCCGTAGATGCCACCAGCGGCTTGCGGAGCGGCTTGCGGGGCTGCGGCAGGTGCATAGCCACCCATTCCGGCAGACAGGCCCGACAGCGGGCCGCTATTCGCCGCGCCCATGACGGGCGAACCCTGCGGTCCAGCGGGAGATTGCGCCGCTGGCGCAGCGCCACCCAGCAAACCCTGCATCGCCTGCATGCGCAGCATCTGCTGCTGCATCTGCAACGCGTTACCGGCGTTCTGCTGCATGCCCTGCATGCCCTGTCCGAGCGCCTGACCCATCGAGACTGGCAGGCGCGACGGGCCGGCCGCCGAGAGCAGGCCCTGCGACATGCCGAGCAGCCCCGCCATCTGCGGATTGGCATACATCCCCATCAGGCCGCCGCTATCGCCATCAAAGAGACCCATATGCGCTCCCGAATCCGAAAGGGTTATTCGCCGCGCCATTGAAGCTGGCGTATGACATCGACGGGCCAATAGGGCCAGCCTGCCGCGGCATCGGCCGGTTCTGCTGGAAGTTCGGCGTCTGCGCCATGACTTGCGGGCGCTGCTGTTGCTGTTGCTGCTGCATCTGGCCGCGCATTTGCATCATGCGCTGCGCCTGATTCAGCGCTGAGCCGCCGTCGAAGCTGAAACCGCCCATCGTCGAGCCACCGAGCGGCGCGGCGCCGGCCACATCACCAGAGAGGCCACCGCCGAGCGCGCCGCTCGCGCTGCCGGTCATGCCGCCGCCCGGTGCGAGACCGCTGAAGAGGCCGGTCGGCGCGGAGCCTAGCGCGGAGCCCATATCGGCGCCGCCCATCATGCCGAGGCCGGAGCCGCCGGAAGAAACCGCGCCAGCCATGCCGGCGTCGCCGACGGCGGCCGGCCCACCAAAGAAGCCGGTCATGCCGCCCGCGCCCGCGCCACCACCAACGGAACCCGGAGCCATACCCGCACCACCAGCAAACGTGCCGGCGCCCGCACCAGCGCCACCAGCGCCTGTTGCGCCACCCCCCGCGCCGCCGCCCATCGCAGCGCCCATTGCCGGCGCGGCGTAGTAGCCGGCGATCATCGGCGCAACCTTGTCGGCCACGGAATTGATACCGCTGAACATGCCAAGCCCCGCGCTGCCGGGGTCTTTGTTGTTCATGTCCTGCCAGGCGCTCGATGTGAAGTTGCCGGTCGGGCTGATCAGTGCGCCACCGGGCTTGTTGTTGAGCAGGCCGCCAAAGAACGGATCGTAGCCGGGCACACCGAGCGCAGCGCCCATCGTCTGCAAGGGGTGGCTCGCAAGCTCCCCGATTGAATCCTTAGCGAAGCCGAAGACGTTACCGAGCAAGGACATGAACGCCTCCGATCGCAGCGTAGTTCACCATGTCGAATCCGCGCGCGTCCGTCGAAACCGCCCCCGGCGCAACGCGGCGCACCTCGTCAGCCATGACGCCGAAGCGGCGCACGTGCGGCGCGTCCCAGAGATAGCGGTAGCGGTAGACCGGCAGCCCGTTCGAGAGGGTTTCATCCGTCGGCTCGATATCCAGCTTCAGGCGTCGATCCGAATACGCGCCCATCAGGCCGCCGGCCAGCGCGCCTGCGCCGGTGCCATAACCGGACCCATTGCTCATCATGCTGCCAAGCGCCGCGCCACCCATTGCGCCACCCATTGCGCCGGCCATCTGGTTCGTGTAATACGGCTGCTGCGTCGATGCCTGACCGCCATACTGGCCCTGAATCAGGTTCGAGTAGTTGTTCAGCAGTTGCCACGGTGCGTTGATCTGCGACTGCTGCAAGGCCTGCTGGTTGCCGCCGGTGTTATACAGATTGCTCACCGCGCCATTGATCGAGTTGACGATGTTCGGCGCATTCGCGGAGCCCGCCAGTTGCTGCTGCGTCGCGGTGTTGTAGTTGCTGCCGAGCTGACCTGTTGCGCCCAACTGACCCTGCGCCTGCGTGCCGGCGGCCGACAGCATGTTCCCCATGTTCGACTGATACATGCCGCCGTACAGGTTGTTCTGCGCGTTGCCGAGTTGCGTGGCGAGGTCCTGCTGGTTCTGGCTCTGCGCGTTCATCATCGCGCCCGAACCGTAGCGGCCAGAGCCTTCCATCTGGCTCGTCGTCTGCGGAGCAGTCGCGGTCTGGTACGCGCGTGTGATCTGGTCGGATGCGGCCTGTCCCATGCCCTGCATGTACGGATTGTTCAGCATCTGGCCGGATGCGAACTGGCTCAGGCCGTTGACGCCGCTGTTGTTGCTCGCGAGCCCCTGAAGTGACGAATTGGCCGGATTGCTGTTCAGATACTGGCCGTTGAGCAGGTTCGTCGTGTAGTTGCCGGCGGCGTTATTGAGCGCTGGCGAATAGCCGATGTTCGTCGCGTCGGCGATCGCGTGCGTGTCGCCCATCGCCTGCTGCTGGTACGGCGTGAAGCCGGCCACCGATGACGCGGGATCGTTCGCGTACTGGTTGTAGACACCGCCAGCGTTGCCGAATACCTGGCTCAGATAGGGTTGCTGGCCCGACCAAGGATCAGATTTCTGGGTCGTCGTGCTGGTGCCACCGCCGTTCCCATTTGCGGGAACGGACGGCAGCCCAAGGCGCATCAGATGCAGTTGCCGAGGATTGCGAATCACAGTCGCTTCTCCAGATAAACGTGGGTTTTGTCGTAGTCAGGTAGCGCTTTCTCCCACCCCGGCCGCGCCTGAAGTTCCATTGCGTCGCAGCCCTGAGCCTTCGCCCACTGCTCGATCTGCGACATGCATTGCTTTTCCCACTCGCGCCTGTTCCGCCCGGTGACGATGCGGATCGTGCAGACGCTCTGTTTCGGGTAATTCGTGATGCGCGTGATGCCGACCGCAAAGGAGGTCGGGGTACGCCAGATCCATAGCTGGTCATCGCGTTCCAGCAGACCGAGGCGGATATCGTTCTCGTCAAACTTGCCGCGCGAGGTCTTGCAGGCCGCAGCAATCCACGGACGAACTTCGTCCCACACGTCGTCGATGACGTGTGCCGGTATGCCGTAGAGCATGGGATTCAGCCGATTAGAAGAACGTTGAAGGTCTGGTCAACGGCTGCTGAACTGGCGTGCGTCAGCGTGGCCTGCCCGTATTTCTGCGAGGAGACGTGCAGCCCGGAAATGGATGCCGTAACAGCATCGTTTGTCAGCGGCGAGAAGAAAATTCCGGTGGTTGCGCCAATCCGCGCGTCGGTGAGCGTGGTGGTGGTCGAGCTTGGCGTAAGCGTCACCTGAACCACGGCGTTCAGCTTGCCCTGCAACGCGAGATTTACGCTCTGCGCGAGCTTGCGGCGGTGCTCGACATCATTCGCCAGTGTTTCCGGTACAAGCGGATATCCCTTGATGCTCATCGCCGCCCCGACATGCTGATTTCGCTCTCAGGAACCTCGATGCCTTGCAGGTTCGTGAAGGCGCCTGTCGTCTGGATGCGTGCGCGCATGTACCGCGCGTCGGCGCGCACCGGACATTCGCCGTTTTCGTCGATCGCGCTCGCGACCGTGAATACCGGTTGGTCGATCAGGCGGTTGCGCATGCCGATCTGCACCGTCGGTGAGCCACCATCCACCATCGGGCGCGTACTGGTCAGGAACGCGCGCCGGCCCGCGCTGCCGAATGGCTCAATTTCGACCGTATCGGCCGTCGCATTGGCCGGGTCGCCGGTGAAATAGGCCAGCTTGTGTGTCGGCGTGAATGCGCCCATCAGCACCTGGCCGCCGGTCCACACGCGCGAGTCGAGCGAGAACGGCAGCGTGTCGAGCGTGTAGCCGGTACTGTCGAGCGAATCGAGCGAGTAGCCCTGTGTGATCGCGCGAAAGATGTAGTCCGCATTGACCTGCGCGAAGCCCCATTTGTTGAGCGCCCAGTTGAAGACGATCAGTGAATCGGGAATGCCACCTGGCGAGCCATTGGACGGATAGAGCCACATCACCAGGCGGTTGACCGGATCGACCGCGCCAATCACGTTCTGAAGGAACGATGTGTTCACGTTCGACCAGAATGTTTTGTCCACGCGGTCCACGCCGATTGGCGTCGAATTCGAGCCGTCGAACGCATAGAAGCCGTCTTCGCCGAGGTAATAGACCAGTGCGCCGAGTTGCGCGAGGCTCTTGGGTGCCGGCGTGCCGCGCACACCTTCGCATGGGTAGAAACCAAAGATTGTCGGCGAGCCCTGATACACCACGCGCCAGATCGCGCGCTCGAAGAAGATCGCGCCGTCGGCCGTGCCGAGGTTGCCGACCATTCCCATGATCCAGCCCTGATCGCCCGGAATGATCTGTGACCCCGCGAGCAGTTGCGCTTCCGTCGTCGTACCGGCGGCCGGCCATGTCGTCGGGTCATCAATCGCGCACCACTGCACGCGCTGGGGCTGCGCGCCGTTCGTGCCGTCGAACGTATTGCCGACCATGACCCAGTCGCGGATCGTCATGATGTAGCGCGCCTGCGGCGGGCTGCCCGCGAGGTCCGCAAACAGCGTGCTCGAATTCAGCACATAGGACTGGAGCGGCTCGCCCTGCGCTGCGGCGATCATGCGCTGACCGTATTGCGTGAAATTCCACCGCTCGCCGACCGGCAGTGTGTAGCCGCCGCCCTTGCTGACGTTCGCGAATGCCGTGCTGCCGGGTGCGAGCAGATAGAGGCTCGCCGCATCGCCCGCGAACAGATAGTTGTTGCCGCCGGTGTCGATCGCCATCTGCGCGCCTAGACACTGCGAGGCCAGTCCGTTCGAACTGAAGTTCGAGAGCGTGCCGACCGGGCCCCACGATTCTTTCGTGCGCGGGAACAGGTTGACCACGTTCGCGGAGGCGCCGCTCGAATTGTTCGGCGGCAGATCAGGGGCGTAATCGGCGATCGGGAGTTGCATTACGCAGCCACCATCGCGATAGACGAACCGGACATTTCCTCTGCGCGGTCCGTGAGAATATAGCTCTGCAACTGCTGCATGTAGAGGTCACTCCAGATGCCCAGCGCCTCCTGATCCTTGTTGAAGCGGGCCGCTGCGCGGTTGGTCGCCGCGAGCAGGATGGTCGGAATGGTGTTCACGATCCAGTTCGTGCTGTTCACCGCAGTCAGTTGCCGGGCCTTCTGCCAGTAAATCCCGGTGATCGTGTAATTGGCGTCCGGGTAAGGACCAAACACGAAATTCGCGCCCTGCCGCGCGATGTAGGCGGGCGTGCCGGAGGCGACCTGCTGCGGATATTGCGTGTAGATGAACTCCGGGTTCACGCGCTGCATTTCGAACGTGTTGCCGCTGAGCGACACGAGGGCGATCTTGAGTCCGAGATAGTCGCTGGGAACCGCTGCCGCGCCGTTGGCGATAGCGACACTCAGCGATGCCTCCATCGGCCGCACGCCGCGCCCCTGATTGCCGGCGATGATGTCGCGGTAGATATCGGCCTCGGCCATCTGGATAAAGTAGTCGATCCAGTTGCCGATGTCGGAGCGCGCAAACCAGTCCTGCACGGCCTGCTTGAGCGAGTTGTAGTCATAGACACCGGCGACGCCTGTCGGCGTGCCGCTACCGGCTGCGGGGACGAAGATGGTCATGGTTACTGGTACTCGTAGACGATGATGACGCCCGGAGCGCCGGCGACGCCAACCAGTGCTGACTGCGAAGCCAGATTCAGACCGGAACCCGCCCCAGCGCCATAGCCGGTTGCGAGGCCGCCGGTATTCGATCCAACACGGCCTTGACCTCCGAACCCTTTCGACGAATTAGCTCCCGGCGCAGACACACTCACGGTGCCGGCCGTGATGACGATGCCTGACGTTGTGGCAGCAGGACCCGGCATGGAATCCATCGTCTGAGCCGCTCCGGTAACCGTAGGTGCCGCAGTGGCCGCGGTGAACCCGGTTGCCCCTGCTGCGGAATACAGCGTCCCGGCCGTGCCACCCAAGCCACCGGGGCAGGAAATCAATGACCCGAACGAGGTGGTGCCCCCTGCGCCGCCGTTGCCACTTCCCGAAGAGCCCGCCGCGCCAACCGCCCCTATGGTGATAACCGCACCTGAGAATCCGGTGGTGAACCGCGCCTTCACATAAGCACCAGCGCCGCCAGATGGACCAGTTGCGGACTGTCCTGCGCTAGTTGCCGGGATGCCACCAGAGCCACCGCCGGGCGCCTGCACTTCAACAATGACCGAGGCCGTTCCGGTTGTCGGCGTATAGGTCCCGCTGGCCGAAAAGACCTGAACGCCGATCAGTCGCCCAGGCGGAAGCGTCGATGACCCATTGCCACCCTGCGCCACCGACAACGGCGTGCTGAGACCGGAGAGCGACGTGATATTGGCGTTCGCACCAGAGGTCGCGATGTTCGAGTTGCAGCCGAACCCGGAGCCATTCGTCCATTGCAGCGCCTGCGCCGCGCCGTTGCAGCCAGTGACCGTGATCGCCGTAGGACTTGCGCTCGAACCCGTCGCATTGCCGACCACCGTATTCGCCGCCTGTGCCGCGAGACTCGCTAGCCCGACATTGCCCGTAGCCGTGAACGTGCCCTGCACCGTGAGATTGTTGAACGTGGGCGACGGATAGCTCTGGCCGAACGCCAGCAGCGGCAGCAGGAGCGCCGCGACAAGGATTTTCTTCAGCATGTCAGCTCACAGAAATCACGCCGCCGTTATTCCAGAGCTTCCCGGAAGACGAGGGCAAAGTGGTGGAGAGATCGGCAGGCAACGCATCAACGAGCAGGATGTCGTTCAGCGTCGCGGTCTGGATATTCGAGCCGCTGATCACAAGCTGATAGCGGCCGTCGGCAGCATAGAAGGCGAATGCGCCAGTCGTGTCCGTCGTCAGCGGGTTTGCCGCGGGGGTGACGCCGTTATCCGAATAGATCGTGGCCGCGACGCTGGCCGGGTAGGTGTTCACCTGAACCGACGCATTCGCCACCGGGGCGCCCGTCAGATCGGCCACGGCATTGACGTACTTTTGCATCAGATCACCCGATTGGTGGTGCGAAACCTGGCGTATTCCGGGCCTCTGAGGATCTTCATGACCAGCGGCCAGTGGTCCGGGTCCTGATAGTCCCAGCCGTATTTGGTCCTGATGTCGAGCAGGACAGACGCCGGAATACGCATGACGTGCTTGAACTCGCCCATCTTCTCGAACTCGCCCTCGGCCGCGCGCTTCGCATGGGTATAGGCGAGAAGCGACTCCACATCCTCCGAATACCTGACGTGGATTTTGTCGTCTTCCTCGTGGTAGGTCGTGCGCATGCCGTAATCAGACATTCGAAGCTCCGTTGCAGGTGCCGATGATGGAGGCCATGTCAATACACCCATGATCCTTTGGCGACCATGGCCGCGCTATCCCAGTAGAACTCGATCAGTAGCGTCGAATTGGCCGCGATGGATGTGGGAGCCCCACTCGGGAACTGAGCGGTCGGCCATTTGTATTTCACATCCCACGTTCCGATCGTGAATGCGCCGCCTGTGCTGTTGACCAGCCGCAGCGTCCAACCCGGTCGCCCGAGCGGCACGAGCGGCTGGAATAGCGTTATCGACGTGATATTCCCGGTCACGTTGACGAACTGGTTTTGCTGGCCGATCGTCGTGTTGTGGCTGAAGGCCGCGTTGTATGCGCGGTTCACCTCAGTCTTTCCAAGCGGCTCAAACGCGCCAATGAGCAGCATGGTTCCGCTGCTATCGACGCATCGATATCGGACAAGCGTCCCAATCCCGACGAACTGCGGTGTATTCGCGGCAAGCTGTACGGTCGAGAAGTTGTCGTTGATCTGGACCCAGAACTCCTGCCCGAGCTTCGCACCCGTCACGGCGGTGATATTGAATGCGCCGGTGTTGGCCGTCTTGTAGACCTGAGCACGCGCGGAGACATTGACCGTGGCCGTAGCTGCGGGGATCGTCAGTGACTGGATTTCAAGACCGACTGCGGTGCCGCCAACAATCAGGTCTGCGTCGATCTGCATATCCTGCACGGCGAATCCGCCCTGCTGAAGGCTCCCCGTCGTGTCGGCGCTGATGTTGTTGTTGGTGTAGTTGGTGCCGCCCACGGTCCCCGCTGTGCCGTTTCCGCCCGTCGAGCCGCGGATGCGCAGACTGCCGCAGGTGACCACGCGAATACCGTTCCACGCGTTCGCTGAGAACTCGGTATCAATGAGCACGTCTTGCGTGAGCAGGCGGGTTTGCCCTGCCGCGCCGGAGCCGGGCAATACTGTGGTTTCGATCGTCACCTCGTCGCCGATCATCAGCCCGTGCTGCAGGGCACCCGAATAGCTGCCGCCGATGAAGCGGATATTCTTGGCCGGAAGCACGCCATTCGCGTTCGTGATGCTGCGCGTATCGCGGCTATAGACGTGAGCGCCATAAGCCACGCGCTGCCCAACCACACAGTCCACGAACTCCACGTTCTGGGCGCGGCTGTACAGCGCATTGCCGTTGATGTTGTCCGACACAGCGACGTACGCTTGCGATGTGATGTCGTGCGCGATCATGTTGCGCACAACCACATTCAGGGCCTTGATAGCGACCCCGTTCGGGCCCCCATGCATTTCCCCGTTTTCGATCAGATGGCCGCCACCCGTCGCGCCATTCGGATCGCTGTTGCTTTGCTCGAAGAGATAGTTGTGGTTCGCGGCGAACGTGATCAGCCCATCGCAGTGGATGGATTGGGTGGTTGGGCCGATACCCTGCACCCCATTCCCTGCTACGTTGGTGGCCCATACCCCGAAGTTGCGCAGGGTCACGTTCTGTTTGCCGCCTACATCGATAACCGCAGAGCCGCTGCCTTTCAGGATGGCGCCGCCCGAGAACGTGCCGCCGCCAGAACCGTCCATCGTGTACGTTGGCGTGATCCCGGTAAGCTCGCAATTTGGCGGCGGCTTGAAGCCATCGGTTACTGTCACGTCATATAAGCCCGTCGGCAGAAAGACCTTCTTCGTCAGGTAAAGCAGGTTGTATAGGCCAGTCGCGACGTTCGTCGCGCCAGTAATGTCGATACCCGAACCCGCCGCGTTCACGCCGGGGAGCGAATTATTGGTAGCCAGCCCCCACTTGTAGATATCGACCGGGAAGCTCATTGCTTCTCCCAGCCGCTTTCGTGCGTCAGGTTCGAGCCGGTGTACGTGTAGGTCTTGACGTAGGAGTTCACGCCATCGCTAACCTTGTCGGTCACGATCTGGTTGCTGCCGTTGTACGTGTAATCGTGCGCCATCGAATCCGGGTCGAACCAGAAACGGCCCGACGTATCCATGACGACTTTTCTGATGCTTTGGACCATTTCGGCGCCCCAAAAAAAATGGGCGACCCGAAGGCCGCCCCAAGTTGCCGCGAGGAGATTCGTTTAGCTATCCGTGCCCACGCCGACAGCCTGAAGCGTGGCTGCCGTGAGACTCGTAACGGTCACGATGAAGTCGCGCCAGGTGTTCTGTGCGATCGACATCGTTCCGGTCAGCGTCCATCCGGTGTTGGTCGTCACGGTCCATGCGAAGTTGGCGCTTGACCTGTTGAGGATGCGCAGGCGGTACGTCGAGCCCACCGCCGGCGCATACATCGACTGAAGCAGGTTCGCGACAGTCGGAAGTTGGGCGTTCGCGCCCGCGCCAAGCGTGCCGGTCAATGCGAGATCGACCGTTGCCTCGCCGCCGGTGACATTCGCTGCGGTCAGCGTTGCGCCCGATGTGGCCGTGTTCGTGTTGTATGCCGCCATCTGCGGGCTATCCAGCAGACACTGCCACGCGCCCGGCGCGGCCTCGATGAACGTCGCCGACGAGTTGGCCGGCATCGCCACGCCGGTCGCAGCGGCAACGCCATTGACCGTATCCGAGCCATAGCCATAGACCTGAATCGGATTCGCCGTGTTGTTGATGAGGAAAACCTTGTCGGTGCCCGAGCCGATCTGCGGCAGCAGAACGCCGTCGCCGAAGTTCGTGCCGGCCGTCGCTGCGGTCGAGGTGTTGACGGTCGTAATGTCCGCCGTGATCTGCGTGGCGCCTGCCTGAGTGCGCGTGGTGCCTGCTGCAATTACGCTGCCTGCCATGATCCTGCTCCTTCAGTGTCCGGAAAAGATGGGGCGACCGGAGCCGCCCCATTCCCTGCTTTCAGCTTCAACCGCCCGTATCGGTGATGAGGCCGTGCGCCTTCTCATTACCCACTTCCAGCGTGTAATCGACAAGCAGCATCTTCTTGTCGCTGTCGCCGGTCTTCGCGAGCGGCGTGGTCTGGAACGGGCGCAGATAGGCGACGCGCAGGTAGTTCGGGTTGATGAAGAAGCAGTCTTTCGACTGCGCGAGGAAGATGTCCGGAATGATCTTCACGTCGCCGAAGTCGGACTGGTAGACATCGACCGCGGTCTTCAGCGTCTTGTCTTCCACTTCGATAAAACGCGTGCCGGGGCCAGCGAAACCCGAGATGATCTGCTTGTTCACCGGCGAGACCACTGCGTATTCCGGCGATTCGCCCGATGCCGTGAAGATCTTCTGCAGAACCGACTTGACCATCGTTTCGGTGAGCGTCGCGGTCGCGCTGTTGTACGTGCGCGCGCTCGATCCGTCGGTCCAACCGTTGGCGTTCAGCGTCGGATTCGCGCCCGACGGCGAGCCGCCGGTCTGGAACACCGTGTTGGTGTACAGCCAGCAGGGCAAGCCGCCCATCTTCGCCGCGACAGACGAGCTACCGGCCGCCTTGGCGCTGTTGTAGGTCAGAATGCCCTCGATGTCGCGCTTCAGTTCCTTCGACTTCTTCATGAGCTGGTAGCCCATCTTGTTCGTGCCACCCGCAGCCACGACAGCCTGCGATTTGCCCGAAAGCTGGACAACCTTGTTCGACGTTTGCACGTAGTTACCCATGCGTGCCGTCGGCGCGAGCACCTGAGCGCTCGGGTCATCGCCTTCGACCTGGGCGTTGGAGAGGTTCTGCGCCGCCAGCGAGTCGGTATCCCACTCGTGGTTGTTCTGCGTGGCCTTGTTCTTCTTCGTCATGTTCAGGATCGGCGTCTTGAACGGATCGACGTTGAAGATGAGATTCGAGAGGTCTTCCCGAATGTTGGTTTGCGTGTACGTCTGGTAGGTATTCGACGGTACGGACATTTCAAGCTCCTTTTACTGGTTCGCGAAGAACTCGAACGCGTCTGCCTGCGCGTCCTGATCGCGTGGATTCCGGCCAAGGCGATCCATCACCTGCTGACGTTTCGCCACATTGGGATTGCTATCCGTCCGAGATCCCGGTTTCGCCATAACGGGCGCTTGCCGAACCTGCTTCAACGCTTGCGGAGTGGCCGCTTGGAGTGCCCGAAAACGCGCCGCATCATGCAGGATCAGCATGTAGCGGTGGTCGTATATCTGGCTTAGCTCGGCGTCCTTGAACCCTGCGTTGCGGGCGTACTGTGCAATCTGTTCCCTGTCTTTTGCGAAGGCCTGCTGGTCGCGCCACTCGGGGCGCGCGCTCATGAGGCGTTCGTTCTCCGCAGCAAGCTGCTGCTGCATCGTCTGCTGTTGCTGCTGCGCTTCCACGGCGGTCTGCTGCTGGATCTGCGCGAGATAGTTGTGAATGCCGGCCTGCCGCTGCTGGAATTCGGCCTGCTGCGCGGCGAACTCGGCCGGGTTATTCACCCGGAGGTTGTTCCAGTCGATCTTCTGGTAATCGTGGTTCAGCATCTGCATGGCGAGATTGCCAAGCTGCTGGTTCTGCTGCAGTTGCTGCTGGAACGCCTGGCGCACGGCCTGCTGTTCCTGTTCGAACTGCGCCTTCTGGTTGCTCAGTTCGATCGACTTGTTGTTGACGTGGCCTTCGAGCTGGTACGACTTGAGCACATCAGCCAGCGGAACCTGCGTTTCCTTGCCGTCGATCTTGGCCGTGACGTGCAGGCCCATGACCGACTGCGGATCGATCTTGTGCGCGGCCAGCATTTCTTCGAGCGAGGCATATGCGGGCGCTTCCTCGGCCGCCTCAGCGGCCTCCGGCTTCGGCGTGCCCTGATCCTCAGCCTGTGCCTCACGGACGCCTTGAGCATCGTCCTGTTGCGTCTGTGCAGCATCGTCGCGCGGACGCTCGGCTTCCTGAGCCGCATCCCAGAAACTCTGGAACGCCGATTCAGTGCTCGCCGCGGCGCCCTCAGTCGTGGGGGTAGTCGCTTGTACGTCGCTCATTTGCTGGCCTCAAATAAAAAAGGCCCGCTGGATGCGAGCCTGTTGTCGAAAGTGGATCGGGTTATGCGAAGAGCCGGAAGCGCTTCTTCTGCTCTTCGGTCTGGTTGATCTGGAACTGTGCGATCACGCCCGTCTGCCTGATCTGTTCGAGATAGCCGTCGAGCGTCGCCCATACCTGCAGCGCGAGAATCAGCCGCGTATGCATGGTCTGATCGGACATCGGCACTGTCTTCATCTGGCGCTGGATGCCTTCGAGCACGGCCTTGCGCGCCTCGACAAAGATCGGCGCATCGAGCACGGCCGCAGCATCGCCGCCGCGGGTGATTTCTTCGTCAGGCGTCATTTATAGCTCCATCACATGCTGCTTGAGCATCTCAATTGCGCCGACGGCAGCAAGATTGCTCGGCAGGCGGCTCCATTCGAACCGCAGAAGATCGTCGGTCTCGCAAATGACCATCACCGCCCATTTGACGTTTCCGGCCTGCGCATATTCCAGAAATCCCTGCGCCAGATCCACGGGTGACGTGTTCCGCGGGAATTGCACGACCTCAACTGTCACGCTGCACCTCGCTCATGTCCTGATTGATCATCGCGCCCGCGTCGGCCGCCGCGTTCTGCTTCAACTGGCTCGCCACGATCTGGCCGATGACCTTCACGAGCGTCTGCCATTCCTGCGAATTGATCTGCGCAAGCTGCACATCGCGATCGGCGCCGCCCTGATGCGACGCATGGATGATTTCGGCCTGCGCTTTCATCTGAGCCGCGCGCTCGCCGGCCTGCGCCTGCATGAGATCGGACTGAAGCCGCATGTTTTCGAGTTGCTGCTGGCTCTGCGTCTGCTCGTGCATCGTCTGCGCGCGCAACTGTTCACGCTGCATTTCGGATTGCGCCTTGATCTGCGCGGCCTGCACATGCGGATCGGGCGGCTGGTGCTGCTTCTGCGCCATCGCCTGCCTGTATTCGTCGGAGTCCGGGTCCATCGCGTACTGCGTCGGGTTTTCCTCACCGAGCAGATGCGCCATTTTCTTGAATGTCTCGTACGCCTGTTTCGGGCCCACCAGACCGAACGCCGCCAGTTCCTTCTGCGCCTGCCCGAGCAGCATCACATTTGCGCGCGCTTCCTCACGGTTGCCCGAGCCCAAGCCCACGTTCACGCTAACCTGTGTACGCTCGCGCCAGTCGGCCGGATTCACGTCCACCCAGCGATTCGTAAGCCGCAATGTCATCGCCTTGTCCTGATGACGCATGAGCAGCTTGTGAATCTTCGTGAAGACCTCCTTCACGCCTTCAGCCAGCAGCCGCGCGACGAGTTCGACCTTCATCGCAGCCGCAGACATGGCCGCCAACTGGCCGCCCTTCGTCACGTCCTGCAATGCGTCCGCATCGACGCCCATCGTGTCCTTGCCGATCCCGGTGCGCATTTCGCGCTGCAAGTCGCAGTATTCGAGCGCCGGCAGGATCTGCTGCATGAGGTTCGACGGCTGCACGAACGGCATGATGTTGTCCGCCACGCCGCCATCAACGCGGATAATCCCGCCCGGCCGCGAGGTCAGCAGATCCTGAATGTTGACCTTCTGGTGGTTCACCGCGACGCGCTGATTGTTCGAGATGTAGATGTTGTCGAGCGCCTGACGGAACAGCGTCGTCTTGATCACCTGAAGGTCGTACAGCAGATCGTAGTAGCTGATGCCGACGTGACGATGCGGCATACGCACCGGCGAGCAGTACGAGTAGCTGACTTCCTCGACCTCATCGTTGTCGAGAATCTTGTCGCCGCCCACCATCACGCGGCGCAGTTCCGCGATCCCGTCGCCGTCGAAGTCCACGCGGATGAACACGGTGCGTAGCGTGACAAGCTGGCTCGCCGGGTCGCTCGGTTCCTGCTCGCTCAACTGGTCGGTGACCTCGTTGCGTGCCAGTTCGATCAGGTCGAGCCATGACGGCTGCGCCTTGGTGATCGATTCGACCACGCTGGCGTCAAAGCCCATTTCGCGCAGATCGGAGCGCGGCACCTTGCGCTCATGCTCGGAGAACGGCGATTCGTCCAGACCGTGCCGCGCCTGGGGCGACACGCGCATTTCCTCGGGCGGCACGCACTCCACGCAGATGCGACCGACGATGCGCGTGCGACGCAGCTTGATATCGAACGAGGACTGCGGCTGCGGGCCATTTGGTCCGGGGATCAGGATCGGCTTCTCTTCCTGCTCCAGAACCTCGATCTCATCCTCGGACTGCAGGAGCATCGACACTTCGACCTCAGTGAGCCCGGTATAGCTCTCGACCGACGACTTGCGCTCCTTCAGCCAGTACGTGTTGACATAGCCATTGCGCAGCAGCAGCGAATCCTTGAAGAAGTCGTGCAGGATGAAGAAGCCGGGGTTCTGCTTCATGAACACGTGGTTCACGACTTCGGACTCGATCTCTGCCTGTTCGTCGTCATCCGGTGATTCCGGGTCGAACTGGACCGGCTTGCCGTTGCCGACGAACATGCGCATCAGCGTCGGCATGATCCACTCGACCGTATCGCGCAACTCCGGCAGCACGATCTGCGAACGGTCCTCGACCTCGTTGCCGAGCGGGCGCGCGTAATAGGCATTCAGTGCGTTGTAACGGTCGATTTCGAGCGTCGTCATCTGCTGGCCGGCCGGCTTGATGCTGCCGCCGACGGTCGGACCTGTCGAGACGTTGGAGCCGAGCGACGACTTTTCGTAGGAGCCGATCAGCGCCAGCAGCTCTTCGTCCGTCATGCGATCAGCCATTGCTGTCCTTGGGTTTCGGGCCGGGCTTGCGTCGAATGATGCTGGTCAGCGGATCGCCGATATATTCGACAGGTTGCTCAAGCGCCAGAATGCGATCAATTGCTGCATCCAACGCCTGCTCAGTCTCGGCAATGCGTCGCTCCAACTCGGCAACCTTCGCTTCCAGTGCAATGCTCATATGACTCCCAGCTTCGGATATTCCAGCGGCTTCATTTCGACCGGCTCGGCCCAGACGACGCAATCGAGTCCTAGTGCGTCTGACGAATGCGAAGACCAGTCATGCTCGGGGCCAAGGCCAATGCCGCGCTCAAGGTCACGCTTCTCGTGATACCAGCCGAGCGCCGCGCGCCCCGCTTCTGTCGGAATCTCGTTGAATCTGATCTGCGGGAACAGCACGCGCATGCGCTCGATGCGCGCCGCAGCAGCGCCTTTGCCCTGATTCGGCACGACGGTCACCTTGTAGCCAGCCTTGTGGAGCGCCGACTCGTAGGAGACGTCATAAACCTTGTCCTGTGTGGCGCCGTCATGCGGCAACCAGAACTGTGCTCTATCGGGCGTGTAGCCCTGCGATCGACACCACGCAAGGTGTGCATCAATCGGCTGGCCCACGGCCTCGTAATGGTTCACCACGCGAATCTCGCGCCCGATGTGCTGTGTCGCCCACATGGCGAATGCGTCGGCCCGCGCGCCCGTTCCCCCGATGTCGCACACGAGGCGAATGGTCATCAGTGGATCGGCAGGAAAGAAGCCGATGCGGCCTTCCTCTTTCGCCTTCTGCAAATGCCTGGCGAAGTAGGCGCCCTCTAGCGTCGTGACGTAGCCGCCTTCCCAGATGTGCTCGTACTGCTCGGGGCGCTCTTCGAGATCGCGCTGACGCTCCCGTTCCAGCTTGGCCGGAAACTTCGGGTTGTCGCGCCAGTTCATCGTTACGATCTTGATGCGCGAATCGCTGCTGTTGGTCGGGAACCGCTTCTCGATCGGCGCTGTCTTGCGCTTCGGATTCCACGTCACCCACAACTCGGCGTTCCAGCCGTCGCCTTCCTCGCGCAGCGTCGGAATGAGCGTTGTCCACGCCTCGTCCGTGACCGGCTCGGCTTCATCGACCCAGCACACAAGAATCCGGCCCTTCGACTTGATCGAAGCAATGTTGCGGTCGAGCCCGGCAAATACGAATGAAATGCGCCCGTCGCGGCTCCTGATGTACCGATCGCCGATGTCGTAATACGACTTCAGGAATGGTTCATCCTCGATCGCGCGCTTGCATTCCTCAAGCGACGAATCCTCAAGCGAATTCATGTACTGGCGGCCACACAGCAGAATGCCGCTGATGCCTGACATGCCGAAGATGTAGCCCTTGACCGCGACCATCTTGGCGAAGCTGCGCGTCTTGGCAGAGCCGCGGCCGCCCTTGGCGCCGCGCACGTCTGCTTCCCCATCAAACACCGGTATCAGCTTCTCGGGAAGCGCGATATCGGCTGTTGCACTCACGTTCCGCTGTCCTCGCGCTTCATCGCCACCAGCTTGACGGTATGCACGTGCTCGATTGCGCCGCCGTCCTCGCCGGTATGCTCATTCAGCACGCGCTCACCGTACTTCTTGCGGTTCATGCGCGCGAGCGTCCACTTGCGCGCCTCGATCTGGTTGCGTGCCTTGGCGTGGTCCGTCGCGGTGTCGGCTACCTCGATGATCTGTTCGAAGTAGACATCTTCGCGGTCGAGGCATGCGCGATCGTACTGCGCCTGAAGCTCAGGATTCGCCCGGCACCAGTCGCGAAACGTGGTCCGATCTGGCATCCCGTCGCCGGCGCACGCCTGGCGCACGCTCTTTCCCTCGGCAATCAGCGCGCAGATGCGATCAAACACGTCTTGCGAGAACTTCACGTAGACAGCGGGTTTGCGCGTCGCCATGTCAGCAACTCCGAAGCGAAGCGCCGAGTCGCAGCATCCCGACGATCAGGGCTGCCAGCAGGACCATCGCGGCGACCCACCCGATAACGCGCCACATCACGATCCCAGCTTTTCCCAATCGTCGTGGGAGCCGGGGTGCTTCGAATCGTTGTGCGTCGCCGTGCGCTGGCCGCGCTCGGGCATCTTCTTCGCCCTGTCTTTCGTGCTCATGGCGATGGCGACCGCCTGCTTCTGGGGCTTGCCGGCCGCCATCTCGGTCTTGATGTTCTTGCCGACGGCTGCTTTCGAACCGGACTTGATGAGAGGCATTTGCGGACTCCAAATGCAAAAAGCCCGCGAGGCGCAATGCCTGCGGGCTTCGGAAGCGTGAGAGCGAAGCTGGCCCGGACCTTCAGGCCAGTTCACTCAGCAAACGCTGGAATCGGTAATCGAATGGGCGAGAGTATAGGCCGCTCTTATCGGATTTGCAATGTCTGCCACCTTTTGCAACCTTTTGTCAATGGCTTCCTGCGCATGATACAGCGCGAAGTCCCAGATATGCTCATGGCCGCGCCCCTGTTTAAGCCGCAGCCGCCGGCAGATGAACGATGAAGGCGCGCACCACACGTAGTGCAGCATGAGCACGTCCTTGTCGAGCGGCATGAGGCGCTTCCAGCCCTCGTTGACCAGATGGGCGTCGGCGGCATCCACGAGCGGCGCAGCGGGTCTTAGTTCGCGCCATCCGCCGCCGCGCCACATTCCCTCGGCTGAACATGCGCGGCCCGGCGTGTAGCCACTGGAGCGCTGTGCGCGCGCCCAGTTTTCGAGTCGTGGTTCGAGTGTGCGCAAGTCCATGTCGTTCCCCGTTGTTCGTGTGCCTAAGCCCGCTTCACCACGCACCGGAACAGCCGCGCATACACGTCGGGGTCGAGCTTGCCGATCTCGTCGAACGCCTCCCGCTGCTCGGGCGACATGCACTCGTCGGCGGCTGCGTGCATGCGTTCGGCCTGGCTGATTGCAGTTGCCTGATCCTGCGGCAATTCGTCATGATTCATGCTGCTCTCCTCGTGGTTT
>Ga0255336_100924_pt1 | contig 29466 bp, 31 predicted proteins | sample MeOH1_35cm_T3_17_FD_189102 | JGI IMG/M metagenome (GOLD analysis project Ga0255336, IMG submission 189102) | Sandy soil microbial communities from University of British Columbia, Vancouver, Canada - MeOH1_35cm_T3_179 | ecosystem: Engineered > Artificial ecosystem > Sand microcosm > Unclassified ...
TCTCCAGCCGAGTGCGACCCAGAGAGTGGCAGGGAGACGTGAGGGAGGTTGGCTGGCTGCCTTGGCCAGAAACTGCCTGGCGCAGGCCGCCGAATTAGGCTGCCTCTGTACGGTCTCGCCCGTCCCGCAGTCCGTCGAGGATTCCAGCAGGAGATGATGGGGCCGAGTCAAGTCTGGCGGTCATTATCAATCTTCCTGGTGGATGGGGCGACACGCCCGCTCCACTTTGGCGAAAGGACTTTCAACTTCGGCAGGACGATGCTGGGGTAAGGTAAAGGTAATGGATCGCATGGCAGACAAGGGGCTGTTGGGCACACCAACCGAAGCGCGCTGCTTCTGCTGCTTCTCCTGTCATCCACTGAGATCAAGCGGGGCTCGCCAGCGTCAGTCACAGGCATCCTCCGTCTTCACGTCTCTCCGTCTCGTCCGGATTACGAGCGGCCATTGGCAGATTCCTGGCTCTACCGGGGTCCCTGTCACAGCGTGGATCTTAAACCGAGGCGACAGCCAGTTTCTAGGGTTTTCTATCATGATGGCCGGACATAGTGTCTGGGGCAGACCTCGGGTGGGTCTCACACCCATCCCACCGCGGCTTCTAAGCCGGCGAGATTTTGTGGTCGAGCACTGTGGACGCACTACCGATGAAGGCTCAGAGGCGCCGCCAAGAATGAACCAGCACCACCGCAGTTGACGACCATGACGACGACGCGGAATTCATTGTGGCAAGTGACCGAAGACAAGAGTGGTGGTGATGATGATGATGATGATTGAGACCGGGACTCCGTCGAAACTTCGTTCCGTGTGCCTCTGAGTGTGGGTTCCCAAGAGACAGGCCAACAGCCGGGTGGGACGCCGGCCTCTTCTCCTCCCTTTTCCGGAATGGCAATTCTAATCCTCCGTCCTGTAGGAGGAGCTGGGCTAGCAGCATTTGTGCCAAGGCAGTCACGCAGACGGTTCAACTTTGCAATTCATTTCTCCTTGGGAATCCGTGCGCTGGGATTCGCCATCGACGACGCCGTGATTTGCTGTGGCCTGTCGACCAGGCTGCGTCGGCAGACACGCCGTGGGAAAGAGTGGCACACAATTGACCTGGTGTGCTTCGCATAGCGCCCGAACAGGCCAGATCGCGCCAGATCCAAGTGTCGTTCATGATTCCCTGCCCAATGCGGCCGCAACTCGCCGTGGACCGGTTCATTGTTGGTCGGTCACACGAAGGTGCATCAAACCTCGGTTTCTGTGTGGCCACGAGTCTGGCCACCACAACAGCCTTCTTCCGACATTGCGGTGGGCGAGACGGGGCGTTGCAAGACCCAAATCACTTGTTGCCCCAAATCACTTGTTGCCGACCTGTCGCATGGCGTTTCAGACCTGCAACCGAGGAGGCGGCTGTGGCAAGAGCGGATTGGGTCATGGATGCTGTCAGTCAGGTATCATTCCGACGAACACGGTCTTTGCAGGCTGGCATCGCGCGTTTCCAAGTGGAAATTAAAAACCTGGCCCCATGAATACGACCATGATCAAGACCGACGACGTGCAGGCGGGCAGACGGGCTGATTTCAGGTGGTGCAAAGCCAGGCTGGTGCAAGGTATGTCGAAGGGGAGTCCGACGCTTACGACGGGCAAATCAAGGATCTGCCCAAGGCTGGTTTTGGCCAACTAGCAGAAGCAGTAGTGTGTAATCAGATACGACCGTCGTCCAGCATCGACGACTGTGGAGTGCTACACAGACGGGAAGACGACGAGGACGACGTTCCCGAAGAGGAATGCGACCTGTCTACGACCAGTCAGCCGGCCGAGACCAACAGATCAGGCTCACTTTCAGCCAACAGCCACGACTGCCGCGGTGACCGTGTGCCGGCGGGTGTATGGGTCACCGGCTAGCAATCAAAAATGCAAGGGGAATGGACATCAGCAGGGCCGGTGAGTGAGGTTTTCAAAGCACAGGTGAGCATGTCAGGCGATCAGCAACTTGCCAAAAAGGGATGGCGCAGGAGAGGATTCATTGAACGGATGAACAATTTTTGACCGCGACAACAACCATGACGGTAACGACCACTGAAGACCACCATGAACGCTGCCAGGGGCCGTCGGCGTGGCTGTAGATTGATGGTCGCCAGGAGAGGACGTCGGGCCGTGCGCCCAGCTGACAGACGCCGCCACCACAAACCCAAAAATGCAGCAATTGACCAACAATAGCGGCGGCAAGAATGGAATGGTATGGTCTGCTTTTGCCATCTGTTTTGCCATCTGCAGACCTTTTTTTTTTTGGTTGGTAACACGCAGGCTGCCACTAAATCCAGCACAACTTTTTTTCCCTTGTCTCTCCCGTGGCCCGCTGGCTGATTATTGGCGTTAGTGCACGCGCGCGAGGCGCGCAACTCGTAACCAGCAAACCCCCAGCCTCCACGCCGCCCGTTCCTTGCTGGTCATGTCCGTCGCTCTGGCGCTGGTCTGGCGGGTCTGCTTGCTCGCCCTGGCACGATGACACGACGCGGCTTCCGTTGCCGGTCCTGGTGCATTTTTAGGTTACCAAAGGGCGTTTTGCCTTTGGCCTGCTGCCTTTTTGATGCCGCCGCGCACAATAACCTGGGCGAGCAATTTGAGGCCACTTTCAACCGGAGCTGAGCGGTCCTGACGCTGTTGGTCCTCTAGCCTGGTTTTTGTCTCATCTGCTGTCATCTACTGTCGTCTGGCTGTCATGTTTCCCGGGGGGGGGGACCAGGTACTCGTCCTTCGCACTTGTTCCAAGAAAAGTCTGCGTTCCGCAGCGCCCTGGAGACCCGCACCAGGCCGCCGGGATCAATCAGCATGGATACGGCCCCGTTCTACTGCTCCTCCTGGGAAATATCATCATCATCGTCATGATCGCTCATCCGCCGTCGGCCGCACACGGTGTCGTCGCGTGTCACCACCCTGTCGCCGGCGGCCCAGGCCATGTTGCACGTCGCTTACTCAAAAAGTTGGCCTGCCGTCTGGTGGAATCGCGCTGCTCATTCCAAGCGGGCCACTCCGTTTTGCCTCCCTGCCATTCCGGGCGCCTCTCCACTCGCACTCCTGGGACTGGCACGGGCACCGCTGACCCTTCTCGAGCTCAATCGGGTCCGTCTGGTTCCGTCAACAGCTCGTTGCGCCTGACCTGGTGCATTTGTGCTTTGTGTTGGGGATTCTGTGCACCACGACTGGTGGCAGGCAATGACCAGCTCGCAACGACCACAGTCACAGCCAACAGTCAGCAACCTTGCCCCGTGCATGGTCTCGCTTGTGCTGGTCCCAGGCCACCCACCTTCCACCCGCACGCGGTCGGACCATGCACGCAGTTACCAGGAGGCCTGTCCCCATGTCCTCAAAGTCCCTTTGGCTGCGTGGTCCGCTGGTATCCCACAGTCAGACCGAGGGCGTCGCGATCGCTGCTCCGGCCTGATAGTAACACACTGGATCTGGCAACCCAGGCCATGGCCGAAACCAAGGCGGCTGTCTGCCTACCTGCTTGCCTGATGCCTTCCTGGCCTGGCCGATAGGCTGATGCGATCAGATGGCCTGTCTCGGGGCCCTGCTGCGAAGCTCTCCACCCGCCAACTGGTCCCAGTGACCACACCCACACCACACACACAGACGCACACAGCTCTTCCGCAGGACTTCCGCAGCCCACAAACCAGGCCCCAGCAGACACCGCCCCCCTCCCTAACATAGTTGTCGAAGTGACCGGCAAACTTCACACGCTATGCTCCTCTAGCTACGCTACGCCACGCCATGCTGAGCCTTCGCTTCACACTCCACGCTCCGCGCTCCACAATACACACTACACGTACGGCACCGCTCGTACACACTACACCCAAACCCTGCCGGTGCTGCCCTGCCGTATCAGTGTCGCCCCTCCTTTCCTTCAGACGGCGCTAGGCCCCTTCGCTGCTTTGCCTTCGCGCAGCACGGCAACCCCCCTTCGACCCAGGCAACCCAAGGCTCCGAGCTAAATGCGGTCATCGCATATGGCGCGCCGCGCACTCACACGCTCGTCACCCTGTCGTTCGTTTCCTTTTCCCCCCCTCCGAGTAATCCTTTTTTCAAAACATCACGACCACCGCCCGCCAGGCCGTCTTAGTCCACTTTGGCAAATCGTTGCGCCTGTCGCTCTAATGGAGTCCATGCGCCTCAGCCTATTGGCTCGGCCGCGCGTTCCCAGTTTTCCCCCCCCCGGTAGGCAGGCCAGCCGCCGGCGCTGCGTGCCTGTCTCCTGCACGGAGCCCTGACACCAAAGCCGAGCCTCGAACCGCCTTTCATCCAAGACATCGTGTGAATGATGAAAGTCAGAGAGCTGATGATCAGCCATCATGATCCGCTTGTTCGGAGCAGCCACAAACTTTAGCACCTGTTGGTAACTGTCTTTTCCATTCCCGGTCTTTACCACCCTCGGTTTGCCTGTGACCCGGATTGTGCTCACCATTGCGGTGACGAAAGTCCTCCTCGTCCTCCCCACCCTTTATTGTTGACTTCATTCCATACCCGTGATGACCGACGCCCGCAACATTTACCATGCTGCCCTAAAGCCTGCTGCTCCTCTTATGTGGCCAGTCACACCTTCCCTTCACTCGACCATCACGGCCACCGGTGAAGCAGCCTCGTCAACGTTCTCAAATCCGGCCTCAGGTTCATACCTCGCCCACCGATGTCATCCTCCCGGAGTGCCTAGCCTTCTTCGAACTTCTTCCCAACGTCTCCCGCGGACCTCTCATGCTGATGTCGTTGTCCAACATCCACGGTTCTGCGACGGATCTTCAGTGGGTGACGTCCGCTCCTCTCGCCCCTTGTTACCTCGAACCCACATTGTATGAGGGCCGGAGTGAGGACAGAGCCACCAACAACACTTGGTTCACAGGCGGTCTCCCCACTCCTCCTGGAACAAAGGCCATGGCAGGAGTGTCTCTCGGCAACAGCTTTGCCACTTATGCTACCCATGCCTTCACCCACAACAGCAGACAGCCATTTCAGGACGTCTCGAATGGCCCCTCCACCCAGTATCGGCCTGCCCCGGCGGCACAAGTGGGCACGAAATACTGTCTGAATACCCGAACCAATAGTGCCCACGGTTACCATGCCATGAGCACCGACAAGATCAACGCCAACGCGATTGCCTCACATCTTCAAATACCAGAGTCGGTGAACAAGAGCAAAGGGAGCCTGGCCGAATTTGCGGCCGAGGTACGTCTGCAAGTGTGGAATGGTGTCCATGACGGGACTGATTCTTCTAGATCACTTGCTTATTCTGGTTCGAGAGTGCGGCAACGTTGCAGTATGCGGAAGCCCTTCCCGAGGATGCCAACGTCGATCGAGGCATTGTTGTGGACGCCATACCTACGATTGGATTTCGAAAATGGGTCACGACCATCCTCAGCACGACACAAGTGGCCAAGAATGTCATCTTACTCGCTCTCATGTTCATTTATCGGTTGAAAAAATTCGACCCCAGCGTCAGCGGGAAGCGTGGCAGTGAGTTTCGCCTGCTGACCATTGCCCTGATGTTGGGGAACAAATGTAAGGCCTCTGCGAGTGGATGGGGAACGACGGCATACTGATCCATGGACGCACGCAGTTCTCGACGACAACACCTACACGAACAAAACGTGGGCCGAGGTTTCCGGCATTTCGGTCACCGAGATCCACATCATGGAAGTCGAGTTCCTCAGCAACATGAGGTACGACCTCTACGCCTCCGAGGCCGAATGGAGTGAGTGGAGGGCCAAACTGGGCCGATTCGGGGCCTTTTATGAGAAAGCCGCGAGACTGCCACTCGCAGACGAGGTCAAAAGCACCGCGCCCGTCACGCCGACGTCTCAGAACTTCCCCCACAAACTTCCATCACCCCCATCGACTCACCATGGCACCGGTATATATGGAAGCACGATGCAAGCATATCCCGCCCTGCCGAATCCGATGTCGACCGTTCCGCATTTCCCCCCGTCGCCTCTGCGTCAGCAACGTGTTTCGAGCGGAGGCCCGCTGGAAAGAAAACGAAGCCATGACCTCACCGCGGACCAACCGCCAGCCAAGCGGCCACATTATCCCACTTCCACACAGGGCCCTGTGGGAGGTATCCTGACTCCGACCGCCTACACTCCTGGTGGCCTCGGAGGAGTTCTTCCGCCCGGTCCGGCCGATTCGATGATGACGCCAAACTCTTTGGATATCCCCAGGCTGCCGGCTCCGAGATTACCGACGACGACGGTCAGCCACAACACCCAAACCCAGCTGGCCCCTCTCGCGATGCCCATCCCGCGTGCCATGTCGGCTGTGTATCCAAATACATCGACGGCGTGGTCACAGCAACTCACCCCCATATCTGCTGTGCCGGCCAGCCTCTATCAAAACCCGATACCGAATCTGGGAGACGGGCCCAGGTCAGGGGCAACCACCTATCCTTCAGCGCATGCGTCCCCTTCACACGTGTTTGGGGCGACAACCACGCCAACACTGCCTGGATTATCCCCATCTTATTTCCTCATTCACCGCAGCTCTCCATATCGGCCAGTGCGACACGTGAACACTCTATTGATTCCCCCACCGTCTGCGGCGCTGCAAAACCCACCTCGGAGCGTGGCACCTGATCAGATTCACTATCAGCCCCTCGGTAAAGCAGTCACTGAGCGTCGGACAGGGCCTGTTCCATATTTTCAACCTGATGGCTGGTACCAGAGCAACGTGTCGACGCCTATCGTGGGGCAGCAACTTCAATACTGATGGCCAGTCTCGCATGTGCTCGTCTGGCAAGCTATATACACGACCAGGTCAATTTGTACAAACCCGTTTCTGTTTCAGGATGCATGGCATAGGAGGCATAGCATAGCATAGCATAGCATGGGTTAGGTTCATTCAGCTTAGCGAACTGCATTTGATGGCGCCGGGGACAAAATACGCCTGCATGGAGAGGCAGATTGAGGCAGAGAGCCTCAGCCGAAGACCCTCGGCGTGTCCAGGTTTAGGATATACTGCATATTTGATTTGGCATTCGAAGGCAACATTTAGAGCGGCATAAAATGCAAAAGGCACAGCGAAGCCTGCCGAAATTTGGACTCTAGTAGTCTCATGACCAGTTCAAAGGTACAAATCTAGTACTGCTAGTCACGTGATCAAACCCTACTTAGACTTCACACCATGATTGGCCGACTATTTCAGCTGGGCCAGCCGAATGTCCTGTGATCGTCCAACCGAGAGGGGTTCTGGATCCCAGAGCAAAATCTGTCTGTCCCGGATGAGAACATGGGCTCTCCGTAGTGAACATGCTCAAATCTAGCATACTTGGTGGATTAGATCTGAGAAAATAGCTACTAGAATGCTTATATCCATCCTAGACGTCTGCCAAGAAATAGATGCCAAGCGCTTGTGCCTTTTCTGCCCATGCAGCACCTGAGGTGCAAATGCGGGTAACCGGAAAACCCACGCTCCCACCACGGCGGCGACAATGGGTATAAAGTAAACAAGTGGAATAATTACGATGAAGGATTCAATTTCGCAGCCACTCCATAAGGATGCGCAAGATACTGCTCCTTGTCTTCATCCATGGCTTCCAGGTAGGCGGAGACCCTGCAAAGATCCTTCCCTGGCCGGACAGTGGGCGCCGGTGCATTTGATCAAGGTGCTGAGTCGCTCATTACAGGGGGGTGATGACACGTTCGGTGGCTTCCCCGACCATCTTCGCACCCTCGTGAGCCATGCGCTGCCCAACCTGGACGTCCTCGCCGTGACGTACCCAAAGTTCGAAACCCGTGGCGAACTCAAGGACTGCGTGGGTCGCTTTCGTGAATGGTATGGTCTGGACCCAGGGACGACGACCCGTACAGGCCAGCTGATGAAGAGAATGATGAAGGCTAGAAAATAAAGTCATCGACCTGGAAGTTACCCGCTCGACTCCTTCACCGACAATTGACCCATCCGTCCACACCATACTGATCGGACACTCTATGGGTGGAATCGTGGCTGCCGAAACCCTCTTGCTGTTGACGAATGAACAGCCGATTCCACCGCCATCATCGTCTCAGTTCAACCAGGAAACCCTCCACCGAGAGACAGCCAAGGTCGGCCCCGAGACGACTCTCAACTCGACCTCACGACATCCTCCTGATGATGCCTTTGCACACTCATTCATGTTCCCCCACATCCAAGGCGTGCTCGCTTTTGACACCCCTTTCCTCGGTCTGGAGCCCGGCATGATTGCACATGGGTTGGAAGGTGGGCATAAGGTGGCCTCGGGCGCGTACAACACATACACCGAGGTGGCCTCCATCTTTGGCCGGGGCTCGAAATCTGAACCCCAGGTCTCGTCCAGGGTTCCAGCGACCAAGGCCATTGGTCCGCCGCCGGCGTCGACAGCGGATGCGGCCGCCGCACCAAAGTGGCAGAGCTGGGGCAAGTACGCCATGTTTGCTGGGGCTGCCGGTGCCGTTGCGGCGGGAGGCATGGCAGCGCTGTATAGCCAGCGGGAAAAGATCAGTGCCGGATGGACGTGGGCGAGGAGTCATCTCCTCTTCGTCGGTGAGCTCTTCCGGCCCGAACACCTCAGGCGACGGGTCGAAAGCATCGAGACTGTCTGTCGGGAGCGGGGGATTGGAGGTGCCAATCTTTACACGAACTTGGGCCAGGGTGCCAGAGAAGGCTATGGCGTCACGGCAAGCATGGTCGGGAGTGAAAGAACGTTTTGTAACCTGCCAATGTACGTCAAAGAAGGCAGAGACCGATGGGGCGAAGACCGAAAACACCGGCTCAAGTGGATCAAAGCAGTCAACGACAAGGCCAAAGATGAGACTATGGCGCATACCACCATGTTCTATCCCCGGGACAATCCGGGATTTTACGCCCTGGGGGAAAATGCCAAAGACCTCATCACCCAATGGGTGGATCAGGGTTGGTATGCGACCAGCCAGGACCCTTCCCGTCCCGATCAAGGACCAGGCCCGACCTCAGACGAGGTCGGGGACGGGTGGGAGAAGCCGGACTACGACACGGACGATGCCCCGCAGAACGAAGAGGAAAGGGATGTGGCCAGAGATTGGGAAGGGCTAGAGCTGGAGAGAGTGAAAAATGATGAGGATAAAGGTGTCAGGATGAGGGATGAAGAACTGGATGGGAGTGTCATTGTCGATAAAACGGCCGCCAATGACGAGACTCCCCTCGGGCCCAGTCAGAGTCATGAGATGTGACCACCGACTTTAACGACACCCAGCTCACGAATAAGGAGGCCAATTTCCCCTGGCGACGCAACGTTGTGCAAATCACAGAATCCAGGGTTCACAACCCATGGTCAATTGGAGGCAGTTTCAAAGGACGATAAACGGCTCCGCCCACGTCGTGGAGAGCGCACTCTCTCATCCCGCCGGTCCTTCCTCGGCCATTCCTCCACACCCGTCAGCCTTGCTGCACTTTGACAGGCCCGGAATGGAGTGTCGGTGGTTGGCATTCGCAATCAGACTTGGGATCTTTCCTCTCGAGCACGGCATCGGATTGGTTTGGGCGCTGGATTCATAGCCAAAGGCACTGGAAAGAGCATCTTGCATGTAATGGCCGCAGTTTGTCCGAGAAAAGTCGTCAACCGCTGAAGACTGAGTGACGATGAACAGGCATACTTTATCCGGATACGAGCCCAGGAAGACTGGCCTGACAACATGCTTCAGGCTCTGTATGCAAGTTTTACGGGCGCAAAAGAGAGGCGTCTCGATGAAATACAGCTCACCTGCATGTATTGATGTCCGTCACAAAATCTAAGAGCAGGGAGGGGTCAGCGACTCCTGGCCAGAATGGCATGCTCTTCCAAGGACCGGAAGCTGAGTGCCAAGCTGGGCATCTGCTGCAACCCGCCTCCAATTCTTTCTCTCTTGGCTCTGCACCTCGGATCACGCACCGTACTCCAACCGAGGTACTTTCTAAAGAGCCGCGTCTCTGGTCATCGCAGAACTCTGCGGTATGGCTTGGATCCTTGAGCGGTCTTGACTGGGTCGTGGCTTTCATGTCCGTTGATATGGGCACCTCCGAACTCTCTATTCGATGGTATAGATAGATTCAGTCGCTTCCATGGGATTACCGTCGTGCCAACAGTCAGCAAGAACCCATCGTGGAGACGGACGTCGGCCGCCGCCATGACGCCCAAGTTCAAAATAGTCCAGGGCTCCAGGCCCGTCTCTTTCAAGCAGTTGATGGCGTTGAAACCCGTTGCCGAGGATACCTTTGAATCCCTCACCCCAGCCTGGCCGCCAGCAACACATCGGAGAGCATTTGGAGGACACGTCTATGCTCAGGCTGTTTACGCAGCTAGCAAAACCGTTGCTCAAGACCTTGTGGTTCACGTACGTACGATGTTCTGCCACTCGTTACTGCCAGGATCGACGTTCGTGGTATTGATGGTTCGGTGCAGAACGTCAGCGGGTATTTCATCCTGCCAGGGAAGATCGATACGCCATTTATATATCGAATACGCCGGCTCCGAGACGGTGGTATCTACTCCCTCCGGGGCGTGGACGTGTTCCAGGACCGGTCGGCTGCCGCCTCCCAGACCACGGCTCCTTGTTTCGTGGCCACCGTGTCGTTCAAGCGGCGCGAGAACACCGACAAGTGGGTGGCCTTTGAGCATCAAAACCCGCCCAAGGACTTTCTGGACACAGAGTATCAGAGTGTGCTCGAAGGTAAGAATATCGAAGAGCACCCTTTGGCTCCAGGCTTTGATGCGTTGTGGTGGGAGGGAGAAGACGCGGAAGAATGGAGTCGCCTCTCGGCCGTCTTCCCGGGCGTGGAGACCAGGAAGGTCGACATGACCAAGTACAATGGAACAGTCGAAGAAGGAGGCGGCCCCGACGGGCAAGGCGCCTCGCGCTGGAGACAGCTTTTGTTTTATCGTCTGATAATCGATGAGGACGGAGAAGAACAAGACGACGTCGACTTGAACCTGCACGCCGCGGCGCACATGTACGCGGGCGACAGGAACTCCATCTTCTTGATCCAGCGCGCCCTCGGGTACGAACAGCGAGTCACACCAATGGCATCACTGTCGTACACGGTCGTCTTCCAGGGCCCTATCGCCGAACGCCTGCGCATGACTGACAGCCATGGCCGGCCGAAGTGGTTTGTGCAGGAGTCGTGGACCAGCCACAGCGGCGACAACAGAGGATGCCACGAGAGCCGGTTGATAGACTACGAGACGGGCCAGCTGGTGGGCAGGACGTTGCAGGACGGCATGATTCGGGTACCGAGCACCGAGGCCGGAAAGGCAAAACGGACTTACGAGCATGGTCTGAAGGAAGAGCGAGCAAAAGGACACGCATTGGGGTCTAGCAAGCTTTGAATTCGATGATGCTGGTTGTGGCAATGGTCTCCCTGTGAAGACCATGGATCGGCTAATTCAAGACAACACTTGGAGAAGACGAAAGACAGTCGACATTCTCTGCTCTCACGTATACCGAACTTGTCAGTGGGCTCCAACCCAGCCGACTTTGACACCGACGAGATTAGGTCAACCTCCCAGCGCCCACGTTCTTTGATCGATCGTGACCGACAATGGTGATAATTCGCCATAAGCACCGTCATCGCCTTGCCTTGTATTGCTTCCCTTGCGGCCACCAACGATGAAGACGCGTCGATGGAGTTGTGGTATGAATAGACATTTGGAGTAGGTCAAGATAAGAATTTATAAAGAGGTAGCAATCAGGAGGCCAAATGTGGAAGCCAGCCAGCTGGTAAGGAAGCAAGCAAGCACAATTCCAGGGTCTTTTTGCTCTGTCCCTTCTGATGTTACATTGTGGGGTTGAGAGTACGCGACAGTGAACATTACCAAGGGTATTCCTGTCAACGGGGTTAATATGAACATTCCCTGTTGTGGCGAGAAAGAGACATTCTGGATCCCATATCAACTGCCGTCAAGACTGCCGTGATCAGCCATGACTTCTCGCAGAGCCACAGGAATGAGGATGAATGGGGTTGAAAGCTTGGTGAGGATAATTCAGGCGTTCAAGAGTCGCTGGGTGGCCATTCCCGCCAGGTTATAGGCTCCTTGCAACATACTGTATCTTGTCGAGGTCTGGTTTCATCGTTATCAACTCGCAATATCGGCCAAGTTCGATTGAGAGTAAAATCAGTTGGTGGCAAGGCAAGTCTCGGCAACGGGCTTCTCCGGTTCGGCAATCTTAAAGGTTATCGCCCTAGATCGGACCATTCCTGGTGCTGTCACACTAAAGCTCAATTTTGTGCGATATATAGACTGGCTGTGCTGGTTTGTTGCGGCGATTCGACAGTGTATCATCCAGCTAATGTCCCACAATCATGCCCATTGAGATCAGTCCCATCACGACGTCGGATATACCTTCGGTCGTCGAATGTATTCAGCTCGCATTCGACGATGATCCCTACTCCAACTGGGCTTTTGATAAACGGCCAGGCCAGTTTAACAAACAGCGGAATTTTGCCAGCCTCAAAGCCAAATGCGAGTGGGGCATTCGCAATGCGCTGTTCTACGTCGCCAAAGACAGCGACCGTCCGGACGGCGCTGTTCTGGGGGTGAGTATGTGGATGAAGCCTCGGAGAGCCGATGAAGGCCAGACATGGAGTGAGTGGGTCGACGAGTACATTCTTTGGCTCAAGCAGGGCTGGAATCTGGTCAGGTACCAGGGCAGAGGAGGTTTGAAGACCAATCGCTATTGGATCTGGAAGCGGGAACAAGCACAAGCTCAAGCAGAAATTTGGACCGATCCGGACGGATACTACTTTTGCAACATTGTCACCGTCCGACCGGGGATTCAAGGCAAAGGGATTGGCCGGATGCTGTTCGAGGTCGTCACCAAGATGGCCGATCAGGAAGGGAGACAATGCTATTTAGAGAGCTCAAAGGACAAACCGAACATTGCGATTTATGAAAAAATGGGCTTTCAGCTGGTCAAGAAGATGGCTTGTGAAGACGGTGAAGACGTGTGCGATCTGTTTTGCATGATTCGAGAACCACAGGCAAAGCCATGAGCGGTTGGCCACGAGACCCAACGTTCTTGTGGATTTCTGCGCTGCAGCATTTGTGAAGGAAGGGGCAAGTCAGTCACCGAGAGTGTCAAACCTTGCAACAATCGTGCAAGACAAAAGTTCAAGGTTGAGCCTCCATTTTCAGAGCTTGGGAGATGGCTGATCCATTCATGCTCCTATCCGGAGCTTCGGTGCAGCGGCTGGACATGAGTGAAGATCCTGTTGACGGATGATCAAAATGGTCCAGAGAGGCGTGCAATGGCAATTGTGGAATGTTGTTTGTAACAGGGCTTTCTATTCGGACGGACTTGCCACGGTGGAAGACACTGTACAATTGAGAGTGCAAACCCACGGGGACATTGCCATGCCTCGACACCATTTCTTTGGAAAACGGTCGGTGGCTAATTAGTCGCGAGGCTGCCGTGTCAGCATTCTGAATACAAATGGAAGGCCGGAGTAATCACAGCTCTTGCCGCTGGCTCGTAGAAACCTGTCTCTGCACCATCTGTCCTTCTCTTAGACTCGTAGGTTCGTCACAATATGCTATCAGGTTCCGGGTGGTGTGCGTCAAGATCCTCGACCTGCGTCGCTGCTATTACCAGATGGGAAGATCGGGCATCCTTTCCACAAGCAGTCTGTGGAAAGGAACCGAGGAGTAGACGCAAAGGAATCGGCGATAATCGTCAAGGTTAGGGACATGAGTTGACAAAGCCACTTGCTCTGCTGGTCCTGGCAATGCGACCCCTCTATTAACGCCGAATCAGAGTTCTGATGGTTAGTAATTGCGTATTTACGACGGCTGAGACTGGCCTAACTGGTCAACTGACGTCAGGCGATTCTCTGAACAGACGGCTCTCCGAGGACGTCTCCTACCAGGACCCAACTTCATCGACAACTCAGAATACTTGGCGGGATTATGTGAAGACCTGGGACATAAAGCCGAAAGAGCGCGGCACAGCACAGACTTCTACTCTCAACACCATCACAGTGCCTCTGCCCGACCTCGAACATCTCCGGCCGTCGGAAGATCAAAGGCCCTAATAAAGCTATCATCAGGGCCCTGTCTCTTGCTTCATACGCTCATCAAACAACGGACTTTCTTCTGCTGAACTTCCATCTTCGTCCAACACTGTCGCAGACGGAACGCAAATCTTCTTCAGCATGACGACCGATTTGCCCAAGGAATACACAGCGGCCGTCTTTGAGGCCAAGGGCCAGCCCCTCGTTTTCAAAAAGTTCAAGCTTGAGCTGCCACAGGCGGGAGAGGTTGGTGAGATGCCAGATGACATGTGACTACGCTGAGGTCGCGACTCTAGGTCCTGGTGAAGGTCCTCGCCTGCGGTGTGTGCCACTCGGACTATGTTGTTCAATTCGGCGGGTTTGGGAACTCTTTCCCCATCGTGCCAGGACACGAGCTTGTCGGTGATGTGGTCGCGGTGTCTGACACCGAGAAAATCTGGAAGAAGGGCGATCGCGTGGGTGGGCCGTGGCACGGTGGACACGATGGTCAGTGTACCTCCCCTTGTCCTTTCTTCTCTCCCCGTCGGCTTCGACTCACACTCTGCGATGCAGGTACATGCAAGACGTGCCAGCGCGGGCTCTATCAGATGTGCGACAATGAACAGATCAACGGGGTGACCAGGAACGGCGGATATGCTGAATATGTCACTCTCAGATCTGAGGCTGTGGTCCCGGTGCCCAGGGACGGCGACCCGGCGGAATATGCTCCATTGCTTTGCGCGGGAGTGACGGTTTTTAACTCCCTTCGGAAGCAGCACATCACCCCTGGCGACATTGTGGCCGTCCTGGGCCTCGGCGGGCTGGGGCATCTGGCTCTCCAGTACACGAGCAAGATGGGTTATAGAACCGTGGCCATCTCCTCCAGCTCCGGCAAGAAAGACTTTGCCACAAAGCTGGGTGCGCACGACTATATCGACGCTTCCAAAGGGGACATCGGAGAGCAGCTACAGAAGCTGGGCGGAGCAGCCTGCATCATCTTCACCGCCCCGAATGAGAAGCTCATCCCGTCGTTGCTTCGAGGTTTGGGTCCACTGGGTAAGCTGCTGATTCTCGCCGCGTCGGCGCCCGTCGAAATCGACACGGCGTCCATGATTCAACGTGGGTTGAGTATTGTCGCCTGGCCCAGTGGACATGCTCTGGACAGCGAAGAGGCCGTCAGCTTTGCCCGGATTCACGACGTCCACTGCCTGATTGAGAAATTCCCCTTCAACAAAGCAAACGAGGCCCTTGATCGTATGGTGTCCGGGAAGGTCAGGTTTCGAGGTGTACTGATCCCCTGATCTACTGTCAAGCGGATGTCCGAAAAGAGAATGGCCTGGGTGGAGACTTGGCTGGCATATATGTACTGTAGGCAGTCGGAAAGCTCCTTTGTGGCGGACTCTGGATTCATTTCTGTGCTGTGCCGGTGAATATTCCGCTGGGCTTTGCGCCTCTGCTCTTCTAGCTGCAACCAAGCAGGCCGTGGCATTGGCTGCATATCGGCAGTCTTCAAAGTGGCCCTCGTGGATCCAATCGCGACGCACGTGTGGCAGGCGGTCCCCTGTCGATCAAACGCCTGTTGATTCATCCCACCGTATTGGGAGTCGAGCGAAAGCCAGCCATGTTTCGTCTCCTGCGTGTGATGCAGCCTGGTTGTCGTCACAACACGACGATTCCACCGTAGGCTGATTCGCGGAGAACTGTTCGAGCAGGCGCCCTGCCTATCGCGCTCTCCTGACGCTGAGACAACCAAGCGAGGAATAGCGAGTTGCTGAGCATGACCGAAATCGTGCATTTGGCTGCACACCGTTCCTCTGGCCCTCCTTTCGTCGTGGCTCACTTTGTCCATTACCCTGAGCTGACCGCAGAAGACTGAGTGAGCAAGCGACCAGCTAGCTGCCGATTATTATTCATCCTCTCCCCACGAACTTGGTTTCGCCTTGTCCGACTGATCGCGTCCACCGGGGCAAAAGGCGACACCGCCCATTGCATCTATCCTCTTTGACCCTTCGAGTCCCGCGAACCGCGGATTGATCACGTTCGGGTGTCGTTGTGTTCAGACCAGAGGCATTATCGAGTCCACGATCTCAGCAAACATCTCTTGTAGATCAATGTCTCCGTTTCAGAAAAGTGGGCAGGTTTGATTGGGATCTACAAAGATCAGGTCGCGTCGACGCATACGACAAGATCTACAGTGTGCGGTCTAGGGACACAAGTTTGGGTGTGACTTGGAAGTTGAGAATCTTCAAAAAGACGTCCATCCGGACGGAGGTGAAGGTTCCCATCTTCCGGGCAAGCTGGTTCCTCCTTGGCCGACACTGCACGATACTTGCAGACGTATAATACTACGGAAAAGACATTCTTGATCGGCATAACGTCTCTTGGCTTCCAGGTGAATAACCGGAAGGCTTCGGCTGCACCGACACTCTTCAGAGACAAATCACGGTATTCAGGCGGTTCAAGAACAAATCACGGTACGGGGCGGGAGATCTTTGTTCCAACGACTGGGAATTGTGCCCTAGACCGGAGGACTGGACTGAACTCTCATTCTTTGTTGCCGGAGTCGGGCGAGCGTTCTCTCACAGCGGAACCCAACGGCAGTAAAGGTCACCGTGTACCATCAAACAACCCGCCGGGATTTGTAATTCCCACACACATTGGTCTCACGGCTGTGTGGATACGACACAGACCTCAGATTCTTCGCGAAGATCACGGCATATTCTCGGCTAATATTGACATCGTCAACATCCAGCATGCGTCGATTAACGTCAGGACGACCCATAATACACTGGCTGGCCGTTTTTACGCTTTTCAGACACTCAGTTGCCACGATTCTCTTCCCAGAAATACAACAAATCATCGACTTTTCCTCGTCTTGTACAGCAGCATACGACACACCTGTAATTGGCTGTAATTTGGAAGACCTTCAGGGTATCGGCGGCTCAGGATCGTGTTCTTCATACTGTCAGTTACAGCTCAACAATGCCCAGGCATTCGTTCAGCGTGCGTGTGCTCATCAGCAGGCTGATGCGAATTCTTTGATCGGCCATTTGTTCTCGGGTGATGCGACAGAATGGCTGTGCGGCCTTCAGAGTTCTTCGACCGGAGGAACGAATAGTCCCGCGGCGGTGACGACGGGCACTTCAGCGGCCATGACTTCAGCAGCCTCCTCTGCATCAAGTGCGGCGCTGACCTCTGCGGCCTCGGCGTCTGGGAGTGCAACAGCGGCGCTGAGCACCACGCTTTCTTCATCGACAACAACCGCCACAGGATCCGGTACGACCGAAGGGCAGTCGTCGTCAACAACCGTGGTATCCTCCATTACTTCGGCTACTTCAACCATCACCTCGCTTTCGCTCTCCAGCACAGTTAAGAGCTCCGAGGCCAGCACCACGTCAACCAGCACCTCCACCGCCAGGTCAGGTGGCGCGAACAACAATGGTGGAAGTGGTGGCGGAAGCCCCTTCGATATCACCGTCGGCTCGGGCGGAGCACCGGCAGCAACGGCAGCACCGGTGCATTTCCTGCTTTCCTGTGTGGCCCTTGGTATGTTAACGTTGCGATGATAATGAACAAATGGAGGTAGGAATGGTACCCTCGACCTGAAGCCGGAGCAGTGTGAAAATACAAAGGATTGGTTTGTCTCATGAACCGTTCGTGCCATGAGATGAAAGAGCATAAGTTACTGGCTGTCTGGGATTTTGTGATCACCGGCACCGCGCCCTGAATTGAAGGTCTGGAGGGGGTAAAGGGAACCCACGAGACAAGAGTCGAATGAACAATCCACCATGTACAATTAGTCACGTTTGATCAAAGATGGAACATGAGAGAGGACGTCGACGCAGATGTCAATAAACGACCAGGAATGATGACATTGAATCTTGTTCTCTAGTTCACAGACTTTGCCCGTACCACACCACCATTAATTGCTGACACGGCCAAAGCACGATTTGACTTTCATACTGTTCTGCATCCTCCTGAAAGAAGTTCCAAAGCGTCCACCCATCGTTGATCCTTCATTAGTCATGAGTCTGTCCGATACATTGGTATAAACGAGCAAGAGCCTTCGCCTCGCGCCTCTTCGCTTCAATGTTTTCTCCGCTCTCTGTTGGTCCGACATGTAATTATTCGTACATATTACCGACGTGGCTGTCAAAACCCATCGCCCTCGGGAGAGGGCAGAAAGTAGAGTGGTGAAGAAAAAATGTGCATGGACAGGTGAATTACAACCGCCAGCCTCTCGCTCCCTCTGGGAGCTCGTCTCCGGAATATTGACTGGCCAATTCCTCGAACCAGGCACCAGCCATCACGCGGGTGATGTCCCATCGGTTGCGGTCGTCCATTTCCAGGCACCCGGCCACCAGATCCAGGACGTCATCTCCGCCTTTCTGCTGGAGTTTTTCGCGGTCCCAGTCTCCTGCCAGGATCGCCATCACCACACGCGGCTGAAACGAGTTCTGAAAGGGCCGGGAGCCGACGACCATGCTGTAGATGCACACACCCAACGCCCAGATGTCGACGGCAGGCGAAATGATGGCCCGCTCGACCGGCTCCGCGTCCTCCAAGGCCCTCGCGATGCGCAAGATCTCGGGCGCCGCATACTCCAAGCTGCCACCGGCAAACGCAGAACTCGACGACTCGGCCGGGCCAATATGTCTGTGCGGTGGCCGGTCCGTCGAATTGAAGTCAGGGCTGGCCGGGCCTAAACCAGCATCGCTGGAGAGCCATTCGGCCATGCCGAAATCGCAAAGGCGAACCAGACCCGGTTCGCCATTCGAAGTGTCGAGCAGACAATTCTCCAGTTTGACATCACGGTGGACGACTCTGGCATCGAGGTGGAGGTACCGCAGCGCCGAGGCTAACTGGTACGAGTACGATTTGGCCAAATTCTCCGCCAGGCCGGCACGGTTCGCTCGAACGAGGTCGAACAAAGTGCCGCCATTATTGAGCGGGATGAAACAAAAGGTCGCCTCGTCGAGCTTGTACACGGCCTCCAAGGGAAGGATGTTCGGGTGGTTCAGGAATCTCCACAGCTCGACCTCGTGCTCAAATTCGGCCTGTGCTTGTTCGTTCTCGGCTTCGGACTTGCCCTCGATGTTGCGCCGCACGATCTTGACGGCCAGTTTCCGTTGATGGTCGTCCTGAAGCTGGGTGACCTCTTTGATCGTACTGAATCCGCCGTAGCCAATTTGCTTGCCCAGGACATAGTCTTCACCGACCGTCTGGCCTTCGGCATCACAGGCCAGCAGGCCCGCGTCAGCACTGTCGCCGTTGGTGCTGCTGCTCATGGAAAATGCCCGCAGGTAGGAGGACGCGGCCGAGCGGAGCGATCGGGTCGAGCCCGAAGTGTCGCGCCGCGACAGACGACCACTGCCGGCCTCGCGTGTCGACTTGCGCCGGCTTCCAGCACGAGAGAAGAAGTCCTGCGCCGATTCGGCGGCGGCCGCCTGTCCTTCCCGCCATCGTTGCGACGCTGTCCTCCGGAAAGCTTTGGGCTCCTCATAGGAAAAGGCGGCCGCCGTGAGCGGTGATACCGGGTTTGGTGACGACAGCAGATAACTCTCGTCGTCTCGCGGCGTGCGCGCCTCTTCGGTCGGCGAGAGAGTCGAGTCAGATGTCATGGACAAGGCCTGAGGCAACTTGGTCTGGGACTCTCGCGCCAACGCGTCCACCGTGCTTTGCAGCAAGGGAAACCGGCCCTCGCCGATCCGTGCTTCGTCTTTCGGGGGGGAAGACGAATACTTGGACAAGGGACGACCGGTCACAGGATGATAATGTGACCGGTCCGACTCACTGTGCGATCTGCCGGACGGCGCATTCTCGTCCGAGATGGCCTGGAGCAGCGACCGGCCCCTCGGCGAGACTTTGACAGGTTTCTGCAGAGGTTCACGCATGCTCTGCGTCTGGCCCGAGTCCAGCCTGATCTCGTCATTGAAGCTGATCGAAGGCTGTCGATTGCGCATGTAATGATTCATGTACGACGATTGGCTGACTTCCTTCTCCACCGCCACCGATCCGCTGTTGGCTGTTGGTATGCTGATGGGCGAAGTACCACGAATCGTTTCTTGACTGGTCTCCGAGTCCCTGAGCGGCGGTCGCGGGCGCCCGCTCGTCTGGTTCAGGGGGGAAGAAGGACGAGGAGAAGAAGAATAACGGCGGCTCTCAATCTCGTCAGCCTCGTCGGCGGCCAATGTGTGCTCAAGGTCGGCACTGATATCCAGGCGCAGGCCGGCGAAGTGACGAGGGTGGTCAGCCTGCGCCATGGCGCGTTATTACTTCTTGTCTTCGCTTTGGCGCCTCCGTTCAATCACTCCTCTGGTCTGGCAAGGTGTGAATTGGGACTGCAGCGCTGGTGTACAAGTCTCTTGCCGCGGGGAAGACGGCGCTGACGGATGAAGCCTTTCCAGAGCAGAGGCAAACCACGTGCAGGAAAAAATGCAGGTAGCACGTGCGCTGCCGGCCGGGAGCCTAGGGCCAAGGCGAATTCCTTCATTTCAAATTCAGCCTACGTCCATAGTATGGTCTCCAGTTGCAGCGATTTGCGGTCTCGTCGCCCTCAATGGGCCACACAGCAGCGCACGCACGAGAGGAGGGATGAAGACCGAGCGCACTGACACCGATCATGATGGCATCTGCTGAGCTTGCTGGAATTTTTGGCCGCCATTGCCGCCCCGCAAAAAGTGGACAGAAGGGACTGAACAAGCAACTCGAAACAAGCGCCCAATCCGATGTGTGACTGGCCCTGCACCTGCGACTGCAAAGGCCACGGCCCGGCACACTAAATCCTAGTAACTAGCCACAGCGTCCGCACCCGCATCTTGGCTTAAACAGGTACGGGTACAAGTTGCTTCCACACACCTATGAGCATCTTTCTCCCACGCACTGGCCCCAGGCTAGTCCAGCCTCCGACACCCAGTCCTGACCATATCCTCACTGGCCTCACCAGCCAGAAGGCCAACATCGGCGGCAGCGCCGTGCCAGACCAGGTTTCCGCCCGTCGGCCCCCTCGCCTCTCTGATCTGCCACTGCTGCAGGTGCGCGGCAGTTTTCGAAACTGATAGGGGAACCCCCATGCGACACCTTCAGTTGCCAGCAGGACTACCACTTCGTTGAGCCTGCGCTCCAGGTACGGAGTACGGAGTGCAGAGTCACGGACGACTCTCATTGTACACCTTCCTTCCCCTGTCTCTACCAATATCGCATCATTCCACTGCTCTTTTGTCGAGCTGGCTCTCCCGTCGTCGTCTCCCAGTCAGTCTTTACCGCACCTCGAAGAGCAGATCCGATTGCCGTCTCCCGACAGCACCACCAACATCCTTTGACTACGCCCTCGCGTCGTCGTCCTCCGTGAGATTCGACCACCACCATTGCCTGTCCGTGTCAGCGCATGAAACTCTCTATGCGACCGGTACCGTCTCTGCGGTTCTCGACTCTCTCAGGTCTGCAGCCACGGCGACATCGAATCCTCCTGGGTCCCACATGGTCCGCGCGATGACCACGTTGAAACCGCAGCTGGTGAGAGCTGGTAAGAGACACGAGCATGAAAGACCACAAGAATTGGAACCCAGACTGACTTTCGACTCTTGCAGATACTCTTGACCTGCAAGACCCTCATGCACCTTCGGCCCAAGATCACACCCGACAGCCCGGCCGCCCGTCACCGTACGGTTTCGGTCCTGCGGCCCCTCATCAAGCGCAGACGTTGAGATATGCCCAGCAGGAGGCATACCATCAGCAACACACCAGCCCTGGCGGGTCAAGGGACACGGCGCTTGGCGGATACCATGCCGACCAGCATTTCTACGACGACCCCGAAGGCGAGCACGACGACGATGACGACGACAACGACCAGGAAGACGACAATGGTAATGACAGCGGCCATTTGGACGACCTGCAAAATGGAACCAATGGCTACCATGGACCTGATGATGAAGTCGGCGAGCCCGGAGATTCGCAAGACGAGGACCTGGACGACGATTTGATGGACAAGATATCCAGTTCTCCTTCGATTGAAGATGGTAAATATGCCCTCCTCGTGGATGCTGGAGCGTTTTCTTGCTCCATTATCGATTCTGGGCCATTCATTACCCGGCCTATCTCCCTTTCTTTTCCTCCTCACCTCACATCGGCTCGTCATCATGGTGAGTACGGACGGCGGGGCAGGGTCGCGAGAAGGCTGGATGGCGGATCGACCCTGACAGCGGTCTTTCTCGTCCAGCAATCCCCTGGAGACGACCGCTCGAGATTGCCAAATTCAAATGCCGACGACAAGGACGAGTGGTAGACGCAGATGAGACCGTCCCGGCGTCTGATTCGACTTCCATGATGACACCGAGGACTTTTTCTGTCACGACTCTGTTTCATTGAATTTTGGCTGGCAGGAGGATACTGACCAGAAATAGAGGATATCAATTTCGAGTTTGTCTACGCTTTACACACGTTTGTGGCGACTGTGGAGGGTCAAGCGAATGCCACCAAAGGTGACACCATGGTCCTGCTCGACGATAGCAACAGCTACTGGTGGTTGGTGCGAATTGTGAAAGATGGCAGCATCGGTTCGTCTTCCACCCCGGACTTTGGACCTTACTGACTGACAAGGCTACCTTCCGGCGGAACACATAGAGACACCGACAGAACGACTGGCGCGCCTCAACAAGCACAGAAATATTGACGTACGTATTCACATCGGGTCTCTTTCATGGCTGGCTGACCGTCATGCTTAGCTGTCTGCTTCTATGCTTGGCGACAGCGCGGAAAAGTCCAAAAATCCGTTGAAAAAAGCAATGCGACGGAGAAATGCGAAGACGGTTCAATTCTCGGCCCCAACCTACTACGAACCATCAGAATATGACTATTCTGAAGAAGAGGAAGAAGACGGTGCCAGCGGTGGTGAAGAGAATGGAGGACTGGACGCATCCACCGACGACATTGACGCCGATCACGACCGAGTGGTCGCTTCTCCCGACTCGGTCGACGCTCAGGAACAAAAAGCAGCACCGACGAATAATGGTATCCAGCGCATTACCAGCGGCAATGACAATGGAGGAAACGCACAGCCATCGAGTCCGGTCAAGGCTCACGCTGGAGATGGCGTTTCTGAATCCGGTCAATCGGACGAACTCGTCTCTCGATCGCGGAGAGGCGTCGTGAGAAATACGGATTCATTCTTCCGAGACGACAGCGTTGAAACGAAGAAGATCTCTCTCACGCCCCGGCTCCTGCGTGGTGACTCGGACCTGGCCGGATCATCGGTCGAGCCGGACACGCGCCAACGCCCCAGCCTGGAAAGTTTTGACAAGATGATCGCCTCTGATGACAAGTCGAAGGACGAGCGGAAGAAGAAGGAGAAGAAAGGCATGCTCAGCGGTCTTTTCAAGCGGAAAGAGAAGACGGCCCGAGGGAACAAAACGGATCATGAAGAAGCGGAGAAAGTCTCGGAAGAATCATTGCGCCAGTCACCCCAGTCGAAAGACTCTCTCGAGTCCATCTCATCGAAACCGGAACGATCGCCAGAGCGGAGACCGAGCAAATTGCACAAACCACCCCCGTCCTACACCCCTTCCAAGACGTCGCCCACAGATCCCAGAGCACCGCAGCGAGAATTTCCTACCCCCACCGAGAATGTCAATAATCCTTCACCCACAGGGCTGGCACCGGCACCAGCCACTTTGCGCCAGGTTGAACCAGAGTCCCCGTTGTCAGACGAAATTCATCCTTCCACCCAGGACCATGCTCAACCTCCTCGCCCGACACCGCACCGCTTTCCCTCACTGACAGAGAAGAGATCGATTTTCTCTCCTCTCACGACCGTCCTGAAGCCATCACCGTCATTTGACGGCGAGATCCCCGGCAAACCTGTGCATTCAAAACGGGCAAAGGAGCGCTTCGCCATTGACCAAAGCGATTCGGAAGACGATGGGCGGCAGGAGGGGTCGACCGTGTCTCCCTTGGTTGATTCACAGGAAGCACGCTCTCCCGCAGAGGCGGCAACCGTGGTATCGCCCGTCGAGGCGTCGATCGAGGCCCCTCATCAACCCAACAGTCTGTCTGAGAATTTGGATCGTCCACGGACAGCCAACGCAGATGACGGACAGACCCCTCCGCCGGCGGTGGCAGCGGCGGGGGCGACGACGAGGCTGTCGCCATTACCTGTCGAGATCCCACACATGGACTCTGAGCCAACGGCGAGCACCTCTAAACCTTCTCCTTCCACCACGACTCATACGCCGTCCACCTCACGATCCACTCCTACATGGTCTGATGCTTCCCTCAGGTCGTATCTGGACAACGAGCAGGACATCAAAGACCTGCTCATCATTGTACACGACAAGTCGAATGTCAGCCCCGTCGGCCCCGACCACCCTCTCATGGCCAACCTCTTCTCGGACGAACGGACCAAGCTGGTAGAGATGCAGTCGCAGCTTGATGCTCTCTTAATGAACTGGATGTCCAAGAAAAATGCCAGTCTATTGTCCGCGATGAGCTAGACCACCGCTGAGAGAGATGGTCTGCTCGCTACCCGGCTGCCGGCCCACATGGTGCCAGTCAGTCAGGCTGGCGCGAGTGGAATCTTTATCTGTTGCTTCAGTTCTCCACATGTCTGAGCACCGCTCAGCTTGTACTACTAGGGACCGGTGTTTTGTTTTTCTGTCTCATGATGATATATATTTGAAGATGAATGAGGAGGGCGATGGAAATACACACCGAAAGCTTTACTGCATCTCTGGCATTCCTGGAGCGGGGTGGCGGCGCAAGTGTTAAAATGGTAGTCAGAAGAGGCTCCTCAGCAGGAGGCTCAAAGGCTCGCATATGCCTACTGTACGAATTGATCAAGATGATGCGTTGCAACAGGATTCCCCTCCCATTGGCTTTTGTCTCCATGTCCATGACTGCATGACGTCTGTAAAAGTCGCCAAGCCGGTTCACCATTTCTTCGAGTCCAAATCGCAACAGACTGAGGCCGCATATTTTCCGCTGCCGCGACGAGAATGATGGTCTCTTGCTGCCATGGCGTCACTCCGTAGGGGAATGCCCTGACTTCAGCTTAAAGCGCGGACGAGTCCAACTTCGATCGCACGACTCATGGGGTCTCCTCAAGATGTCTGTCACGGTAGGTGGGAGGCCTCCAGCCTATTCTCTCTCAACTCACTCTCTACAGCTTCACACGACGCACGGCGATTTGAAGCTCGAGATCTTTTGTGAGTCTGTTCCTAAAACGGCGGAAAATTTCCTGGCCCTCTGCGCCTCCGGAGCATACGACGGCACCCCTTTTCATCGATTGATCCCGAACTTTATGGTGCAAGGAGGCGACACCTCTCTCTCGCCTCGGAACACGCCAGAACACCCGATCGTCAAAGGGGGCACATCCATCTGGGGTCAATACTTTGAGGACGAAATCAAAGTCCCCGCTCTGCGACACAGCGGAAGGGGGATGGTGTCCATGGCCAACAAAGGCCCGGGCACGAATGGGAGTCAATTCTTTATTATTTTCAAGGATGCCGCTCACTTGGACGGCAAGAATACGGTCTTTGGCCGCGTGATCGATGGCGCGGAGGAAGGCGGCGCTCTGGAGAAGATGGAGGCCGTCGACGTGGATAAGAAATACCGGCCAAAAGAGAAGATTATATTGGAGCGAGTGACGATCCACGCGAATCCTCTGGCAGACTGAACCATCACATCCCGATCCCTTGGAAAGCTTGATGCGAGCAATTGCTCCTCCCAGACACGCGTTGAGATGGGTTGCTTCACGGCCATCAAGCGTCAATCTGCTCATGTGATATGCCACTTATCCTGGGAGACAGTTGGGTGTGAGGATGGATTGACTGTCTCGAATACCATCGGCACGTTTTGCAGGGTGAAGCAAACTTCGGAGTCAGGTCAGACTCCCGTCATCTCAGGACGGACTTCCCCCCCAATAACGGAGTAAGGACTGGTCCGATGCTAATGTCCGTTTCCGCGTAAGACAGCGGACTAAATACACCATATGCCACACCTCCATCCAGAGGACAGGTCCCAGTCGCATTGAAGAGTTCTTTACGTGGGCTCTCGAGCCTTGATCCTCACTGATTACATGATCCCTCTCGAACGGCGGCCTGGCAAGTCTAGCGCTGATTTTGGAAAGCTGAGCTGTGCTCGCTGCGGTGATCGACGGCTGACGTGCTTGTTCCCAACTCGGGCGCAGTCCTAGTTCTGGCCCCAGGATTCGTTGCGTAACCCATCCGGCACTCCAGCTCGATCGCGGTTGACTTGTACTTGGTAATAACTCACCCTGTTGTTGGCATCTTCACACCGATATTTTCGACCTCGGGGTGCGCATCCTCCGCCGCACATGGTCACGCACGTCAGGCCATTGTTTAGCGCATAAACAGCCGCAACAGCCAACGGCGCCCAAACATAATCACAGCAGGATCATCGTTACTCCCACGGACGATTTCCAGACGGAATTGGCGGCCCGTTTGATGTGACAATTGGTGCCCGCGCCCGGCCAACGTCTGTCTCTATGGGCTTCTCAGCGCTGCTCAGATCCGGCCGCCGCAGTTCGCTAGACCCCCGCCAGGCCACGTCCAGAAGACAGTTACGACGACTTCCAATGGTCAGAGCGTAGGCGCGAGTTCCCCAAGAAGATGAGCGCTTTTGTGCGAGTGACTGGCCGGCCAAATACAAACTTTCTCGTTGGATACCCTGGAATCTCTGCGACACTGGTGAGTGAGCGGTCGGCCTGAGGGTCAGATTGGTGCAGTCTGCTGACCGGACACCAGCCGCGGATCGAGGGCACGGTAGAAATACGTCCTGCGGTGGGCATCACCAGCCCGGTCAATATCTCCATCGTCACCATCTTGCTTCAGAGGCGTGAGAGCATCCATCCCCATGCTGACTCGGTGGCCAAGAAGCACCTGGCTGCACCCCGGAAAGAGTCGACCGAGACGGTGGGCAAGGAGATGCTGCTGTTCCGATGCCAGGCCAACAGGGAATACGAAGAGATCATGTTCATGGACCTGCCCTTTGTGATCTTCATCCCCTTTGGAAGAGGAGGACAAGAGACCGCCCGAAGAGTTCCACCGGCCAGTCTACAGTTGCCGCGGCGGACGGCCGAAACATACTATGAAATGGTCGTCATGGTCGGATTCAGCTCTGGGGACCGAAAGACGTACTCGTTTCCGGTGCCGATCGCGAGATACGACACGCTGTCCACCTTTGGCATGTACAATCGTCCCGAATCGGCGGAGCGGGTCACCGATCATCTGGTCACCCTAGGCATATCTTTACCGCGATGGTCATACGGCCCGCTGGACCCGGTCAGTGTCTATGTCAAGCTGTCACCCAACCCCGACTGGCTGAGCAAAGCCAAAAAGGTGACGATCCGTAAGATTGAGATTGGCATCGACGAGGAAGTCATCTACAATCATGAAGGCGACGAGCCGCAGCGAAAGACCAAGACGTTGGTCAAGAAGGTGGAAAACGTGGGTGTTAAAATGCCAGAAGCGGGATATTTTACGAATCTCGGCCTGGTCTTCCCGTCGAGCGACCTGCGCGATGGAGATGGCATCAAGCCCAGAGGCAGAACCGCCTTTCCCATGTATGCCGTGACGGGATTCACGACGACGGCAGGCTTATACAAGGTTGAGTATTACCTGACTGTCAAGGTATGCTTCGCACGTGTTTTATCCAGCTAGCACCTGACTGACTGACCGTTCCCCCAGGCTTCCATGAACGGTGCTAAAGATATTGTGCTGAAACAACCGATTGTTGTGTGCCCCCTTGATCATGCCGCTTGCAAGGCAGAAATGGAGGCCATCGAACAAGCAGCCAGAGATGCTGCACATGTAAATGCGGACAATCCCATGCTGCCCTTGGCCACCATTATCAGAGCCTCCGACCCAAACGCTCTCAACTGCTTGGGTGTGGCCGTGGTGGGGTCTGTCAAAAAGCCGTTGATAGAATGAGGTCTGCTCCAAAGAACCTCTTCTGGGCTCCATAGGAATCTCGACTCCATGGCCAAGCGAGAGAAGATCAGCGCCGAGGTGGGCAGGCGATTATTTTGGGGGCCCTTTCTCTTTGTGGGAGAAATCGAAAATCGGTGGTCTTTGGCCACATCATACGTCTTCCAGAACGACCGCAGCCAGGGGGGAAAGTTCTCAGGTGACAGATTCACCAAACAAAGCGGCTGCTGGTGCAGCCACGATACGGATGTGGCTGTGGTTTCGACCCATGCCATAGGAAAGTTTCTCGATGAGAATGGGAGCTGATGCTTTGATGAACACAGAAGGCGGTCCTGATCTGGCAAGATCATGACCCTCGCATGAGAAGTGTGTGCTTAATGCATGGCGTTGGACGAATGAATGGATAGTGTTGGGTTGGGTATCAGGACTTGGAGTCTTCGAGGGACATCTTTTGCATCAGCTCCTCGAGATCTGATTTCTGGACATTGACTCGGTTTAGGTTTTCTGTGAGGTATTGGTCTAGGAGCTGGCTTGCTGATTCATACTGAGGACTGCCGACACCCCAGGTCGCTTCGATATTGCTTAGGTTTGAGCGTATATAGTCCAAGACCGCCTCGATCAGTTTGAGCGTCTCGGGCGATGGTGTCGCTTTGTTGGCATTCGACTTGATCATGTTGCCAACGGGGCTGCCGAACACTCTGGTCCCTTGGTTCCAGGTTATCAAGGTGAGACTTACCGCCGCTGTTCTTTCTCGCTGAACGTGACCAAAGAGCGCTAAGATAAGGCCAGCATGCCTAATTTCAGCCTGAGTCATGCGCAGATCTTATAGTCATCTGCATGACTCCAACCCTTAACCACTTCATCTACGGATTTTGCTTCGGGATCTCGAGGCTTACCAGGGCTATCAATCCGTGCAAAGCCTCTTCCAAAGTAGATTCGAAGGGAAGCACAAGAAGAGAGTGGGTGCGTGGGTGCGTGAGTGGGTGTGCGTGACGGAGACTCTTTAGAGACATGGCCGACGCAGATGAAGACACCATTCCCATCCAATCGAATCCTACAGGCGCGGATGATCTCGAAGATGAGACTCAAGACTTTCGCTTCCTGGCACAACTCACCGCGGTGGCTGGCAGCAGTGGTGGCGGCTCGCAACTCAGCATCCCCAAACGTGGCACCAAGGACTTTGAACCGAACCCGACACGCACGCAGGCGTCCGCTCTCGAAGCATCGCGGGTTGCCATGCACACGGCTCTCAGCGCCGTACGGGCCCATGTCGCAAAGAATCACAATGTCGGGCAATACTTTGTTGATGAGGCTGATTGGAAGTGGGATGGGGTCGGGCGGAACGGCCGGTGCGTCGTGGTGTACAAGTTTAAGAGTACACATGCCCGAGTGATGGGACAAGCCGACGCCAGGAATTGGATGTGGTTTTTGCCTGAGGAAGCCCTGTTTTTGCTCGAAAGGGGCAGTTTAGACATTCGGTGGCCGGATCTGCCGGACGAGGAGGAGAAGGAGGAGGGGGGGGAAGAGAGGGAGGAGGGAAGGGAAG
>Ga0255336_100925_pt1 | contig 29413 bp, 25 predicted proteins | sample MeOH1_35cm_T3_17_FD_189102 | JGI IMG/M metagenome (GOLD analysis project Ga0255336, IMG submission 189102) | Sandy soil microbial communities from University of British Columbia, Vancouver, Canada - MeOH1_35cm_T3_179 | ecosystem: Engineered > Artificial ecosystem > Sand microcosm > Unclassified ...
AATAATTACATAACGCACATGGCCAATTCTATTATGCATCGGCTTTTAGTACGACTTTAATGGCATTGTCACGGCGCTGTTCAAAGATATCGTACCCTTCCGCAACCTGTGATAACGGTATAGTGTGGGTAATAAGGGGTTTCATATTAAGTTTTCCCTCTTTAATTAAGTCAATTAACTCGGGGATATGATTGGCCTTAAGTAGCCCCATTTTGATCGTGATATTTTGGATCCACAGTTTTTGCATTTCCAAGGCCTGTGCTTTTTCAAATACTCCAATTAAAGAAACAGTCCCTCCTGGCCTAACGCCAGCAATCGCTCCTTTGAAGGTTGGCTCAAAACCGTTGGCTTCGATTGTTACATCAGCACCACGACCGTTGGTGAAATCTCTTAAAGCCTGCGTAACATCAACTTTTTGAGGATTCAACCCATAATCAGCCCACCCTTGCTTTATTGCAAAATCAAGCCTAGATTCATCTATGTCTACAGCGACAATTCTAGCAGGCCCCCAAAGGCGGGCAGTTGCCATAGCACACATGCCGACAGGGCCAGACCCGAACACTGCCACAGTATCTCCAGGCTGAATATTGCCGTTTTCAGCTCCAAAATACCCTGTTGAAAGGATATCTCCGACGAACAAGACATCTTCGTCAGTTAAACTGTCCGGAATTAGGTATAGTCCATTATCAGCATAAGGAACTCTAACTAAATCGGCTTGACAACCATCAATTTTATAACCGAAGATCCAACTGCCATCTTCACATCGTGAATATAGTCCACGTTTACAATAGTAACACTCCATACATTGAGTGACACTGGATACGGCGACCTTATCCCCTTTCTTAAACTTATTGACACCTGTTCCGGTTTCGATGACTTCACCACAGAATTCGTGTCCGATAATTCTTCCTGCTTCGACTTCGGGCATTCCGCCGTTCCTGATGTGTTTATCAGTTCCACAAATGGTTGAGGTGGTCACCCTGATTATTGCGTCTGTTGATTTAAGAATTTTCGGGTTAGGTACTTCATCAAGACTCATTTTCTTGGGACCATGATACACAAATGCTTTCATAATAATCCTCCCCTTCAAATAACATCTTTTTATAATTCCATTATATTCTTTGTTTTTCAATTATTCAATGAATTTTCTGAATAATTATAATATTGATCGGGGGTTGCCAGCAACCCTACCCTATTTCTTGCAAGGGGGTGGCTACCCACCCATCCTTAGTGCGTATAATGACGTTGTTATAGTTCGTGTAATTAGTATTACACGAACTATAAAGCACTAAAACAGGGTGTTTTATGTGTATAATTACCCTACTCAACAACTCGTCTTTACTTTTACTTCCACCCCAGTGAGTGCAGTTAGGGCAGTTGCCTTTGTTCTTAGAATTTATTGTGTCATAATGCCAGCATTTAGCCTTTTCCAAACTGCATCACTTCTTTCTACCATATTGTGGCAATTATAACAGACAAAGCATAAGCTGTATTATCTTTAGGTAAAGGAGGAATTCAAATGGCATTTGGTGCTGATGCAGCCTGTGGTCCTGGATTCGGTGCTGGAATTGCAATCGTCGTTGTTATTATTCTTCTGCTTATCGCTTTGGGTATTGTATTCTAAATCTTAAATCTTATTTTTATACAAGGAGGATATATTATGTACGGATATGGAGTAGGTCATTATCCACACATTTCGCCTGTTGGTGCTCCACCACATGTTGGACCTATTGTAAGCTGTTGCCCACCTATTGCTCCTATAGCCCCCGTTGGCGCTGGTGTAGGTGTAGGGATTATCGCTATCGCAATCTTGATTCTTATCGCCTTAGGAGTAATCTTTTAATACGAGAAAGGAGATAGGCTTATGTTCTGGCGTTTCGGATTCTTTTCTCCATTCTTTTCCCCATTTTTCAGCCCGTTCTTTTGGTGGTAAACAACGTGTGGCCAGGCTGTGTGTCTGGCCATTCTCATTGTCATATTCATCAATTGTCTAAGTGATAGGAAGTGATTGAATATGCTTAAAGAAGATATCGATTTAAGTTTGGTCTACAAAGAAAGAGTCGGTGATATTCTTTTTCTTCTTGGGACAATTTTAGCTATAATATCAACTTATCAAGCTGAACAATCTATCGTTACTAAACTATTAAGAATTAAATCTACACAAGATAACTCTGCAAATACAACTGCACTAGCAAGTTGGCTTTTCTTTACTGCAAGTATAATCTTTGCTAATGTAGCAATTATTAGATTGGTAGAACTAAAACAACCGACTAATTCTAAAGTATCACCTTCAATATTAAGAGGCAGTAAATTTACGGTCATTGGGAATATTTTTAAGGTCGTTGGTTTTGGATTAGCCGCAATTGGTAATCAATTGAAGGCGAATAGTTTAAACGATACCTTTACAAAAAGAGCCTTACGGCTCCATAATCGCTAAAAGAGAAAGGCGCCCCGTTTGGGTACGCCTTTTGACAGTGTTTCTTACTTATAAAATTCTACAATACAAGTTTAACACATCCAATATGTCATGTAAATTTCACGTTTCTTTCACAGATATTTCAATAGATAAAAACCCACTATACCTCTAACCGCAAGCCATCCACGCCAAAAAAGTAGAATTGCGAGCTCATCGATCATTTCGTTTCGCCACCGGCGCACGGACGATTCATCACAATGGATTTCGGCAGCTACGAGTTGGATTCTCTCAGACCATTGGATCGTTCTCTTATCCGGATCAATTGTAAAGCTTTTGAATAACACTTAAACTGATCTTTCGTAAAGCTTCAAATTCTTAAAGTTGAGCATGACTGATGAGGAAGGTAAGTTGGCTTGTTTTAAGCTTTTGTGCTCTTTTATCCAGATTGGGAACTTCCCGATGAATTTTAGCCAAATTTGAAAAATAATTCACATATCACATCTGCATACATTTTTATAGATTTCATCAATAGAATATCCAGCTTTAATTAAGGGCGAAATAATATCTTGCTGTAAATCAGGCACATATATTTTTAGAGCTTTAAAATTTCCCCAAATTATATACTCTCCCAAAGATGCGGGTATAAGTACTGTTTCACCCTTTTTAGCATAAGTTGTACCTTCATAATATTTAATTAATGCCTCACCTTCAATAAAAAAGTAAATATAAAATTTGTTACCCTTTGCATTCTCTTCAAATTTTTCACTTATATTTAATAACTCTAAAGAGAAGTATCTGTTAGAAAGCTTATAAGTTTTTGTTGAGCCTGAGTCAATTGGCAAATCAAGCCCCTTAACCTTAGCCATATTACAGTTTGTATTGAAATTTATAACTTCAAGTGCTTTTTCAATATGAAGAGTCCTACTATTACCTTTTTCATCCAAGCGGTTATAGTCATATACCCTATAGGTTAAGTTTGAATTCTGCTGTATTTCTGCTAAAACAATACCCTTACCTATTGCATGAACTATGCCTGACTGTACATCGATCGTATCTCCAGGAAATACATTAATATAATTAAGACAGGATTCAATTTTATTTTCACAAACTGACCTGGAGAAAATATCCTTATTAATACCTGATATTAAACCATAAACAATTTTAGCATTGGGCTTTGCATCAATTATATACCAAGCTTCATGCTTTCCAAACACATTATTTTCATTGATGCGTGCATACTCATCATCTGGATGAACTTGCACAGAAAGCTTGTCATTTGCATCAATTAATTTAAATAGTAATGGAAAGTATGTTTTATGATGCTTCCATATATCTAAGCCCATCACATCCTGAGGGCATTTTTCTATCAATTCTTTAAGGCTTAATCCTTGAAATATCCCATTAGAAATTATACTAATACCATCCGGATGGCTAGACACTTCCCATGCTTCGGCGATTTTCCCTTCAGGCAGGGCTTTACCTAACTTTTCAAGATTTCTCCCCCCCCAAATATAATTTTTATAAGCAGGCCTGAATTTTAATGGATATAACAAATTAATACCTCCAGCTTTTAAAATTACGCTGGTAGATATTATGTTAATTTAAAAAAAATATGACATATTAGGATACATATTTACATCACATAATTGAGCTTATGAACATATCATGCTAACAGGTATGGCATGAATAGCATTCAGGGATTTTAATAACCCAATTTTAATTAACAGAGAGGTTTTTAGATGAAAAAAGCATTAATTGTTGGTATTACAGGACAAGATGGGTCATATCTAGCAGAGTTATTGCTTGATAAAGGGTATGAAGTTCATGGCATTATTCGTAGAAGCAGTTCCTTTAATACCCAAAGAATCGATCATTTAGTTGAAGAATCCAATGATGAGCAAAGGTTTTTTTTACATTTCGGAGATTTAAGTGATTCAGGAAGCTTAAGCAAATTAATTTATAAGATTGGCCCTTGTGAAGTTTATAATCTTGGTGCTCAAAGCCATGTCAAAGTTTCTTTCGAAATCCCCGAATTCACATCGGATGTGAATGCCTTAGGTACTTTACGGCTTCTGGATAGCATGAAAGAAGTAAATCCGGAAATTAAATTTTATCAAGCCTCCTCAAGCGAATTATTTGGCATGGTAAGAGAAACACCTCAGAATGAGAATACGCCCTTTTACCCAAGGAGCCCTTATGCAGCAGCCAAACTCTATGCTTACTGGATAACAGTAAACTACAGGGAGGCGTATGGTTTGTATGCCTGCAACGGAATTTTGTTCAATCACGAATCCCCAAGAAGAGGAAAAACCTTTGTAACGAGAAAGATAACTACAGGTATTTCCAATATATTAAAAGGAAAGCAGGACAAGATCATCCTAGGTAATATAAATGCAAAGAGAGACTGGGGCTTTGCCGGCGATTATGTGGAAGCAATGTGGTTGATGCTCCAGCAGAAAGAGCCAGAAGACTTTGTAATAGCAACCGGAGAGACACATACCGTAAAAAAATTTTGCGAACTTGCTTTCAGAAATGTAGGCATTGATTTGCTATGGGAAGGTGAAGGAATAAACGAAAAGGGTATTGATAGTAGCTCAGGAAGAGAGTTGATAAGCATCAGCAGCAAGTATTTCAGACCAAGTGAGGTTGATTTACTGCTTGGAGATGCCAAGAAAGCAAAACAAAAACTAGGCTGGACTCCAAAGGTATCCTTTGAGGAGTTAGTTAAAATGATGGTTGATGGTGATATAAATTCATAAGAAAGTTGAATATTGTGTGTAAAGGAGGTTTCGAAATTGGAAAAAGATAGCAGAATTTATGTGGCAGGGCACACGGGAATGGTTGGTTCTGCCATAGTCAGATGCCTTAAGAGCAAGGGATATAATAACATTATATCTAGAACACATGGAGAGCTTGATTTGACAAATCAAGCTTCTACAGAAAAATTTTTCAGAGACGAAAAACCGGAATATGTCTTTCTGGCTGCAGCCAAGGTAGGGGGAATACATGCAAACAGTAATTACCCTGCCGACTTTATAATGGAAAATATGCTTATTGAATGTAATATAATAAAAAGTGCACATGCAAATAGTGTTAAAAAATTAATGCTTTTAGGCAGCTCGTGTATTTATCCCAAAATGTGTCCGCAACCTATCAAGGAGGAATATCTTCTTACAGGAGAGTTGGAACCTACCAATGAAGCATATGCATTGGCCAAAATATCAGGAATTAAAATGTGCCAATCTTATAACAAACAATATGGTACAAAGTATATTAGTGTAATGCCTGCCAGTCTTTACGGCATCAACGATAGGTTCGACATAAATAACTCGCATGTTATTCCTTCTATGATTATTAAAATAGACAGTGCTAAAAAGACAAACAGACCGTTTGTGGAATTGTGGGGTACCGGAACGCCTTTGAGGGAATTCCTTTATGTAGATGACATGGCCGATGCGTGCCTATCCCTGATGAAGACTTATGAAGGTAACGATTTTATTAATATAGGTTCCGGACAAGAAATCAGCATAAGAAACCTAGCAGAAACAATTAAGAAGGTTGTAGGCTATCAGGGTGAGATATTATTCGATGCAAGCAAGCCGGATGGGACACCGAGAAGGGTATTAGACAATACGAAAATCTGTGCAACCGGATGGAATCCCAAGGTCGAGATGGAGGAGGGAATTAGCAGAGAATACGATTATTATTTAAACCATATTATTTAAGGAAAATGACGATAAAAAGAAGAAGCCATCTCTTGTAATATTTTGCAAGAGATGGCTTCTTCTTTTTCCAGGTATTTACTTGTCAGACAACTGCTCTAATACCTCTAATTGAGAATACAGTAGAGCCTCTGACTTTGTTTTAAATGTATAAAGCTTTCTTTTTATTCCCTCATATTCAAAATTAATTTTATTGACCTCCTGATTCGCATCATTTACTAGTTTTCGGGCTGTTGTTTCAGCTTCTTCAATAATGGTTTTTGCTTTTTCACATGCACTCTCTTTAATAGTATTACTTGTATGGTGAGCAATTATTACGGAATGCTGCAGGGATTCTTCAATCGATTTATAGTGCTGTACTATTTCATCCAACACAGAAATACGACTTTTTAACTCGTTTATTTCATTCGTAATATTGTTGTAATCACTGTAATCACTAATAATTTTAGTTAGCATTTCATCGACCTGGTTCTTGCTGTATCCAATTAAAATTTTATTAAAATTTATGCTTTCTAAATCGTCAGGAGTATAATTCATGAGATCCTCTCCTTAAATAAATATACTTTTCTATATAATACTTATTTTCTAAAATTAGAGATATTCATTATTTTAAATAATAACAAAAATATTTTTACTGTATCCACTCTACAATTTGCTCCCAATAGGCATAATATCTCTCTCCTTGGTATTAAACTGGAGATGCGTGAAATCCCGGGTTGTAATCATATCAGCTACTTTTTTGGCCCAAGTTAAATTATTAACATAAGCATAAAATCTTGCTCTGTCAATAAATGTTGCTATGTCTTTATAATACCGGCTTATTCGTTTAACGAAAGCTTCGCCAAGATTATCAAGAATAACACCCACATCATAGGCAGGATCTCCTATACCAGCTATATTAAAACCTATTACTCCATTAATACGATTTGAATCCCTATCAAAGAAAAAATGGTACGGTGCTAAATCAGCATGAATAAGAGCCGGCTGAAATTCTATAAAATCCTCGTTTTCCAATAATGGCTTAAAAACCTGTTTTATATATTCCTTTGAATAGCTTCCGCAGTAAGGATAGACTTTTCTTTGTATATCTTCATATTCTGACAACCAGCCTTCTCTTGTCAGGTCAACTGAGATTTCATTAATGTTTTTGCTATTTACATTTTTAAGGGGAATGGAATGTAATTGTTTAAAAAAAACACCAATTTGTTCGGCAATACAATCCTGATCTCTATTTTCCAACAGAAGGACTTCAGTCCGAAATAGGGGCATTCCCTTAATAAGGTTGCATTTTGCTATACCTTTGTCCAGGTATTCAATTATTGGCAAAGGCATGTCGACATATCCTCTTATAAAATTAATAAAATTCACTTCATTATTGAGAAAAGCTATAGTCCAATCATATTTCGAAAATTTAAAAACGTATTCATCGTTAATGATCATAATATCATTGTGTTTCCCATCACTTAAACTAAATTTAATATTAGATATATTAAGCTCAGGAAATTTGGTTTTTACGTATTCTACATATTTTACCTCTTTTTCAACCATCTAAATATCGCCCCCGTTTTTAATATCATGTCTTAATACATGAGAACGCTATATTTGCCAAAGAAGAAACTATAAATTAGTTTCTTCTACGTTACTTTCTTAATATATAAGTTTAATATTTGTGTCAGGCCAATCTTTCAAACGCAACACCGTATTGGAGAGGTTTGAATAACCGTTGCCTATGAAAAAGTCGCACTGCGAAGCCAGATACGTATCTTTTATTATTTCGATGGTATCTTTTTTAAGCTCAACACCTTTGTGTCTTTTATTTGGGTAGTCCAAAAGGAAGGTTGCTATGCGTTCCTGAAAAGGTCTTTTTTTACTATCGGTATACATCAGCAGATCATTTACACCATATAACCGTTTGTACTGCCTAAGGATTTTATTTGAGTCGGTAACTAGAAATAAATGTCTTGCATTATATCTAACAACAAACTGCCAGATATGTGGTTTATAAAATTCATTAAGGTTGTAAATCTGTGCAACTTCGTTGACTATGGCTTTTCCCGTCACATGGATTCCGAGGATTGGCCGCTCATCTCTAAAATTAGGATTTGTATTAATAAACTTCTGTATTTCCCTTTTTATCTCGGGTTTCAATTTAAGATACTTGTCAAAAAGCTGCCGGTATATCTGATGAGGAGTCTTGCCATATGCCCAGTGCTCACGTTTAATCCAGGGCAGCATAGCTCTTAACGGATAATACACATCACTTACGACTACATTGGCATTGCTATTCATCATACTTTTTAAATCACGATGCTCCATTTTTAGTTTATCGATATCCTCTGTCAATACATTTTCATGATTCCATGTCGGTGGATAATACGTAAATTGCGCACGTATTATATCATTAGTAGTACCGCTGGATACGGGTTCGAAAAACAATTCAAATGAATTGGTACTTAACGATTCACTATATTGGCTTTCCATCCCCCAGTAAACGACCGGAATTCGGTTGGTCAGTTCGGCTGCAAAAAGCTGGCACATAACATGATCCACATCCGCCCAAAAGCTATATCCACATGCTTTGATAAGCAGGAATCGGCTAGTCAACATAGATGTTAACACCTCCATAAAATTCCGGATACTCAAGTTTGTGGTTCTTTTTTTCGTTTGCTTTTCTACGCTTTTCTAGCTTGACCCTTTTCTTGGCCAGTTTCCTTTCAAGCTTTAAATCCCTGTAGAAGAGCTTTACATTTGCTTCAGGCCAGTCTTTTAAACGTTTTACCGTATAAGACACATTTGAATAACCATTGCCTATAAAAAAATCACATTTTGCGGCAAGGTATGTGTCCTTTATAATTTCTATACCCTTACGCCTTCTAACCGAATATTCCTTTAAATGCGCAGCGTTATTGGTATCATTTAACAAGCTCCTCCTGCAATCGGTAAATACGACCATAGAACCATACCGCTGATGAAATTCCTGCACAACTTCTTCGCAATCGGTTAATAACAAAATCTTCTTTATATCGTATTTTTTAATGCAATTATTTATTTCAATATGGTACTGTTTATTAAGGTGAGATAGATCTTCTACCTCGCGTACTTTATCGCCTCCTCTTATATGGATTCCTAATAATGGGTGTTCCCCCTTAAGCTGTGCATCGTAGAATTCCTGTATTTCCTCTTCAATGTCCGGTTTAAGCTTGATATATTTATCAAAAAGGCCGCGGTATATCTGGTGGGCTATCATCCCATATGCCCAATGGTCTTTCGTAATAAAATTAAGCATTGGACGTATAAAATAATGAACATCACTCACGACTACATTTGCATCACTGCTCATCATATCTCCGAGGTTACGGTACATCCATGCAACCTTATCCAAATCCTCTATCATAAGATTCTTGGAATTCCAAATAGGAGGATAATAGGTATACCCCGGTTGCACTAGATCATGAATACTGTAATCCGAAATCGGCTCAAAATACAGCTCAAATGCATTAGACTGGAATGAATCACCGTACAAGCTGTTTGTCCCCCAATAAACAACAGGAATCCGGTTGGTCAATTCTGCCACAAGCAGCTGGCCCATAACATGATCTACATCAGACCAGAACCCACAACCCCAGGCTTTTATCAATAAAAATCGATCGTTTGGCATTTTCCCACCTCCATGCAAACGAAATCTGCTAATCTTTTTTGAAAAGCTTTTTAATCCATTCAGTAATAACTCTAAATATGCTTTTTTTACGGCAAGCGAGCAGCTCTACATTAACCGGATATTTGCGCTTTTTAAACAAATAATAGAGGAGTCTGATATTATTATTAGGCCACTCTTGTATATTTGTTACAGCGTGAGAAAGGCTAGAAAAATCATTACCTATGAAAAAGTCACACTTTGCAGCAAGATAGGTGTCCTTTATGATTTCAATTCCTCTACGCCTTTTCACCATGGGATTTTCCATATAGGAAGCTTCGCCATCGATTGGAATTCGCTTGCACTCGGTAGACACCACCATTGAACCATATTTTTGTTGGTATTCTTTCAATGTTTCTTCACAATCAGTAAGCAAAAATATTTTTTTAACATTATATTTTTCGATATATTTACTTATTTCCTCATGATATATTTTGTTAGGCTCCAAGGCTTTACGTTTCTTTCGTAACTTATATATTTTCACATGTTTACCCATTGAATTTTTTTGATTTTCACTATAACTTTGAGTAGAACCTTTAAAGTTATTTTTTTTATAATTATCTAAATCAAATACTTGGTCTTTATCAACTCTGCGTACATGGACTGCCAAGACAGGTCTGTCATCCTTAAGCCACGAATTGTAAAAGCCTTCGATTTCTATATTTATATCTTGTTTTATTTTAATATACTTATTAAAAAGATAACGATATATCTGCTGAACCGTCATGCCATATGCCGAATGAGACTTTTTAATAAAGGGAATTAGTTTATAAACATCAAAATAAACATCACTTACAACGACATTGGCATTGCTGGACATTATTTCGCCTATATTGCGATATATCCAGGTTTCTTTACTCTGGTCCTCAACCAGCAGGTTGTCATGATCCCATACAGGTGGGTAATAGGTGTACTCAGGCTTGACGATGTCAAAGATTGTATAGTTGGAAATGGGCTCAAAATATAATTCAAATCCGTTTGTATAAACAAACCCATTGTGCAAGCAATGCGTAGGCCAATAAACAACAGGAATGCGGTCTGTCAGCTCAGCTATAAGAAGCTGACCTAACACATGTTTTACATCCTCCCAAAGAATATAACTCCAGGCTTTAATAAGCAGGAATCTATCATTTGGCATCTTCAATCACCTCAGCTAAATAAATTTTCCTATTATATTATGCAGATCACCATTAATCTGTGAATGAAAATTATTTAAAACAATAAAGAAAACTTGGCTTGCGCCAAGCCTCTGGCGTAGGCGGAAGCCTTAGTTGCACTTATGCTATCTGCCGGAAATTTATACTTTCTGTTAGTATAAAAAAGGGTGATTTCGCTTAACCTTAAATATAGATATTGCTAATTTCACCCTTTTTAAATTAATATCTTATATCCTATTCCATTCTATCGTACGAGCTAACCCTTCTTTAAAAAGTTTAAAAGGCGGAAGTTTAAATTCTGTGCATATCTTGGTAATATCCAATTCAACACGGTTTGGAGAAACTTTAATATTTTGGGATGGAAGTTGCTGTGAAGCTGCTACTGTTAGAGTGCTTCCGGTTAGTGAACAGATCTCCTCGGCTAAGTTTCTTATCATAATCCTGTCCTTTCCTCCCACATTGTAGACAAAATCTTTGCCGTACAGGAGTACGTTAAGCAGCATTAATACAGTGTCGGCGATATAGCAGAATGTCCTTACCTTATTTCCGTCATCAAGCATAATAATTCTATGGTCATTCAAGGCTTGCTTTAGAAAATGCCCAAGTACACGCTCATCGTGAATATTCACTCCAGGACCATAGCTCATTGATATTCTGGCAACCTTTACATCTACTGATTCAAAGTTTTTGTAAGAAAAGCATAATGTTTCTCCCATTCGCTTTGATTCTGAATAGATTGACCTTATACTAACCGGTGAGCAGAGACCTGGATAATCTTCTGGAGTAGGAATATTTTTTTCATCCGGATCGCCGTAAACCTCTGATGAGCTTAAAAATAGAAATTTAGAACCGTCTTTTTTGGCTTTTTGCAGCAACTTTTCTGTTACTGATGTATTAAGGTGTATTGTTTCAGAATAATTTTGCAAAAACTTTCTGGGCTGCGCATAAGTTGCTCCATGTATGATGTAATCCGCCTTGCTCGGGAAATCAAGGTGATTTTCCGTGGTAAGATCCACCGCATAGAACTCGTACTTATCATTGAATATATCCCGCAGCTTATCGCAGGGAGAATGCCTACTCAGGGCTACAATATTTATACCTGCGTTTTCAGTAATATTGGCTAAATGAAACATATATACTAAATACGTTCCGATAAGACCGTTGGCTCCGGTAATATAAACAGTTTTATTCTTAAATGGAGTCAAGTCGATTTTCTTTATATATTCCAAGCAGTCTTGTTCAATGATTTTATCCAAATTAACTTCCTCCTTTCTTTACGATTTCAACAAATTAATGACTTGAGTATAAATCTTTTCAGAATCAGGGTAATATGCTTTTTCCAAAACATCACTTGCGGGTGTTGGTACATCCGCACAACATACTCTGATTATCGGTTTTTTTAGCAGATGAAATGCCTTTTCACAGACGAGAGCAGATATTTCTGAAGCTGCTCCACCGCTCTTGCACCCGGTATCGGTTATTAAAAGCTTTCCTGTTTTCGCAAGAGATTCAAAAATGATGTCTTCATCTATTGGCTTTATTGTCCTGAGGTCTATGACTTCTGCTGATATATTTTCAGCCTGGAGCTTTTCAGCAGCTTTTAACGCTTCGATCACCATGTAGGACACTGCTACTATGGTTATGTCGCTCCCTGTCCTTCTTATTACACCCTTGCCGAAGGGTATAGAGTAGAGGGATTCGGGGACATTGCCCATTGTTTTATACAACCACCGGTGTTCGACAAATAGGACCGGATTGTTATCCATTATACTGGAAACCAGTAAACCTTTAGCATCATACGGCGTGGCAGGAACGGCAATCTTCAACCCAGGTACATTCATTAACATACCCTGAATACACTGTGAATGCTGTGCTCCTGAACCCCAGCCGCGCGCACTGACCGTACGGATTACGAGCGGAACTTTTACTTTTCCGCCAAACATATAGCTCCATTTAGAGGCATGATTCACCAGTTGGTCTAAAGAAAGCAATAAAAAGTCCATTCGACTGTGAACAAAAATAGGCTTTAAACCTGCCATTGCAGCTCCGGCAGCTATACCGGTCAGCGAGTTTTCAGATATAGGTGTATCAAACACCCTCTCCCTTCCGTATTTTTCATGCAGGCCTTTTGTTGTGCCAAATACTCCCCCCGGATCATCAACACCTTCGCCAAAGACAAATACGCTTGAATCTCTGGCCAGGGATTCATCTATTGTTTCAAAAATTGCATCCTTATAGGAGATAACTCTATCAGATTCTGAATTATCCTTAAAAAGGAAATTTTCTAATTTTTCGACTTGAACTGTTGTCCAGGGCATAATAAACCTCCTAAAGAATAGAATTTTATTACTTGTTCAATGACGTTAGTCAGCGAAAACAAAATCCATAAGTTCCTCCGGTAAAGGCTTTGGAGAATTCTTTGCAAAAGTGAAAGCATCATCAATAAGTTGGTCTATTTCTTCATCTATACTTTCATCCATTTTATCATTCAGAACCCCTGTCGCTTTTAGGTAATCAGCATACCATTTTATCGGGTCTTTAGAGATCCAGTAATCATATTCCGACTGCGGTCTGAATCCTATTCCAACATCGTTTACTGTTCCTATATGCCCTTTCCACCTATAGGTAATGCATTCTATAAAGGTCGGACCTTCGCCGTTTCTGCATCTTGATACTGCATTTTCAGCATATTCCGATACTTTTAATACATCATTCCCGTCGATCTGATAGCTTGGAATACCATAGCCATCAGCCCATCTATAAATACTTTCGCCACTATGTCTTTGGGACTGATGCGAATTTATAGCCCAATGGTTATTTTCACAAATATATATAACTGGCAGCTTTTTCAATAAGGCAAAGTTCAAGCTTTCGTGGAACGTTCCTTCATCTACGGCCCCATCTCCGAAGAAGATTACTGTTACCTTATCATTATTTTGCAGCTTTGAAGCAAGAGCTGTTCCTGTTCCAAGTGGAATGTTACCTCCTACAATAGCTGTCGACCCTAGGATTCCAACTTCCGGGTCAATCAAGTGCATCGAACCCCCTCTACCGAGAGAGCATCCTGTTTTCCTCAGATACATCTCCGCTATCATTTTTTTTAGATCTCCACCTTTGGCTATATATTGTGCATGAGAACGGTGTGTTCCGAATATATAATCATCCTTCCTGAGATGTAGGCATACACCTGCGGCTATAGCTTCCTGGCCTATAGACAGATGTATGGGAGTTTTCATTTCATCATATTTGTATTCCTCTTCAATTTTGCGCTCGACTTTCCTGATCGTTTGCATGGTTTTATAGAGTCCGATCAGCTTTTCATTTTCTAACATTTCACATACTCCTTTCATCGAACACTATATATGCACACGATGTATTACTTAGGTACTGACTAATGCTTGTTAACAGAAGTCATTTCTGGCCAGCAGCAAATTTTTCTGTTCAAACTTAAAAGTACCTCTAATAAACGAGCAGTTTAATTTGTTAAGAGGACTAATATAAGAGCTTGATACAATTATCCTGCCAATCTTTTAGCTCACTAATGGCTCTGGACACATTGGAATGTCCGTTTCCTATAAAGTAATCACACTTTGCTGCAAGCCATGTATCTTTGATAACTTCACTACCTTTGCGTTTTTTATCAGAGTAATCCTGATAATGTACGCCCATATCATTTTCTGAAACCCTTTTGCAATCGGTATGAATTACAATATCTCCATATAATTTCTTGTATTCTGAAAGAATATCGCTGCAGTCCGTCATGATAAAAATACGCGCAGAAGGGTTGGACTTAAGATATTTGTCAATTTCAAGGGGATAACGCTTATTAAGCTCCTTTAAATGAGGAACTTCACAAATTTTATCGCTGCTACGGATATGAACTGCAAGTATGGACCTTTTTATCATATTCACACGATAAAATGAGTCTATTTCATCCAAAACATTGGGCTGCAGCTTGATGTATTTCTTTAACATATGACTGTATAAATCACGCGGACTACAGCCATATAACGGATGGCCTTCTTTGAGCCACCGTGCTATTTCTTCAATACCTACATGAAAATCATTGATCAATACGTTCGCACTGCAGTTCATAATGCTGTAAAGATCAAGGTATTCCTCCCCCAATTTTTTAGAATTATTGCAAAATAAATTTTTGGAATTCCATTTTGGAGGATAATAGGTAAAATCTCCATTCATAAGGTCATGTACTGTACAATCCGATACAGGTAGAAAAAATTGCTCAAAAGTGTTTATTTCTTCTGAGATACTATACAGGCTGTTTTTACCCCAATAAACAACTGGAATTCTTTGAGTAAGCTCAGCTGCTAGAAGCTGCCCAAGAACATGATGCATATCCCACCAGAAACCAGCCCCTAGGGTTTGAACAAGTAAAAATTGATCATTTGACATTTTAAATCACCCCCCCCACCTAATGGCTTATCAATATGATATTCTATTATTGCTAATTTAGTGCAATAGGAATGAAATTATATAACTATATTAAGCTTTCATAGCCATTGAGTTTTAACATCTCTACAAGAGATTTGACATCCTGGGCTCTATCCCTTGGGCATACTAAAGTCGCATCTTTTGTAGCTACTATTATCATGTTTTCAACACCGATTGTAGCAATTAGGACTTCATTGTTATATATTACTGAATTACTTGTGTCTATACCAAAATGGCTGCCCTTAATTGAATTTCCCATCGTATCCGAACTGAGCGTTTTTGATAAGGCATCAAGACTTCCTATATCATCCCAATCAAAATAACCCTTTACTACACGGATGCATTTGCTTTTTTCGAGAACTCCTTTGTCAAAGGATATATCCTGTATTTCGCTATATGCTTTTTCAATGTATGCGTAGAAATCCTGTCCCTCCGCATGCTTTATAGCCTGATAAATTTTTTCGAAATGTCCGGGAAGAAATAGCCTTGTGTTGTCTATTATCGTATCTATGCTACCTAATAAGATACCGCTGTTCCATAAAAACTCTCCTGATGCAATGAACTTTTTTGCAGTATCAATATCAGGTTTTTCAATAAATCGGTGTACTTTAAATACATTTTCATCACTATCCGTATCTGTATCAATGTGTATATACCCATACCCCGTGGCGGGATATGAAGGAGCAATTCCGATCATGACAAGACTATTGGTGTTTTCTGCTGCCTGGTAAGCATGATCTATGGCAGTCCTGTAATCGATATGGCTTTTAACGTACCCGTCTGCCGGTATAAAACACAATAAGCCCCGACCGATTTTTTCTTTTAGCAGCAGTGAGGCATAAGCAATACATGCAGCAGTATTCTTTCGCATAGGTTCCAATATTATATTTGAAAAAGGTATTAAATTCCTAACAGTATCCTGGGTTATATCAAGCAGATTTTTATTTGTTATAATGAAGCATTTTTCTGCCGGAATCATTTCACATATACGCTCAATCGTTTGTACCAGCATACATTTGCTGCCTTCGGCACTTATGAACTGCTTCGGTTTATACTCCCTTGAGAGGGGCCAAAGTCTAGAACCTGTGCCGCCTGCCATTATAACTGCATATTTTTCCAAATTACTCACACTCCAAATCATTTTATATTTTATAATATTCTGGCTCTAACCATTGGTAACCCCTTTTACCAAACATTTGAAGCACATTTTAATTTATTTTATGTCCTTGGAATATAAGTGGTTCCTATCTAAAATGTCAGAACGTGTAACTCTAATTAGCTAGTTAACATAAAATAGCAAAAAAAAATAACATTTTGAATGTTAAAAAAATCCAGAAAGTCATTTTCTATCATTGAATATCATCGTTTTTTCCCTCAAAAAGCTTCCCTTCAAAATTGCTGCAAAAGCCTTATTTTATGGGCTTCTCAGCCCGAGTTATCAGAATTATGCACTCAACGTGGCTCGATAGCACAAAAAGAGGTTGTATCTTTTTAAAATACAACCTCATACTCTCTATATAAAGTGTTTCATCCTCTACTATATTCTTTTCATGATTCGTAGCATACAGCCGCTCCAGTTTCCAATACACTCGCAATATATTTTTATACTTCAACATGCACCGGATGAACCAGATAAGCATCAAGATTAACAAAATTTGATTTCATAACAACACATATGTCCGTTCAATGCTTTTCTGAAAACCAGACAAATGTTTGACCTGATTAAGAGGATTCCCTTTCCTCGTCCATTCATCTGGCGCAGCGGAGGATAAAAAAGTCCCCGAAAGAACGTGAGGATTTTTGGGTGGAACCTTCGCTTCACTCTTTGTTTGTTTCATTCGTTATCCTCATTCAAAGTATTTTTCTAGCCTTACATTATTTTAACGAACTAAACCGTGAGTGTCCAGCTATTAAAGCATCACTCCTTCACTAGTTTCCATACTAAGACCAGGTATCTAAATATAGTCCTATTTTAATACCTGGTCTTAGTAAAGTCCAGAAAAAAGCGGAGGCTTCATGCTCTGAAACCTCCGCTTTCTTGATTAAGCAAATTCCATACCTTAGTATGAGTACTATGGTAACGGATGACACGCGTTTTCTCCTTCCTCCGGCTTAGACATTTTCTGAGGATTGTGCGCGATTCATATCTTTATAGATATAAGCCAGTTCTTTGTCAAAGAGAGAACGTTTCATGTCCACTGACATGGCTCGAACCCGCTTGAGGATCTCATTGGCTTCGTCTTCTGAAATTTCATGCCCATATTCATCCCGGAATTTCGCTTTAATCGAGGCGGTTCCCGAGTGTTTACCAATCACGATTTGACGTTCCAGCCCGACTTCTTCCGGTCGAAAGGCCTCATAATTTGAGGGATTCTTCAAAGCTCCATCGGCATGGATCCCCGATTCATGGGCAAACATATTACTTCCTACGATAGCTTTCCACACCGGTAACTCCCGGCCCGATGCCCGAGCTACAAATTCAGACACTTCAACAAAACGTTCCGTTACGAAGTTCAGGTCAATATCCATCAGATGTTTAAGCGCCATGACGACTTCTTCCAGAGCGGCATTTCCCGCTCTTTCACCCAGTCCGTTCACAGTAACTCCAACATGGGTTGCACCTGCTTTAAGCCCAGCTAAGGCATTAGCTGTTGCCATACCGAAATCATTATGGGTATGCATTTCAACATCAATTCCCGTTCTCTCAATCAATTCCGATATCCGATCATAGGTTTTAAACGGATCAAGAATTCCGACCGTATCACAGTAACGCAGGCGGTCAGCCCCCGCATTTTTAGCTTCTTGGGCATACTGAACTAAGAAATCCATATCCGAACGGGAAGCATCTTCCGCATTTACCGAAATATAAACTCCCTTTTTCTTGGCATACTCTGTTGCCTTAACCATGCGTTGCAAGACGTCTTCACGCGTTGTTTTCAGTTTGTGCTCAATATGAATATCGGAGGTGGAAATTGAGATTGCCACCGCATCACACCCACAAGCTAATGAGGCATCAATATCTTTAAGAACGGGTCGGTTCCAACCCATAATGTTGGCTTTAAGCCCAAGCTTCACAATATCCCCGATCACGCGCTGTTCATCCCCACCCATAACCGGAATTCCAGCCTCGATCTGCTCAACACCAACATCATCCAACATCCGGGCGATCATCAATTTTTCCTGGTTTGAAAAGACTACCCCCGCAGTTTGTTCCCCATCTCTTAAGGTTGTATCCACAATCGTTATGTGCTTTTTGACCATAATTATTCTACCTCTCTTCCGTAGGGTTATAGCCTGTTTTATTATACTATCACAAACCCTCGTTTGTTTTAACTATTATATCATACTTATATTGTATACTTATACAGTTCAACACAATTTTAATGTAAATTATTTGTAACTCGAAAAACGATAATTCAAAGAAACGCTTCTTCTGATCAACCTAGAAGGCTGAAAAGAAAGAAACGCATCCTGAACCCACTCAAATTCATCTCAACTTCAAATCGCTGTGAATCAAGCTAATATTAATTCTACTGCTGAGCTAGGCGCTCCTGCAGCAGGTTATTTACTACACCAGGGTTGGCCTGTCCCTTCGTTGCCTTCATCATCTGGCCGACCAAGAAACCGATTGCCTGTTTTTTCCCAGCCTTGTAATCCTCCACCGATTGGGGATTTTTAGCAATGATTTCATCAACGATTTTCAGTAAAGCCCCTTCATCACTGATTTGGGCTAAGCCTTTTTCTTTAACGATGACGTCAGGGTCTTTGCCAGAGGCAAACATCTCCTCAATGACCGTTTTCCCAATTTTTCCGCTGATCGTTCCTTGATCAATCAGGTCAAGCAACTCTCCAAGCTGTTGGGGCTTAACCGGAGATTCTTCCAAGCTGACCCCTTGGGCATTAAGCAACCGTGTATATTCTCCCATGGTCCAGTTGGCCAGGTTCTTTACATCACCGTAACTCTTCAAGGCTTCATCAAAAAAGTCTGAAAGCGCTTTACTGTTTGTAATCACACCCGCATCATAATCGGATAAGTCAAGAGATCTTAGCCGTTCTCTCCTTGCCGCGGGGAGTTCTGGCAGAGTTTGACGAATTCGCTCGACCCATTCCCGACCGATGACAAGCGGAGGCAAATCCGGTTCTGGGAAGTAACGGTAGTCATGAGCGTCCTCTTTGGAACGAAGAGATAAGGTGATTCCCCGTCCCTCATCCCAAGTCAGCGTTTCTTGGATGACTTCTTCCCCATCATCCAAAAGCTGGGCTTGACGGGCCATCTCATATTCCATACAGCGCCTGACCGAGCTGAAGGAATTCAAGTTCTTCGCTTCTGTCCGAGTGCCGAATTCCTTTTGTCCCCATGGTCTTAACGATAGGTTCACGTCAAAACGAACCGAGCCTTGCTCCAGCCGACAATCCGAAACTTCCGTATATTGCATGATCCTTACCAATTCTTCCAGGAAGGCTAGAACTTCCGTAATTGAGCGCAGGTCTGGTTCGGACACGATCTCAAGAAGTGGGACCCCAGTCCGGTTATAGTCTACCGAGGATTCAAAGGAAGTCGAAATCGTTTCCCCGCTGTGCACGAGTTTCCCAGCATCGTCTTCCATGTGGGCACGCGTAATTCCGATTCGTTTCTTTTCGCCCTCAACTTCGATCTCAACCCAACCCTCTTTACAGATCGGCAAGTCATATTGTGAGGTCTGAAAATTTTTAGGAGCATCCGGGTAGAAATAGTTTTTTCGATCGAACTTGGAGAATTCAGCAATCTCGCAATTTAACGCCAATCCGGCTTTTATGGCAAAATTGACCACTTCCCGATTCAGCACGGGTAAAACACCTGGCAAACCCAAACAAACCGGGCAAGTATGCGTATTTTGCTCGCCCCCAAATTCGGTTGAGCAATTACAGAAAATCTTCGTTTTGGTTGCGAGTTCCACATGAACTTCGATCCCACAAACCATTTCATAGCGATCCGTTATACTCATCTTAACGCGCACCTCCTTTGACCAAGCTAGGTTTCCGCGTGTGGAAATCCGTATTTTGTTCGAAAGCATGAGCAACGCGATAGAGAGTTCCTTCTGAGAAGGGACGACCCATAAGTTGCATTCCGACCGGCATCCCCTCAACAAAGCCCGCAGGAAGTGAGAGCGACGGTATGCCCGCGAGGTTAATCGGGACCGTACAGACATCCGATAAATACATCGTTAAAGGATCTCCTGATTTCTCGCCAATTTTAAAAGCGGTCGTCGGTGCTGTAGGAGATAGAAGTACATCGAACTGGGCAAAGGCCTGGTTGAAATCATTTTGAATGAGGGTTCTGACTTTTTGCGCCTTTAAATAATAGGCATCATAATAACCCGCGCTTAAAGCATAGGTTCCTAGCATGATCCGGCGTTTAACCTCTGCTCCGAAACCTTCCGAGCGAGTCTTTTTGAACAAGTGCAGAACGTCCTCTGCTCCTTCAGCCCGGTAACCATAGCGCACTCCGTCATAACGGGCGAGATTCGAGCTAGCTTCAGCTGTTGCCAGTAGATAATAGGCCGGCATGGCGTATTCTGTATGAGGGAGGGAGCATTCTTCAACGATAGCTCCTAAGCCCTGTAAAGTCTCAAGCACTTCTTCCAGCACTTTTTTGACGCCAGCATCTAAGCCTTTAGCGAAATATTCCTTCGGTACACCAATCCGCAGCCCTTTCACGTCTTGAGTCAGGAACTCCGAATAATTCGGAATCTCAAAAGGAACGGAAGTTGAATCTTGGCGATCATAACCGACGATTTCCTGGAAAACCCGTGCATTATCCTGGACGGTTTTCGTAATCGGCCCAATTTGATCGAGGGACGAGGCAAAGGCAATTAACCCAAACCGAGATACAGCTCCGTAGGTCGGTTTAAGCCCCACTACTCCACAAAAAGCTGCCGGTTGGCGAATGGATCCACCAGTATCTGAGCCTAAGGTGAAAACTGCTTCCTCAGCAGCGACTGCCGCGGCCGAACCACCCGATGATCCTCCAGGTACCCGTTCTAGATCCCAAGGATTGTGCGTTGTAGAAAAGCGAGAGTTTTCCGTAGAAGAGCCCATGGCGAATTCATCCATGTTCAATTTTCCAAGTAAAACGGCTCCTGTCGCTTTGAGTTTTTCGACAACGGTTGCACTATAGGGTGGGACAAAATTCTCAAGCATTTTTGAGGAACAAGTTGTTCGAATACCTTCCGTGCAAAGGTTATCCTTCAGCGCCATCGGAATTCCCTCTAATGATCCGATTTCTTCTCCCCGCGCAATTTTCGCGTCGACCTGTGAGGCTTGGCTCAAGGCTAAATCTTCTGTCACCAGAAGAAAGGCCTTCACTTCCGGATCAAGTTGTTCTATTCTATGAAGCATCGATTGGGTAAGCTCAACCGCACTGATTTTCTTCGCGGCTAAGAGCTCATGTAATTCCCCAATGGATTGGGATGTGATCTCCATGCTTAGCTGTTCTCCCTTCTACATCTCTCTACCTTCGAATTAGCTTCAGTCAGAGGCTCTAAGTAACTCCTTCTGAAGTATTTCCCTTCATCAGACTATACGCGGCACCTTGAAAAAACCATCTTCCGATACGGGGGCATTCGCCAACACCTTTTCCCGTTCCAAAGAGGGCTGGACCTGGTCCTCGCGGACAACATTATGTAGCGGTACCGCGTGGGCCGTGGGGGTAATCTCATCCGTATTTAACTGGTCTAACATCGCTGCATAATCAAGGATTGAGTTAAGCTGTTCTGTATAGGTTGCAACTTCCTCTTCAGAAAGTTCTAAACGCGCTAACATAGCGACATGTTCCACTTCTTGACGTGAAATTTTCACTGGAATCACCATCCTTTGGCAAAATAATTAAATTCACTATATCAAATGGGTTCGCTGGGAGCAAGTCCTTTCCCGTTTCAGTAAAGATCGGGTCGTGTAGCTTACGGGTCTCTTTTTAGTTATTCTCAGAGGTTTTTTCGGTTTCTTCCGCCAACAGCTTCGCAAATTCTTCTTCGCTAAGAACGGAGACACCGAGTTCTTTTGCTTTCGCGAGTTTTGAGCCTGCCTTTTCTCCGGCGACAACAAAAGCGGTCTTTTTACTGACGCTGCTGGCGGCCTTTCCTCCGAGGACTTCGATTAAGCTTTCAATTCCTTGGCGATCATAATGTTCTAGAGAACCTGTGACCACAATACTTTTTCCTGCAAAAATCTGCGGGTAGCTCGATTCCTCGGCCATCATTTTCACGCCGGCCTCGCGCAGTTTTTCCAGAAAACGCTGCGAACTTTCTTGTTGAAAAAACCGCAGAATGCTTTGCGCCATCGTCGGACCGATATCGGGTATGCTTTGTAATTCTTCGAGCTTTGCCTGTTCGAGAGCTTCCATACTACGAAACTGTTGAGCGAGAATTTTCCCTGCTTTTTCTCCGACATGGCGGATTCCTAAACCAAAGAGTAACGGAGCCAACCCCCGTCCCTTGCTATCTTCAATCGCTTGCAGCAAGTTTTCCACCGATTTTTTCCCCATCCGTTCAAGTTTAACTAAGTTTTCAAATTTTAAGGTGTAGAGATCAGCCGCATCCCGAATGAGTTTGGCGTCTAAAAGTTGCACGACAACCGCTGGACCTAACCCGTCGATATTCATCGCATCCCGAGAAACAAAGTGAATGATTTCTTCGCGCTGCTGGGCCGGGCAGGAAATACTTGTACAGCGATGAGCCGCCTCCCCTTCTTCCCTAATGACCGGGCTTTGGCATTCGGGACAGCGTTCTGGCATCTCGAAAATTTTCTCTTCACCTGTCCGTTTTTCGGGCAAAGACCGAACAACTTCGGGAATGACATCTCCTGCTTTTTGCATTAGGACGTGATCGCCAATCCGAATATCCTTATCGCGAATATTATCGATATTATGTAGAGTTGCCCGGCCGACGGTTGATCCTGCAACTAAAACTGGGGTTAAATTGGCCGTCGGGGTGAGTACTCCGGTCCTCCCCACACGGACTTCAATACTTTCAACCACAGTCTCCACTTGTTCCGCAGGAAACTTGTAGGCGATCGCCCAACGGGGGCTTTTCGCCGTAAAACCGAGCTCGCGCTGTTGGGCCATTTCATTGACTTTAATCACAAGCCCATCAATATCGTAAGAAAGCGAATGCCGTTTATCAGCCATCTCTTCACAGTAGCGAATGACGTCCTCAATCGTGCTGAAGACCTTAAATTCAGGATTTACGAGAAATCCTTGTTCTTTTAAAAACTTCAGAACCTCGGTTTGGGAAGCTAAGTCCGTCCCCTTAGGCAACAAGACTTGATACGCAAAATAACTGAGATGACGTTGGGCCGTAATTTTCGAATCCTGTTGACGTAAAGAGCCCGCCGCCGCGTTGCGTGGATTGGCGAAGGTGGATTGACCCTCTTCTTCCCGCTCCTGGTTCAGCCGTGCAAACGAGGCTTTAGGCATATAGCCTTCCCCGCGGACATCTAAACGCGAAAGGGGTTTGCGCAAACGCAGCGGAATTGCGGATATCGTCCTCGCATTAGCAGTGATTTCTTCGCCAACTTCGCCATCGCCGCGCGTGGCACCTCGGACAAGCACTCCTTCTTCATACGTGAGAGCAACGGTTAAACCATCAATTTTGAGTTCTACCACATACTCCGCCTGTGGAGCGACCATCCGTACCCGCCGATCAAATTCCTGCAAATCTCCGGCATTAAAGGCATTATCTAAGCTTAAAAGCGGCTCGGCATGTCGAACTTTCGAAAACTCCTTGGCGATATAGCCACCTACTCTTTGGGAGGGAGAATCTGAGGTCTTCCACTCAGGATGGACTTTCTCGAGGCCAATAAGTTCCTGCATTAATACATCATATTCGGCATCCGCCATCATGGGCTGATCTAGTCCGTAATACTGATAATTGGCTTCTTGGATCCGCTCTTTGAGCTCTTGAAGATGTTGAAATGCTTGAGACTCATCAGGCTTTTGTTGCTCCTGTTGCTGGTCATCCGCCATTATTCGTACTCCCTTCTTCAAGCTATTTAGTGTAAACCTATGTAAATTTAGAGAATAGGCACTGCGAGAAAATTCCCGTCAGCGCCTTTAAACCCTTACTTGAGTTTCCTTCAGTTCTCCTAATTCCTAACTCTATCAAGGGATGACATTAGGGAAATGTAACTTTTCGCGCATCCATTTACTTACCATCTCCGGGGCTGATTCACTTGCTTGCAAGACAGCTGTGCCAACCCTTCTGCTTACTGCATGTGCGTCGCTCCTGCAAATCCCGAACAGTCCAGTGAACTGTTCGCCCTTTAGGTTGCGCCCGCGACATCAGGCCCGAAAGTCCCAGTGGGACGTTCGCACTTGTTTCCCGATAGTCTCCAGTGGAGAGTATCGCACTTGTTTAGCCAAGTCCTCAGCGACGCTGTCCTTCGTAAGCTTCGTTCATCTCATCCCCTTCGAGGATAAGTCAACTAAGGCTTGCATTTCGTTCCTCAACTCAAGCCAAGTTTCCTATAACGCCCCTCCGAAGAAATCGTTCATTTCTGCGCAAAAAGCTATGCTTTCGGGTCTTGGTTACTTTACTCCCGTAGTCTTACAAGTTAGCCCAAACAATTTTCCTGCACTGCTCCCAGGCGCCGCTTTGGCCTAAGGGAGCAGATTAAAGCGAGCAGCTCACCGAACTTAGCGGAGAAGTCAGGCTGAGGCGGGACCGCGCCCACGACGTGCGCGGCCGGCAGTGAGCCAAGGATGGCGATTTTGCCGGGTATCCCGCTGGAGCCCAACTTCCGAGCTCTAGTTCGGTCTGCGAGCGCCACAAGCGACCGTGGCCAAAGCGGCGCCGATGTCCTGCCCAAGCAAAAGCCCGAGCAGCGTACGTCCGAGCATCTGTAACGTAATTCCGCTTGCAGAAACCTAGTACTAATTCTATTTTACCCCAAAAAGTACTTGGTTAACGGGGGCACCACTTGTTTTTTCCGAGAAAGGACACCCGGTAGAAAGACCCGATTCTGCTCAAGCGGTTGTTTAAACGCCTTCGCAATTTCCTCAGGCTTATCCCCTGCGATCCAGAGATCTGAATTTTCCTCGATCAAATCCGTAATCATCAAGAGGAGATATCGTAACCCTTTCTCACTGCGCGTTGCTTCGAGTTTTTGCCTTAATTCTTCTTGAATATTCTCCAGCCCGTCTAAGCCCATTACGCTGACTTGACCGATTCCGACTTTGAAATCACTAACTGAGAATTCCTTTAAGTCCTCCTCGATCAATTCCTCAATCTTACGGTCCGCTAGATTCGATGAGGATTTGAACATTTGAACGCCAAATTCCTTAGCATTGACTCCCGCAATTTTTTCAAGATAAGCGGCAATTTCTCGATCTGTCTCCGTGCAGGTTGGGGATTTAAAAATGACGGTGTCTGAGAGAATAGCAGCAAGCATGATCCCAGCAATTTCTTTTTCCGGTTCAATGCCGTTTTCTCGATAACACTTCGCCACGATCGTACACGTCGAACCCAAAGGTTCATTGCGAAAGGTAATCGGATCTGTGGTTTGAATTCCACCGACCCGGTGGTGGTCAACGACTTCCAAAATCTGAGCTTGTTCAGCGCCATTAACCGCTTGGCCCCATTCATTATGGTCCACGAGAACGAGTTTTTTTCGGTCTAATTTTAAAAGATGATACCGGCTGATCAAGCCAACAACCCGCTCCTGATCGTCAAGTACCGGATAGTTTCGGTAGCGCGTTTCCAGCATTTTTTGACGGACTTCAGAGATCATATCATCTTCCTGGAAGGTGACAATACCTTCTGTTTTCATAATGCTTTGCACAGGTGCACTCATAGGCAAGAGTCGTGCTGCGGTAAACGTATCCGAGGGCACGGAAATTACCATGGCTCCTTTTTCACGAGCTAACTGCTCTAGCTCCGGAGATAACATCGCTCCTCCCGTTAAAACAAGAGCTGAGACGCCTAAACGAAGTGCACTTTCTTGAGCTGTCTCCCGGTCACCGACCAGAACAACATTACCCGGTTGGATAAAGGCCTCAAACGTTTTATGATGCATCGCTCCAACATAGACGCACCCTTTAAGTTCCTGATCCTTGGAACCGACCAAGAGCTCTCCTTTAAGGGTTTTAACCACGTTTTGCGCGGTAATATGCAGAGCACCAAAATCTAAATCTCCCATGTTTTCAATATAGGAACCGGAGAGATCACCTACGGAAATCATGCCCAGCATACGCTCAGTTTCATCCACAATCGGCAGCGTCTTTTGGGCGTTTTTCTTCATAATTCGCCAGGCTTCCTGTAATGGCGTCTTTGGATCAATCGTAGGTATGGGGCCATTTAACAAATCCTTGACCCGGAGGTTTACGTCGGCCAAATACTCCGGTGCAGGCACCTTAAACGCATTAAGTACATATTCCGCCTCCCGGTTCACTTTTCCTGCCCGGCAGGCCACAACATTATTTAGTCCCAGCCGTTGTTTAAGACGAGCAAAAGAAATTGCTGCACAAATCGAGTCCGTATCCGGATTCTTATGTCCAACGACATATACGTGTTCTGTCAATTCTCAACTGTCCCTTCTCACTCTTTATTTTAGCGAATGCTCATCTCTTCGGATCAAAGCTTAATAAGCTTGGCGTACTCAGCAATGAGTTTCTTAATTTGTCCACCAAACACAATCGAAATTTCGGCCTGGTTTCCTTCGCCTTTAATGGAAACAATGATTCCTTTACCAAATTTCGCGTGCTCCACTTTTTCCCCAACATGATAATCGAGCGTAGGCGGTTCTTTCACGGGGTTTCCTACTTCTTTATCCCACGTTCCCCAAGTCGAACGACCTCCAGAATTCCGGATTGCTCCGTTTCCTGCTTGGGGTTGTGGCTTTTTCATACGCGTCGGCGGCGGGTCAATTGGATCACAATCGACAAGCAATTGAGACGGAATTTCTTCCATGAATTCCGAAGGTCTGTTGTACTGGGTCCTGCCATAGAGCATCCGCTGCTCTGCATAAGTGAGATAGAGTCTCTCCCTAGCACGCGTAATAGCCACATAGCATAAACGGCGTTCCTCCGCGAGCGAAGTGGGATCCATCATCGAGCGGCTACTCGGGAAGATTCCTTCTTCCATGCCCACCAAAAATACTACCGGGAATTCCAACCCTTTGGCACTATGAATCGTCATCAGGGCAACGGACTCTTCAGCTGGGTCCAGGGAGTCAATATCAGCCACAAGAGAGACCTGCTCCAGGAAACCGGCAATACCCGGAACGAAATACTCTTCCCCATCTTCCCCTTCAGCGCTGTTTTCGTCCTGATCCAAGGCTTTTTCATCATATTCGGCGGTTACCGATAAGAACTCGCGTAAGTTTTCGAGACGCGCCTCTGCTTCTGGAGATTTATCTATCGTGAGAAGATCCCAGTAACCGGTTCTCCTCAGGATCTCCTCCACCAATCGCGTCACCGAGCTTTCCTCGAGTGCTAGTTGTTTCAGCTCCTGCATCAGCTGGGCAAATGCCAGTAAAGGCTTTTTGGCGCGTGTCGTTAATTCCGGAATATAGTCAGCTTCCATGATGGCATCAAGGACGGGCATCCCTTGCTCGTTCGAGTATTCAATAATTTTTTCTAACGTACTATCCCCTAAACCCCGCTTTGGAACGTTGAGGATACGGGAAAAGGCGACCTGATCGGAGGGATTATGAAGGACGCGCAGATAAGCGAGCGTATCTTTAATCTCCATGCGCTGATAAAACTTTAAACCAGAGAAAATCCGATAAGGAACTCCTTGTTTCATGAAGCGTTCCTCAATCACCCGCGACTGAGCGTTGGTACGATAGAGAATCGCAAACTCGTTGTATTTACGACCTTCCACATCCCGGAGACGTTGAATCCGCTCCGCGATGTAACGAGATTCATCGTGCTCATTCTCAGCAACATAATAAACGAGTGGATTTCCTTCCTCATTTTCCGTCCAAAGTGCTTTTTCCTTACGTTCGGTATTATTGCTGACCACGGAATTTGCCGCTTCCAGAATATGCTGCGTGGAGCGATAATTCTGCTCCAGCTTTAATACTTTAGCTTCTGGATAATCCCGTTCAAAGTCTAAGATATTCTGCACATCTGCTCCCCGAAACATGTAAATGGACTGGTCATCATCCCCGACGACACAGAGATTCCGATCTTTTTTCGCGAGCAGATTGACCAACGCATATTGGGCATGGTTTGTGTCCTGGTACTCGTCGACCATGATGTAATGAAACTTATCTTGGTAATGCTCCAGAACTTCCGGATTCTCCCGAAAAAGCCGAACAGTCAGCATAATAATATCGTCAAAGTCTAAGGCGTTATTTCCTATGAGTCTTTTTTGATAGAGCTCATACACCTTCTCAACCTTTTGCTCGAAATAATCCGATGCCCGTCGCGAAAATTCTTCAGGACTCTGCAGCTTATTTTTGGCATCGCTAATCGCTCCGCCGATCGCTCGGGGAGCAAACTTCTTCTCATCTATATTTAATTCTTTCATACACGCTTTGATGACTGCTTGTTGGTCACTGCTATCATAAATCACGAAACTGCGCTTATAGCCTGATAAATGTTCAATTTCGCTCCGTAAAATCCGGACACAGGCCGAATGGAACGTTGCGACCCAAAGTCCTCGTCCTTCGCTCCCGACTAAAGCCCCAACCCGCTCGCGCATCTCCTGAGCAGCTTTATTGGTAAAGGTGATCGCGATAATATTCCAAGGATCTATCCCTTGCGCAACTAAATGGGCAATCCTGTAGGTCAGAACTCTCGTCTTTCCTGAACCTGCTCCAGCTAAAATCAATAGCGGGCCATCACGATGTTCAACAGCCTCACGCTGCACTGGGTTTAAATCATCTAACCGATACATTCTCCCACTCCACTTCACTTTTTCAACATATTATTATACCATATCTCGGTGTGGACGAGGAGGGGTATCAGAGGAATCTCCAAAATCTTCAAGTC
>Ga0255336_100926_pt1 | contig 29397 bp, 30 predicted proteins | sample MeOH1_35cm_T3_17_FD_189102 | JGI IMG/M metagenome (GOLD analysis project Ga0255336, IMG submission 189102) | Sandy soil microbial communities from University of British Columbia, Vancouver, Canada - MeOH1_35cm_T3_179 | ecosystem: Engineered > Artificial ecosystem > Sand microcosm > Unclassified ...
TTCTTTGGGGTGGCTGATGGGGCTCGAACCCACGACAACAGGAATCACAATCCTGGACTCTACCAACTGAGCTACAGCCACCACTGACATCTGCTTGACTTGCCGTAAAAACTTGGCTCGCCGATGAAGAAACGAGATTATACGAACAAGAATCTCGTTTGCCTAGTCCTTTATTCAAAAATTTCGACAGGCTCGCGCAGATGCTGCCTTGCTTCGTCGAAGATGCTCAGATCGCGTGCGGCGAGGCGTTTGCTGTCCGACAGGACACGGCGCCATCCACGTGCACCCGCTTCGCCGCGATAGAGGCCGAGGGCGTGGCGCGTAATGGCGCCGAGATAGGTGCCGCGCGCCATTTCAGCGGCGCAATAGTCGATCAGTTTTGCTTCGACCTGCTCGCGAGTCAGCGGCGAGTCTGTCGAACCATAGAAGCGGGCATCGACATCGGCCAGCCGATATGGGTTGTGATACGCCTCGCGTCCGAGCATGACACCGTCGACGTGTTGAAGATGAGTCTCCACTTCATCAAGCGTCTTGATGCCGCCGTTGATGATGATCTCCAGATGCGGGAAGTCGCGCTTCAACTGATACGCGTAGTCGTATTTGAGCGGCGGAATCTCGCGATTTTCCTTCGGGCTCAAACCCTTCAGAATCGCGTTGCGCGCGTGCACGATGAACACATTGCAGCCCGCATCCGCAATCGTGCCGACGAAATCGCGCACGAAACCATATTCTTCGACCGCATCGACGCCGATGCGGTGCTTCACCGTCACCGGCACGGATACCGCATCGCGCATGGCCTTCACGCAATCGGCGACGAGTTGCGGCTCGTTCATCAGGCACGCTCCAAATGCGCCGCGTTGCACGCGCTCGGATGGGCAGCCGCAGTTCAGATTGATCTCGTCGTAACCCCATTGCTCGCCGAGCTTCGCCGAGCGCGCGAGGTCGTCGGGTTCGCTGCCGCCGAGTTGCAGGGCGACCGGCGCTTCTGCGGGCGTGAACGCGAGATGACGCGGCACGTCGCCATGCAGCAGCGCGCCGGTGTTTACCATTTCCGTGTAAAGCCACGTATGCCGGGAGATCACGCGATGCAGGGAACGACAATGACGATCAGTCCAGTCCATCATGGGTGCAACCGATACGCGGCGCGGACTGGGAATTCGAGGTGACGACATGGGGCGGCCAGACGGCTTGATTCAAAACACCGATTTTACCGCAAGGCGTGAAATCGCCGCCTTGCCGGGAGGCCCGCGAGCGTTTCGAGCCAGAAGCCATGCAATCGACCGGCCCGCGAGTCACGCGCGGGCCACGTCAACGTCAATGTCCATGTCCTCCGCCGTGGCCGCCACTGCTGCCCCAGGAACTGCCGCCTCCGCCGTGGTAGCCGCCGTAACCGCCGCCGTGCCAGCCGCCGCCATGCCCGCCGTTTCCGCCGTGCCATCCATGACCGCCATGCCAGTACCCGCCACGGTAGTAACAGCAGGAGCCGCCCCAGCCGCCGTAGATACCTACGCTGCCGTAAACCGGCGCATACGGTGGTCCGTAAGCGTAACCGTAGCCGGGGTAATAAGGTTGCGCGTAGCCATAGTCGTATGCCGGTGCAACCACGCATCCGTTCAGACTGGCCATCACCGCCAACAGCGCCATTGATGCAATGAGCCTGCTCACGATTTTCTCCTTCGCATGAGATTGAGAAAAGACGCACGCCCAGGAGTTCAGCTGCATTTGTGTCCGCACATTACGGGTCGCCCGCGACCTGGCGGCTCCGTGAGATATACATGGCGATCGGAGACCACGGAATAAGGCGCAGCGGCACGCTTCCACACCTTACGTGATCCTCCTGCTGTAACAGTTAGTTAAATTTCCGCAACGCAACTGTAGGGCGCGCCTGTTAAGTTCCCTTCAGACAATTACCTCGAATCCAGGCCGTGCCTATTTACCCGTCGGACGAAAAGACCACACCCGCTCACTGTCAGGACCGCTCGATGCGAAGCCCGCAAAAATCCAGCCGTCAATGAAGTACGATCCACAGCCGGCCACCGCTTCAGAATGGCGTGCCGAAGGCGACGCTTATGCGGCGCGCGGCGAACTCGCCGCCGCGCTCCAACGTTTCGAAAACGCGCGTGCGCTTGCCCCTGCAGATGCGCTCGTGCATCAGCGCCTCGCGGCGACGCTCGCCGCCCTGAACCGTTTTCCCGAAGCCCTCGAACGCTATCGGGAAGCGATCGCGCTCGATCCGCGCGACACGGATTCGCATCACGGCCTCGGCTGGACGCTCGAGCAGATGCATCGGCTCGAACAGGCGGTGGACGCCTATCGCGAGGCCGCTCGCCTGAATCCGCAAGCCGACGGCTCGCACAACAACATGGGCAACTGCCTGCAGGCGCTCGGCCGTTTCGACCAAGCTCACGCAGCGTATCGCCGCGCAATCGAAGCCGCGCCGCAGGTGCCGCTGTACTACCGCAACTTCGTGCAGACCAAGCGCCTCACTACTGAAGATCCGGTATTCGTCGCGATGGAACGCCTTGTCGGCAATGCCGCGTCGCTCACGCCGGCCAATCAGGCGGAGATTCACTTCGCGTACGGCCAGGCGCTGTCCGATGTGGGCCGCAACGACGCGTCGTTCGATCACTTCCTGAAGGGCAATGCGTTGCACCGCGTTAGCGTGCGCTACAACGAAGCGGACACGCTCGGCCTGTTCGCGCATCTGCCCGAGCTGACGGCTTCGGAAGTGCTGGAGGCGAAGCGCGGTCTGGGCGATCCGTCAGCGGCGCCGATCTTTATCGTCGGCATGCCGCGCTCGGGTTCGACCTTGATCGAACAGATTCTCGCCAGCCATCCTCGGGTATTCGGCGCGGGTGAGCGCACGGAATTCGGGGAGGCGCTGGTGAGCTGCATTCGCCGCGATCCGGCCGATCCATTGCGGATCGACATTGAAGCACTTGGGGACGTCGACGCCGCGCCGTTGCGCGAACTCGGCGCGGACTATCTGCGTCGCATGCGCAACGCGCTGCCGGAAATTCAGAGCCTCGCGCGGAACGAAGAAGCCGACCCGACTCCGCGCTATACGCACTTCACCGACAAATATCCGTTCAACTTCATCAACCTGGGTCTGATCCATCTGGCGCTGCCGAATGCGCGCTTCATTCACAGCAGCCGCGCGCCTTTGCAAACCTGCCTGTCGATCTTCTCGCGCATTTTTCACGACGTGCCGTTCAGCTATGATCTCGGCGAACTGGGCCGCTACTATCGCGCCTATAACGCCCTGATGAACCACTGGCAACGTGTGCTCCCCGAAGGTGTAATGATCGAAGTCAAATACGAAGAACTGGTCGACGATTTCGAAGCCAATGTGCGCCGCTTGCTCGCGCATTGCGGGCTCGACTGGAACGAGCGCTGCCTGTCGTTTCATCAGACCACGCGCCAGGTGAATACGGCCAGTTCCGCTCAAGTGCGCCGGCCCCTGTATAAAACTTCAGTGCAACGCTGGCAGCCGCAGCAGGCGTTGCTTCGACCGCTGTTCGACGGCTTGGGCCCGGAACTCATGCCGGTTCATGGCGGTCAGCCTGACGAGGTCGTGGCAACCGGCGTGGAGCGTCGCTCATGAGCGCGGCTCGCGGTGCCGTGATATGGATGACGGGGCTCTCCGGCGCCGGCAAGTCGACGTTGGCCAACGCCTTGCATTTGCGGTTGAAGGAAGCAGGGCACGCCGCGATCGTGCTCGACGGCGATGTGCTGCGGCGTGGACTGAACGCCGACCTCGGCTTCACGCCCGAGGACCGCACCGAAAACCTGCGGCGGGTCGCGCACGTTGCCGCGCTCTTCATGCAGCAGGGCTTCGTGGTGATTGCCGCGGTGATTTCGCCGGAGCATCGGCACCGGCGCGCGGCGCGTGAAATTGTCGGCGATGGATTCGTCGAAGTCTTCGTGAACGCTCCGCTGCAGGTCTGCGAAGCGCGCGATGCCAAGGGGCTCTATGCCCGTGCGCGACGCGGCGAGATTGCGCATTTCACCGGTATTTCCGATCCGTTCGAAGCACCGCTCGCCGCCGATGTGGTGATCGAAACTGATCGCATGCCGGTCGACGAGGGCGTAGACCGGTTGCTCGCGCATCTGGTCGCGATGGGGCGTGTGAGCGGATAGCGCGTTGTCCTTATGCTGCTCGCGCCATCTATCGCAACAGACCGCCCGAATGATGGAGGACCGGATACACGCCGATGATGAACGCCGCGTAGATCGCGGCCATCGTCACGCCGGCGGCGGTGCCCCAGATGTCGCGCGATGCGGCACCCTGGCGGAAATGAACGGGCAGTCCGACGACCACGTAGCCGATCAGAAAGAACGCGATGACCGCCCGTACCGGCGAGAGATCGTGGCCGATAAATTCGAGCAGCGCGGACCAGTTGAATTCAGACATGGACGGGCAGGCAGGATGACGGGCAGGACGACATACGGACAATGGCGGGAACCGTGGCAGAGCGTGCGAGAACCTACGTGGATTAAAGTCCATTCAGCCGGCAGGGTACAAGCAAAAGACTGTATGAATTTGTACAGATCTGCATGGCTTGCACGATGCCTGCGGACTTTCAACCGCGCTTCACGACACTTCGCGGCGCTTTCACCGCGAGGCGATCAGCGCTTGCGCAAGGGCTCGAGTAGCGACTTCAAACCGTTGTGATCGATCTCGTGCATCAAGGCGAGCAGCCTGCCGATTTCGCCCGGCGGGAAGCCCTGACTGGCAAACCAGTTTAGATAATGACCGGGCAGGTCCGCAATCAGGCGGCCCTTATATTTCCCGTAAGGCATGATGCGCGTGACCAGCAGTTCGAGGTGTTCGGGATTCATTGCGGAAGGGGCGGCGCGGAGAAACCTTGCGCGTGGAAAAACGGGCGGCGCCCGTTGGAACCGCATTTTAGCGTGCCCTGCAGGTATCGCGCGGGCGTGGTAACGTCAGCGCTTTTCGTTCAACCAATCAACAGGACAAGTTCGATGGAATACCGCAGCCTTGGCGATTCCGATGTGCAGGTTAGCCTGATCGGTCTCGGCACCATGACATGGGGCGAGCAGAACACGGAGCAGGAAGCGCACGCGCAGATCGATTACGCGCTCGATCACGGCGTCAATCTGATCGACACCGCCGAAATGTACCCGGTGCCGCCGATTGCCGAGACGCAAGGTTCGACGGAGCGTTTCATCGGCACGTGGCTCGCGCAGCATCGCAGCGCACGCGAGAAAATCGTGCTCGCCACGAAGATCGCCGGCCCGGCGCGTCAACCGCATAACCCGCGCCATATTCGTGGCGAAGGCAATCAGTTCGACCGCAAGAATCTCACCGAAGCGCTCAACGACAGCCTGAAGCGCCTGCAAACGGACTACGTCGATCTGTATCAGTTGCACTGGCCGGATCGCAGCACGATGACGTTCGGCCGCGCCTCGTATCCGTGGGTCGACGACGCATACACGGTGCCGATCGAAGAGACGTTGTCCGTGCTCGCGGAATTCGTGAAGGCGGGCAAGGTGCGTCACATCGGCGTGTCGAATGAAACGCCTTGGGGTGTCGCGCAGTTTCTGCGCGCGGCCGAAAAACTCGGCTTGCCGCGCATTGTCAGCATCCAGAATCCGTACAGCCTGATCAATCGTACGTACGAAGCGGGTCTGTCCGAGTACGGGCATCGCGACAACATCGGCCTGCTGGCCTATTCGCCGCTGGCCTTCGGCTGGTTGTCGGGCAAGTATGAAGGCGGCGCGCGTCCGGCCGGCGCCCGCATCACGCGGTTCGAACGCTTCCAGCGCTACAGCAAGCCGCAAGCGGTGCAGGCCACCACGCGTTACGTGGAACTGGCGAAGCGTCACGGTCTGGCGCCCGCGCAGTTCGCGCTCGCGTTCGTCAATAGCCGGCCGTTCGTGACCAGCAATCTGATCGGTGCGACCTCGCTCGATCAATTGAAGGAAAACATTGCCAGCGTCGACGTGAAACTCTCGCCGGACGTGCTCGCGGAAATCGATGCGCTGCATGAATTGCAGCCGAATCCTGCGCCTTGATGCGCGAACGGCGGCGCGTCGGTTCGAGTCGGGCTTGAAAGAAGAATGAAGACTGAGTGCCGCTCGAATCGCCGCGCTGTCCCAAGTGCCTCGGCTTCACGGCCGGGGCACTTGCCGGATGGTCGGCATCTGAAATGCCATCACTGCCGGGCGCACGCTTAGCGGACCTTTGGCTTGCCGCGCACAGCATGAAGCGCGAGCGAACTCGCCCCCGCACAGAACATCGGATTGCAGCCCGGCGCGATCCGATCGCCAGCCAGCCAGCCAGCCCGCGCGCGGCGAGGCCACGCTACGGCGTGCGTGCGATACCTCTCCATTCGCCGTCGATTGGAAGGCAAATGTCCCTGCCGGAACACGAATCACGACCTAAACTGTGGTGGACGGGGCGGACTGAAAGCGCCAGACCGCGCGGCCGGCATTGCTGCAGCGCACACCGGTGGTAGGATTCAGGCCGAAAAAGGGAACGCGGCGCGCGCACGACGCAGCGTGCCGTCCACAACAGAGCGATAGGAACTCAGGACATCGAATGGCGCAACAAAAAACAAACCCAAAACTTGAGCAGGCGCTGACGCGCGGGGATCTGGCAATCCGTCAGGCGAATTCGGCGCGAGCGACGGCATTGCTGCGGGCATTGGGCAAGATGATCGTGGAGGCTTCGGCGACCATCGGCGTGGAAGCCTTCACGCTGATTCCCGACGGCGACCGGATCTATGATCCGGCCGATGGCCTTTGGCCACAGGAATTGCAGATCTCGCTCGACGGTCCGGTTGAAGAATCCGATCCGGACGAAGTTCGCACGGTCCGGCTGATCGCCGATGATCCGGCCACGATGTTCCGGGTCGAATGGCAGCGCGCCGACGGCAAGATCGGCCGTCAGGACGGCGGACCGTTCGCGACGGTGGCGTTTATTTCCGACGTGGACATTCCGTGGACGGACGACGAGGACTGAGCAGGGGCGGGCCGCGACAGGCGCTGATCGCTGTCCGCTGTTAGCAACCGTTAGCCGGGCATCAGCGCCTGCGTTACTCGAAAGCCGGGCCTACTTCATCATTCTGCGTCTGAACAGAATCGCCGACACGATAAAGCCGCCCAGTGCATACGCCGTCAGCAGGGCCACATGCAACAGCGCGTGCTCGACCGGCCGCCCGAGCATGGCCGGCCGCATCAGGTCGACGGCATGCGCCAGCGGCAGCACCTGGGTGGCGCCTCGCGCCATGACGGGCAATTGCGACACCGGAAAGAACACGCCGGACAGTAACAGCATCGGCGTCAACACCAGCGTCTGATAAAACATGAAGAAGTCGTACGAAGGCGCGAGCGCCGTGACGACCATAGCGATGCTCGCGAACGCGAGCCCGGTCAGCACGATGACCGGCAACGCCAGCAGCATCGACGGAAAATTCGCGTAGCCCAACGCGCCGGCCACCAGCATGATCGCGGCGCCGGAGAGTATCGACTTGCTGGCCGCCCAGATCACTTCACCCAGCACGATGTCGCCGAGCGTGAGCGGCGTGTGCATGATCGCTTCCCAGGTGCGCTGTACGTGCATGCGCGAGAAGCCCGAATACATCGACTCGAAGCTCGCCGACATCATCACACTCGACGCCACCGTGCCCGCGGCGAGAAAGGCGATATACGACACGCCGTCCACATGGCCGACCATCAGCCCCAGCCCGAAGCCGAGGCCGAACAGATAGATCATCGGATCGGCGAGATTGCCGAACATCGAGGCGATCGCAAGCTTTCTCCACACAAGATAGTTGCGGCGCCATACGGCGATCCAGTTGGTTGCGTTCGCGGGAAAGGCGGCGAAGGTTTCCTGTTTCGATGGCGTGTCGCCCGGGCTTTCGTATGTGCGTGCGTTCATTGCGTGTCTCGTGCCGTGCCCCTCGAGGGGCTTCCTTCTTCGTTATAGCCGTAGCGCGTTGCGTGCGATGCCGATATCCATGCGCCTCTAGTCCTGCATCTCGCGACCGGTGAGCCGCAGGAACACATCTTCCAGATTCGCCGGCCGATGCAGATAGCGCAGATCCGCGCGCTGCTTGAGGCGTGCATGCACCGGTTGCGCGTCGTTGACGTAGCAGAACAGCGTCTCGCCGCTGATCTCGGTGCGCTCGACGAGCGGCGCCAGTTCATCGCGCAGCGCAACCGGATCGGGTCCGAAAATCTCGATCACGTCGCAACCGATCTCGGAGGCGATCAACGCGCTCGGCGCGCCTTCGGCGATCTTGCGTCCTTCCTCGATCACGCATAGCCGGTGGCAGAGCCGTTCGGCTTCTTCCATGAAGTGGGTGGTCAACAAAATGGTCTTGCCGCGCGCGAGCAACGAGCGCAGCCGCTCCCAGATCAGATGCCGCGCCTGAGGATCGAGGCCGGTGGTCGGTTCGTCCATGATCAGCACGTCGGGGTCGTTGACGAGCGCGCGCGCCAGCGTGAGGCGCCGCTTCATGCCGCCGGAGAGCTCGCTCACGCGCGCGTCCGCCTTGCTTTCGAGGCGCGCGAATTCGAGCAGCGGCGGCACCATCGCCCGGCATTGCGCGGCGCTCATGCCGAAGTAGCGGCCGAACACCAGCAGGTTCTCGCGCACCGTGAAGTCGGGGTCGAGATTGTCGAACTGCGGCACCACGCCGACGCGCGCCCGGGCCACGCGCGCGCGGCTGGGGATCGGCTCGCCGCACAGGCGGATCGTGCCCGCATCCGGCGCCGCGATGCCGAGCAGCATGCGCAACGTGGTGGTCTTGCCCGCGCCGTTCGGGCCGAGCAGGCCGAAGCATTCGCCGGGGTTGACATGGAACGACAGCCCGTCGACGACCGTTTTTTCGCCGTAGCTTTTCTTGACCTCGTGAAATTCGATGGCGGCTTCAGGCATGGATCGAACGAGTCTCCGGGAAAGACATGAATGACGCGAATGGCCGGGAAGGCCGCCTATTCTAGGGCATCGGCTGCCCGGCGTCGGTTCGCTCCCGACGTTCCGGCGTGGGTTTCCTGCACTGCGGCATCGACCTGCGGACGCCGCCCGGCGGCGCGCGCACCTGTTTAGGGCGCGGCTGGCGTCCAGTAGCGCGCAGTTAGCGTTTTCCATCCCTTGCAACCTGAATTGCGGCGCACCATGATTCATTCAGATCGTGCGTCCCGCGCGAAGGGAGAAAAATCATGGCGAGCTACCAGAAAATCCTGCTGTGCTACGACGGCTCGCGCGAAGGCCGCAAAGCGTTGCGTTGCGGCGCCGACCTGGCGATGGATCTGAAAGCCGAAACTCACCTGTTGTCGGTTGTCGACATGCGTTCGAGCATTGCGCAAAGCGCGGGCCTGCTGACCGATGTGGCTTGCGGCAGCTTCGAAAAGACCGCCCGCGACATCCTCCAGGAAGGCGTGGACTGGCTCACCGAGCGAGGCGTGAGCGCACAAGGGCATTTCGCGTTCGGCCATCCGATCGACGAGATCGCCAACCTCGCCAATGAATTGCATGTCGACCTCGTGGTGGTCGGCCACCGCTGCCGTACGGGCTTGTCACGTTGGTGGATGGGTGCGGGTAATACGCCGCTGCTCGACCGCGTCTCGTGCAGCATTCTGGTGGCCTGTTCTTCTGCGCAGGAGCAACAGCAAGCAGCGGCTTGACGCACGGTCTCGGGGAGTGTGTTTGACTGGCCGGCCGCCCAAGCCTGACGACATCAGACGGTCATTCGTTCAGATTGACCGCGGCCAGCTTCCATGTGAATACGCCCTCGCGCTGAAAGATCGCCGAGTAACGTGCGTCGCCGGCGCCATGCTGGTACGTGACGACGAACTCGTTGATGCCGCGATAGCCCGCGGTGGTTTGCGGCGGTTGCGGGGGCGCGGCGTTGCCATTGCCATTGGCTGCGGTGCCAGTGGCGGGTGCTGCCGGCGCGGGTGAAGTCGCTGCGGCATCCGATGGAGTGTTCGTGGCAGCCGGCACGGGCGGCCGCTCGCCCGGATCGCCGCGCGGCGGCATGCCGTTCAACAGGGCCGCCACGCCGTCTGGGGTGGCATAGGCATCTACGAGCGGACCAATCAGCGCAACGCCGATCATCGCGCCAATGGCGGCCAATGGATTACCGTTGCTGTGTGCGTCGAGACGCCGTGTCAGCAAGCCGGCGACCTGCTGCTTCAGGCTCTCACGCAGCGCGGGAAAATCGACGTACTGATTGACCGTTTGCGCGTCGCGCGCATCGGCCGCGCGTTTGAGATTGTTCAGCGCAATATACGGCGTCGCGTACGCGAACCCGAGCGCGGCGATCACCACAATCACGAGCAGCGTGACGATCAGCGGCCGGGTAGCGCCGCCTTTGGTGCGTTTCAGAACGGCCATCGAATGGGGCTCTCCGTCAGGTGTGATCTAACGTGGACCGCCGCCACGCAAAAACGATCCCATGCGAAGCAATATCGCCACCCGATTGAAGGCCGATCAAGACTCGAATACCGCACCACGTAAGTTTGCTTCGTCGGCAATGCAGCGGTCGATCATGCGGCATACGGCGTCTACCGTGCCGACCATGATGAGCCGCGATGGGCCGTGATAGACACGCACCGGTGCGCGCCGCGCCGGCTCGGCCGTATTCAAACCCGAATTCAACGACACGCGGGCAAACGCCGGCAACGACGAGGGCAGGCTCGACGCGCTAGCAGGCGAGTCGAATAACGACGGCGTGCTGGCCGTGGACGCCTCGATCAATGAGCAGGGCACCAGCTTGCGAAGATGGCGCAGACGACCGAACTGGCGAAAAGGCAGCAGGCGGGCAAGGCGTTCCATGAGACTCTCCAGACGATGCAACATTGATGCGGCGTTGGCGTGGCTTTCTATTCTGCCGAACGGGCAAGACGGGGCTTGGAACCAGGGGCTTGAATTCCAGGCGCCTGGAACCAGCGTGCTTAGAACTCGCCGGGGCGAATCAGCCCGACGGCGATACCCTCCAGCGCGAACTCCGCACTGCCGGTTTCAACGAAGATGTTTTCGTAATCGGGGTTCTCGGCGATCAGTTCGAGCCCGTTCGGCCGGCGCTTCAGGCGCTTGACCGTGACGTCGTCGCCAAGCCGGGCAATGACGATCTGGCCGTCTTTGGCTTCGCTCTTCTTTTGCACCGCGAGCAGGTCGCCGTCGAAGATGCCCGCGTCGCGCATGGACAGCCCGCGCACCTTCAGCAGGTAATCGGGCTTGCTCGAGAACAGCGCCGGGTCGCACGCGTAGTGCTGCGAGATATGTTCCTGCGCGAGGATCGGACTACCCGCGGCAACCCGCCCGATCAGCGGCAGCGACAGTTGCATGATGCTGGCGTGCGGCAACGTGAACTGGTGCGGCGAATCTTCCGGGCCGGCCAGCAGGCGGATGCCGCGCGACGCGCCGGCCGCGAGCTCGATCACGCCCTTGCGGGCGAGCGCGCGCAGATGTTCTTCTGCCGAGTTGGCCGAGCTGAAGCCCAGTTCGGCGGCGATCTCCGCGCGGGTGGGCGGAAAGCCGGTGCGTTCGATAGCCCTGCGGATCAGATCGAAAACCTGCTGCTGTCGTGCGGTGAGTTTGGTCATGGCGCCACTGTATGTATGAACAGGTGACTGTATTTTTATACAGTATTCGGCGCAATTCAAGCTTTACTTTAAGTTCGTGCTGAAGGGTGGCGCTAGAGCGTCGTCAAGCGACGTTCCAACACCCGTTTTCGTGCCGCAACGCCTTATCCAGCTGTCATTACCACTTTTGCGTATTAAAGAATGAAGAAACATTATTTTTAATGATGAAAGCCCTTCGATAGACTGGCCTCCGAGTTGGGGCTCATGTGCACGTGACCGCGACGCCGAGGAACACCATATGCGGTTTCAGCGAACTACAACGCGGAGAAAGTTGACATGAATCACCAAGGTACGGGGCTGGCGGGCAAGACGAAGCGACTCATCGCGGCACTCGCTCTGGGCGCGGCGGGCGCGCTCGGCGTGATGGCGCAGGCGCACGCAGCGGACACGACACTGCTGAACGTGTCCTACGACCCGACTCGCGAGCTTTATCAGGACGTCAACCAGGCGTTCGGCAAGGAATGGAAGGCGAAGACCGGCGAGACGATCACCTTCAAGCAGTCGCACGGCGGCTCCGGCGCGCAGGCGCGCTCGGTGCTCGACGGTCTGCAGGCCGACGTCGTGACCCTCGCGCTCGCTTACGACATCGACGCCCTGGCCAACAAGGGCTTGCTGGACAAGGGCTGGCAGAAGCGTCTGCCGGATAACGCGTCGCCGTACACGTCGACGATCGTGTTTCTGGTGCGCAAGGGCAACCCGAAGCACATCAAGGATTGGGACGACCTGATCAAGCCGGGTGTGTCGATCGTCACACCGAACCCGAAGACGTCGGGCGGCGCGCGCTGGAACTACCTCGCGGCCTGGGCATATGCGGAGCATCAGCCGGGCGGCAACGATCAGAAGGCGAGGGAATTTGTCGGCAAGCTCTACAAGAATGCCGGCGTGCTGGATTCGGGCGCGCGCGGCGCGACCACCAGCTTCGTGCAACGCGGTATCGGCGACGTGCTGATCGCATGGGAAAACGAAGCCTTTCTGTCGCTGAAGGAGTTCGGCCCGGAGAAGTTCGAGATCGTCGTGCCGTCGGTCAGCATTCTGGCGGAGCCGCCGGTTGCGGTGGTGGACAAGGTGGTGGACAAGCACGGCACGCGCAAGCTCGCCGAAGCCTATCTGAACTTCCTCTATAGCGAGCAGGGCCAGGAGATCGCGGCGAAGAACTTCTACCGTCCGCGTTCGAACAAGGTGCCGGCCGAGCTGACCGCCAAGTTTCCGAAGCTGAAGCTGTACACGGTGGACGATTCGTTCGGCGGCTGGACCAACGCGCAGAAGACGCACTTTGCCGACGGCGGTGTATTCGATTCGATCTATCAGCCGCAGTAACACAGCCACTGCCCGCCAGGGCATCGGCAAACGGATGCGGTAACGCGTCACTCCCGAGCGCGCCCCAGGGGCGCGCTTTTGGCCAGCCAGGGCCGGCGGCCGGCAACACGAGCATCAACCTGAACGAGTAACGAGCATGACGACGTTGACCTTCCGAAAGCCGAGCGCCTTACCCGGTTTTGGCCTGACACTCGGCATCACGGTGGCTTATCTGAGCCTCGTGGTGCTGATTCCGCTTGCGGCGACCTTTCTGAAAACCGCGACGCTCGACTGGAGCCAGTTCGTGCGCGCGGTGAGCTCGCCGCGCGTGCTCGCGTCGTATCGCCTGACGTTCTTTTCCGCGCTCGGCGGCGCGCTGATCAACGCGGTGTTCGGCTTTCTGGTGGCGTGGGTGCTGGTGCGCTACTCGTTTCCGTTCAAGCGCATCGTCGATGCGGTGGTCGATCTGCCGTTCGCGTTGCCGACTTCGGTCGCCGGCATTTCGCTCGCGGCCGTGTACGCGGGCAATGGCTGGATCGGGCAGTTTCTCGAACCGCTCGGCCTGAAAATCGCTTTTACGCCGGCGGGCGTGCTGGTCGCGCTGACGTTCATCGGCCTACCGTTCGTCGTGCGCACGGTGCAGCCGGTGCTCGAAGAGTTCGAACGCGAACAGGAAGAAGCGGCGGCGTGCCTGGGCGCCTCGCGCTGGCTGACGTTTCGCCGCGTGGTGCTGCCGGCGGTGTTTCCGGCGCTGCTGACGGGCTTTGCGCTGGCATTCGCGCGCGCGCTCGGCGAATACGGCTCGGTGATCTTCATAGCCGGCAATGTGCCGATGAAGTCGGAAATCACGTCGCTCCTCATCATCACGAAGCTCGAGCAATATGACTACGCGGGCGCCACGGCGCTGGCGGTGGTGATGCTGGTCGTGTCGTTCCTGATGCTGCTCCTGATCAACACCTTGCAGTGGTATCTGCAGCGCCGCACGAGCCGCGGCGGCGCGGGCCCGGTGCCCGCCGCCAGCGTCGCGGCAATCGGCGGAGGTGTGCAATGAGCCGCCGAACCGTGAATGACGTGGCCGCCGCCAATAGCGCGAATGGCGCGAGCGGCGTGAATCACGCCGTGGCGGTGGCGCCGCGCGCGCCGCTGAATGTCGCGCGCCGTCCCGACCCGGTCACCGAGCCGCCGCTCGTGCGCTGGATTCTGACCGGCGTCGCGCTGCTGTTTCTCGCGCTGTTCCTGGTGGTGCCGCTCGTCGCCGTCTTTTATCAGGCGCTGAACAAGGGGCTCGGTTTCTATCTGGAATCGCTCGCCGACCCGGACGCGCTCTCGGCGATCAAGCTGACCGTGATCACCGCCGCGATCGCCGTGCCGCTGAACCTCGTGTTCGGCCTCGCGGCTTCGTGGTGTATCGCCAAGTTCGAATTCCGCGGCAAGGCGCTGCTGACCACGTTGATCGATCTGCCGTTCTCGGTGTCGCCGGTGATCTCGGGCTTGATCTATGTGTTGATGTTCGGCGCGCAGGGCTGGTTCGGCCCGTGGCTGCAAGACCACAACATCCAGATCATTTTCGCGGTGCCGGGCATCGTGATGGCGACCATTTTCGTGACGTTCCCGTTCGTCGCGCGTGAGCTGATTCCGCTCATGCAGGCACAAGGCAACGACGAAGAAGAAGCCGCCCACGTGCTCGGCGCGTCGGGCTGGCAGACCTTTCGCCGCGTCACGCTGCCCAACGTTAAATGGGGCCTGCTGTATGGCGTGATTCTGTGCAACGCGCGGGCAATGGGCGAGTTCGGCGCGGTGTCGGTGGTCTCGGGCCATATTCGCGGCCAGACCGACACGATGCCGCTGCACGTCGAAATTCTCTACAACGAATACAACTTCTCGGCGGCGTTCGCCGTGGCGTCGGTGCTGGCGCTGCTCGCGCTCGTGACGCTCGGCCTGAAGCTGCTCGCCGAGCGCCATATGTCGGCGGAACTGTCGGCCGCGCGGGACGTGCCCGCGTATGCCGGTCCTGTCACGGCGCCGGCCAGTGCAACACACGCATCACACACAACGCATGCATCGCAGCAACACCCGCTCAAGCAAGGAGAGCTGTAATGGGTATCACCGTTCGTAACCTGCAGAAGCGCTTCGGCGATTTCGTCGCGCTCGATAACGTCACGCTCGACTTTCCGCCGGGTGAACTGGTTGCGCTGCTCGGGCCGTCCGGTTGTGGCAAGACCACCTTGCTGCGCGTGATCGCCGGGCTCGAATACGCGGACGGGGGCCAGGTCGAGCTGCAAGGCCAGGACGTGGCGACGGTCGGCGCGCGCGAGCGGGAAGTGGGTTTCGTGTTCCAGCATTACGCGCTGTTCCGTCATATGACGGTGTTCGAGAACGTGGCGTTCGGCTTGCGCGTGAAGCCGCGCAAGGAGCGGCCTTCCGAAGCGGTGATCCGCGAGAAGGTGCATGAGCTGCTCAAGCTCGTGCAGCTCGACTGGCTCGCGCAACGCTATCCGTCGGAATTGTCCGGCGGGCAGCGGCAACGTATCGCGCTGGCCCGCGCGTTGGCGGTCGAGCCGAAAGTGCTGCTGCTCGACGAACCGTTCGGCGCGCTGGATGCAAAGGTGCGCAAGGAACTGCGCAGCTGGCTGCGACGCCTGCACGACGATCTGCATATCTCGACGATCTTCGTCACGCACGACCAGGAAGAAGCGCTGGAAGTGGCCGACCGTATCGTCGTGCTCAATCGCGGGCATGTGGAGCAGGTGGGCAGTCCGCAGGATGTCTACGATCATCCGCAAACCTCGTTCGTCTACGAGTTTCTGGGCGCGGCGAACCGTCTGCATGGCAAGGTCGACGCGAGCGGTTTCGTGGTGGACGGCGCGGCGCTGCCGGTGTCGATCAAGGCCGATTTCAGCGGCCCGGCCTTCGCCTATGTGCGACCGCACGATCTGCAGTTGTACCCGCAGGCGTCGGGCCATCGCGAAGGCATCGTGGTCGACGTGCGGCGCGTGGTGACGCTGGGCGGCTCGGTGCGGGTCGAACTCGCGGGCCGCGAGGGCAACCTGCTCGAAGCCGAGCTCGATCGGGAAGCGTGGCGCGATCTGCAGCTCTCGATCGGCGACGGTGTGACGGCAGTGCCGCGTGCATTGCGCGTGTTCCCGGCGCAATGAGCGCGAGCGCGGTCAGGCGCGCTGTAGTACGACTCGGTGTTTCAATCAAACTCAAATAACTCAACTCTGGACCAACCGGAGACATACAGATGAATTTTCAGCAATTGCGCTTCGTGCGCGAAGCCGTGCGTCAGAACATGAATCTGACCGAAGTGGCGAACGTGCTGTACACGTCGCAATCAGGTGTGTCGAAACAGATCAAGGATCTGGAGGACGAACTCGGCGTCGATATTTTCATTCGACGCGGCAAGCGTCTGACGGGCCTCACCGAGCCGGGCAAGGCGGTGCATCAGCTGATCGAGCGGATGCTGCTCGACGCCGAGAATCTGCGCCGCGTCGCGCGCCAGTATGCCGATCAGGATAGCGGCCATCTTGTCGTGGCCACCACGCACACGCAGGCGCGCTACGCGCTGCCCAAGGTGATCCGTCAATTTACCGAGGTATTCCCGAAGGTGCATCTGGCGCTGCGCCAGGGCAGTCCGCAACAGATCGCGCAGATGATCATCAACGGCGAAGCGGACATCGGCATCTCCACCGAAGCGCTCGACCGTTTCCCGGATATCGTCACGTTCCCGTGCTATTCGTGGCATCACGTCGTGGTCGTGCCGAAGGGGCATCCGCTGGTGGGCCGGCCGAACCTGACGCTCGACGAGATCGCCGAATTCCCGATCGTCACGTACGACCAGGATTTCACGGGCCGCTCGCACATCGACCAGGCGTTCGCGAAAGCGGGTGCGTTGCCCGACGTCGTGCTGACCGCGATCGACGCCGACGTGATCAAGACGTATGTCGAACTGGGCATGGGCATCGGCGTGGTCGCGGCGATGGCCTACGACCCGAAGCGCGACACGGAACTGGTCGCGCTCGACACGCAGCATCTGTTCGAAGCGAGCACGACGCGAGTCGGTTTGCGCAAGGGCGCGTTCCTGCGCGCATACGCGTACCGGCTGATCGAGATGTTCGCGCCGCAACTGAACGAAGCGGACATCGCCGCGCAGTTGCGCGAAGCGGTCTGATGGATGCGTTGGGTCGTTGAAGGGCCGTTAGGCCCTTCACCTGGAAAAGAAGGTTGTCCTATCCGATCTTCCGCAAGGACTCCCTGGGTGCGAACCCTGCTGCGAAACGCTATCTGCAACTGGTCATCTTGTTGCGGTAGATAGCCAGGCATAAAACGGACAGTGACAGGGCGTGGCATCCCGGCCAGAGACGTATTGTCAATTGGCCGCCAAGTCCTTCAGCGGTTCGACGAACTCTCCGAGACCGAGACCTTTCATCAACTGCGTCTGGATCGACACTGCTTGAGCGTTAAGGACATCAGCGCCGAACGATTGCCCGACTACCAGGCGTGCGGGACGCGTGCCGTTTGGTTGTTCGACTACCCGCGCAATGGCTTCGGCTACGTCGTGCGGGTTCGGAGCGTCGTCACCTTCGAACAGCTCCATCAACGTCTCTACCATCTTGCCCGGAATTGCGCCGATTTCGCCGTACCCAGTACCGCGCGCGGCGTCGCCTGGCCGCTGCGCGCTCGCGAAAATATTCGTCGGATAGTTGCTGGGTTGGACGAGAACTACGTCGATGCCCAACTTCGACAACTCATAGCGGTAGCTATCGGTTAATGCTTCGATGGCGAACTTCGACGCGCCATAAAGACCGAAAAAAGGCAAGGTCACGCGGCCGAGGATCGAGCCGATATTCACAATCAAGCCGTCGCGCCGATCCCTGAAGACGGGCAACACGGCCCTCAGTGTCCGTTGGATGCCGAATACGTTCACGTCAAAGAGCGCGCGTACCTGTTCTGTCGTGAACGCTTCGGAGATTCCCGCCGAGCCGATGCCGGCGTTGTTGATGAGGACGTCGAGGCGTCCGGCCGTTTTGAGCACAGAAGTCACACCACGCTCAACGGAGACGTCGTCTGTCACGTCGAGTTCGATGACATGGATGCCCCTGGCTTGTAGCGCATTGGCATGGGGCCGGTTGCGCCCGGCGACATCACGCATGGACGCGAATACCTGGTGTCCGGCGAGCGCGAGCGTCTCGGCCGTGTCGCGGCCGAAGCCGCTGCTAGCTCCGGTAATAAGGATACATTTGGACATGGTCACTTCCTTTCACTGGTTTAACGCGTTTGAAGGACTGCGGCCAGATCCCAGATCCGGGCCAGCATGTCCGATGCGGGTAAGTTCAAACGTGCGACGCAATTCGAAGCCAAGCCGTTCATACAGCGCGATCGCGGAGAGGTTGTCGCTAAAGACGTGCAGAAACGGCGTCTCGCCTCGCCGCTCAATTTCTCCGCGCAAAGCTTTCATGAGTCGGCCCGCCAGGCCGCTTCCGCGATAGTCTTCGTCGACGCAAACGGCGCTAATCTCGAGGTACCGATCGACGTGCATCCGTTCGCCGGCCATCGCAATGAGACGCCCGCCGTCGCGAATCCCGATGTAATTGCCGGTTTCGTGCGTTCGTCTGCCGAATGGTCCGGGCTTGGTCTTCCGGACCAGATCGAGCATCTCTTTCGCATCCGCGTCACTCAAGCGGATTACCTCGTCATCCGCACTCGCTGCTTCACCGAGTGTGGAGATCATCTGGTGGATCACGCCCACGCGCGTCATGTGCAGGCCTTCGACTGGACCGACCGGTTCCCCGGATAGCAACGCGACCTGCTCATGAGGCAACAGGAGCTGACGGAGCGCCCGATATGCCGCAGGCGTTTCAGAGGCCAGTGCGGCAAAGGGCGCCACGTCCGGATCATATCGACGGGCAAGCGCATCTCCGTATCCAAGGTGTGCCTGATTCGTCGTGAGGGCCGCCCAGACCGGCCGGTCGAGGTCGGCGTCGGTGCGTATCGAACTACTCATGCTGTCTCCCTTTACTAGCGCAGCGGTGCTCCGGCGGATCAATTGAATTTCCAGCCGGCGTATTACTCTCGCTGCATCGCTACGCAGTCTAGACGGCCCGATGGGACGGAGCTATAGTCGCAAATGACATTAATGGGGCTATTTGCGACATGAAGCTGGTTATCTTCGCGCTTGACGGCCTGTTCGACACCGGGCTTACCGTGTTGCTGGATACCTTCGCGACGGCCAACGAGCTGGCCGTCGCGCAAGGATTCCCCGCGCCGCCCTTCGAGGTGCGGCTCGTTGGCGTGCGCAGCCGCATTCGTACCGCGCACGGGCTGTCGACGCCGGTCGAACTGGCGAGCGCCGTTGGTCACGCCGACTGGGTGGTGGTGCCTGCGCCGAATGTCCGGCAACCGGAACGCCTGGTGGAGGCCCTGGAGCGTCGCGACATGCGTGCCGCGATGGCATACCTTCGAACCTGGCACGCCGGCGGCGTTGGCGTCGCGGCGGCCTGTATCGGTACTTTCCTGCTGGCCGAAGCCGGGCTTCTGGACAATCGCGAGGCGACGACCACCTGGTCGCTGGCGCCGTTCTTTCGCCAACGCTATCCGGCTGTCAATCTGGACGACTCACGTATGGTCGTCGCGTCACATCGCGTAGTCACGGCAGGTTCGGCGATGGGCCATCTCGACCTCGCGCTATGGTTGCTGCGTCAGACCAGTCCTGAGCTTGCGACGCTCGTTGCGCGCTTCATGCTTATCGACAAGCGTTCATCCCAGGCCGAATACATCATCCCCGATCATCTCGCCCATGCCGATCCCCTGGTCGAGCGATTCGAGCGGTGGGCCCGCAACAATCTTGCTTCGGGTTTTTCGCTTCAGGCAGCGGCGGCAGCGTTGGCGGTTGGACCACGCACCTTGCAGCGCCGCACCGAGGCTGTGCTCGGCAAGTCACCGCTGGCGTTCTTCCAGGATCTGCGAATCGAACGGGCGCAAAACCTCGTCTCGATTGGCTACGATATCGAGACGATTGCAAGCGAGGTCGGCTATGCCGACTCGGCGACATTGCGGACCTTGCTGCGCCGAAGGCTCGGCCGTGGGGTGCGGGAACTTCGTGCGGAAATGCGTTAAACCTTGGCATGCACCGCGCTTGTCCGGCTTTACCGCCTGTGCACGTCAGCGAAACGACCTGCGCCTGTGGAAATCGCGTGCGACGACGACAGTGCATCGCCTGGCGCAAACGACGCCAAAAATAGTCACAAGTAGCAATGGTGGATCCCAACGCAGGCGCCTACTCTTCATCTGCCGATCCGCGTTACTGGAAGCCGGTAGTGTGTGAGGCTGCTCCGTACGGCGCGATGACGACCGGGCAGTCACCTGTTCTTGCGTGACGGTATGGAGGCTCCCGGCGCATCGCTTACAATCGCCGCCATGAATACTTCGATTCCTTCCTCCACCACGCCTTCAGACGAAGGCGCCACGCTGCTGCCGCGCATCGCCGTGCTGGCGACCGGCGGCACGATCGCCGGGGCGGCTGCGGACGCCACCAATACGTCCGGCTACCAGGCCGGCGTGGTCGGCGTCGAGCAATTGCTGGCGGTGGTGCCGGCCTTGTCCACGGTGGCGCGCATCGCGCCCGAGCAGATTGCCAGCATCGACAGCAAGGACATGGCGTTGCCGCTGTGGACCACGCTCGCGCAACGCATCAACGCGCTGCTCGCCGACGACGACATCGACGGCGTGGTGGTCACGCACGGCACGGACACGCTCGAAGAAACCGCCTACCTGTTGCATCTGACCATCAAGTCGGACAAGCCGGTCGTGCTGACGGCGGCCATGCGCCCGGCCTCGGCGCTCTCCGCCGACGGTCCGCTGAATCTGCTCAACGCCGTGACGGTCGCGGCGCACGTGGCGTCGCGCGGGCGGGGCGTGCTGGTGGCCTTCAACAACAGGATTCACAGCGCGCGCGACGTGGTCAAGACGAGCACCTACGCGGTCGATGCATTCCATTCGCCGGAAATCGGTGCGCTCGGCTGGGTGCAGGACGGCCGCGTCGAATTCCAGCGCAGCGTGGTGCGTCCGCATACGCTCGCCACCGAATTCGTGATCGGCGCGAAGTGGCCGCATGTGGAGATCGTGGTGAGCTACGCGGGCGTGTCGCGGATTGCCGTGGATGCGCTGGTTGCCGCCGGCGTGCGCGGTATCGTCGTGGCAGGCACGGGCAACGGTTCGATTCACGCTTGGGTGCAGCAGGCGCTGGCCGATGCCGCCTCGCAAGGCGTAGCGGTGGTGCGTGCGTCGCGCGTGGGTTCGGGGCATGTGATGCGCAACGGCGCAGCCGCCGACGACGCGCTCGGCTTCGTCAGCGCGGGTTCGCTGAATCCGTACAAGGCGCGTGTGTTGCTGATGCTGGCCTTGGCTGCGGGCGCCACGGGGCCGGTGGTGTTGCAGAAGATATTCGATACGTACTGATCGATTGAACGCGGACGGCGTGGTTCAAAGTCAGAACCGTGTCGCGCACATGAAGCTTGAATGACAACGCGGCGCCCAAGGCATCGACCCGGGCGCCGCGTCGTCATTTCTGCTTGAGGCTGTTTCTGCTTGAGGCTTTTAGCTGCCGCCGGAAACCGGCGGCGTGTGCAAGCCGTTAGCTCGCCAGATCCGGCGGCAACTTCCCGCCGTTCGCCGCCAGCGCCTGCATCACCTGTTTGTGCAGCCAGATATTCATACTCGCCGAATCGCTCGTGTCGCCGCTGTACTTCAGTTCCTTGGCGAGCTCCTTGCGATGCTCGAGGCTGCTGTCGACGCCGAGCGCCTTTAGCGTATCGACGATCGACGTGCGCCAGTTCAACGTTTGCCCGCTCTCACTGACGAACTGGTCCATGACGGCAGCAACGTCGACGTCGGCCAGCGGCGCGGGCGCCGCTGCAGCCGCCGGCGCAGCAGCTTGCGCCGCTGCCGGATCCGGTGTCGGCTCGACCGCAGGCGCAGGCTGGTCGGGTTTCGCTTTGCCGAAGAGCTTGTTTACGATGTCACCAAAAATGCTCATTCTGAATCCTTTGCAGATGGGTTACTGGCGCAAGCACATGCCGCTTGCGGGGTGCACACTGGTTGGGAATCGGGCGAACGATGCAGAGGACATGCGTTGCCCTGATCGGCAAGCCGCATTTGAACGCTGATACGCCCGCAACCAGACTCAACGAGTGTAGGAGAAAAGCGCGCAGCGATGTGTCAAAAAAGGTGGAGCGGCGGGCACGGAGTTGCAAGCAAATGCAAGCGGACTTGCGAGCACGTGTGCGAGGAGACTTGCAAGGGGAGGTGTCGGCAGGCGGCGTGCATGATGCACCCGCTACGAGAGATTGGCGGAAAAAGCATAACGATGAAATCCGACAGCCGGACACCCGACGACGACGTCTGACCGACCAAGGCTTCCCCGGCGCCGCCGGGTGCCGCTGCGGACCCCACTTGCCGCTCTCAGCCCAGAGCGGCACGATTTGCCCGCTTCGCCGTGCATATCGCACGACGAACCGGGCGCCCCACCTGCGAGTGCCATGACGTTGATCACGCAACGACCATGGCAGTCCGTATTGCTTGCTCAAGCTGCCTTGGCTTCGCTGCCCGGCGCTTGTGCGACTTCATGGTTGGCCATGATTTCGAGCGCTCGCACCATTGCCGAGTGATCCCATGCCTTGCCGCCATTCGCCGCGCACACGCTGAACAGTTGCTGCGCGCTCGCCGTATGCGGCAGCGCGATGCCGAGCTTGCGTGCGCCGTCGAGTGCGAGGTTCAGATCCTTCTGGTGCAGTTCGATGCGAAAGCCCGGATTGAACGTGCGTTTGGTCATGCGCTCGCCGTGTACTTCGAGAATCCGCGACGAGGCGAAGCCGCCCATCAACGCCTTGCGCACACGTTCCGGATCGGCGCCCGAGCGCGAGGCGAACAGCAACGCTTCGGCCACGGCTTCGATGTTCAGCGCGACGATGATCTGGTTCGCAACCTTGCAGGTCTGACCCGCGCCGTTGTCGCCGATCAGCGAGATGTTCCTGCCCATCAGATCGAACAGCGGCCTGGCTGTTGCGAACGCTTTTTCCGGGCCGCCCACCATGATCGTCAGCGACGCTTCACGCGCACCGACTTCGCCGCCGGAAACCGGTGCGTCCAGATAGTCGACGCCGAGCGCATTGATCTTCTTCGCGAACGCCTGGGTGTCGAGCGGCGAGATCGAGCTCATGTCGATTACGAGCTTGCCTGGCGAGAGGCCGGCGGCGACGCCGTCGTCGGCGAACAGCACGTTGGCGACGTCGGGCGTGTCCGGCACCATGATGATGACGATGTCGGCGGCCTGCGCGACAGCGGTCGAATTCGCGACGACGCTCGTCGTCTTGCCCAGATCTTCCGGCACCGGGTACGCGCCGTTCACGAACAGCGAGTGACCGCCCTTGATGAGGTTGCGCGCCATGTGCGCGCCCATGATGCCGAGGCCGATAAAACCGATCTTTGCCATGTGTCTGAATCTCCAGTGTTGTTTGGTGTCCCTCAAGAGGACATCCTTCGGGGCGGGAAGCGCCTGATCCGGCCGATCAATGAAACAATGCGGCGCTCAGGCGGCGGCGTGGGCTGCGCCGCGGGTTTGCCCGGCCACGCTCTGAATCCAGCCGAGACCGGCGGCCGTGGTCGTGCGCGGTTTGTATTCGCAACCGACGTAGCCGTCGTAGCCGAGCGAGTCGAGTAGCTCGAACAGGAACGGGTAGTTGATTTCGCCCGTGCCCGGTTCGTTGCGGCCTGGATTGTCGGCGAGCTGGATGTGCGCGATCTGCGGCAGGTTCTTCCTGATGGTCGCCGCCAGTTCGCCTTCCATCCGTTGCATGTGATAGATGTCGTATTGCAGGAACAGATTGTCCGAACCGACTGCGCGGATCACGTCGAGGCCTTCAGCAGAACGATTGAGCGCGAAGCCCGGAATGTCGTAGGCATTGCACGGTTCGACCAGCAGCCTGATGCCGTTTTTTTTCAACTCGCCCGCGGCGAAACGCAGGTTCTCGACAATGGTCGAGCGTGCCTTGTCCGCATCGACGCCGGCCGTGGGAATGCCGACGAGGCAGTTCAGTTGCGGTACCTTCAAAGCTGTCGCGTATTCGATCGCGCGGCCGACGCCTTCCTGGAACTCGCCCACCCGATCCGGCAGACACGCGATGCCGCGCTCGCCGGCTTCCCAGTTGCCCGCGGGCAGGTTGTGCAGCACGAGTTTCAGGCGGTTCTGTTGCAGACGTTCGTTCAACTCAGCGATCTGGTACGGATACGGAAACAGGAATTCGACGGCGTGAAAGCCCGCGTCCGCAGCCGCCGCAAAGCGGTCGAGAAACGGGACTTCGTTGAACAGCATGGTGAGATTCGCTGCAAATTTCGGCATGGTGCGTCTGTCTCTCAGGTCGGTCAGTGGAATAACTGCGTGACGCGGTTCGGTGTTGCAGAACCGCGCTCACGTGATGCTTATTTGTTCAACACGTCAGGCAACTCAGTCGAGCATGCTGATCGCGGTCGGTGCGTCTTCGCGAGTCGTGGCCAGCTCTTCGAACTCGTTGATTGCGTCGATCTCGGTGCCCATCGAAATGTTGGTCACGCGTTCGAGAATCACTTCGACGATCACCGGCACGTTGAACTCGGAGAGCATGGCTTGCGCTCTCTGCAGCGCGGGCTTCAGCTCTTCTGGTTTGAACACGCGGATCGCCTTGCAACCCAGACCTTCCGCAACCGCGACGTGGTCCACGCCGTAGCCGTTCGTCTCCGGCGAGTTGATGTTCTCGAAGCCGAGCTGCACGCAGAAGTCCATGTCGAACGCGCGCTGGGCCTGGCGGATCAGGCCGAGGTACGAGTTGTTCACCACCACGTGCACATACGGCAGCTTGAATTGCGCGCCGGCCGCCAGCTCTTCGATCATGAACTGGAAGTCGTAGTCGCCCGAGAGCGCCACGATCGGGCGTTGCGGATCGGCCGCACGCACGCCGAGCGCTGCCGGAATGGTCCAGCCGAGCGGGCCCGCCTGGCCGCAGTTGATCCAGTTGCGCGCCTTGTACACATGCAGGAACTGTGCGCCGGCGATCTGCGAGAGACCGATCGTGCTCACGTAGCACGTGTCGCGGCCGAACACCTGGTTCATCTCTTCGTACACGCGTTGCGGCTTCATCGGTACGTTGTCGAAGTGGGTCTTGCGGTGCATGGTCCGCTTGCGTTGCTGGCAGTCGGCGACCCATGCACTGCGGTCCTTCAGCTTGCCCGCGGCTTTCCATTCCTTCGCCACTTCCACGAACAGTTCGAGCGCGGCTTTCGCGTCCGACACGATGCCGAGGTCCGGGCCGAACACGCGGCCGATCTGCGTCGGCTCGATGTCCACGTGCACGAACTTGCGGCCCTTCGTATAAACCTCGACGCTGCCCGTGTGACGGTTCGCCCAGCGGTTGCCGATGCCGAGCACGAAGTCGGAGGCGAGCATCGTTGCGTTGCCGTAGCGGTGCGAGGTTTGCAGGCCGACCATGCCGGCCATCAGCGGATGGTCGTCGGGAATCGCGCCCCACGACATCAGCGTCGGAATCACCGGCACGCCGACGGTTTCAGCAAACGTGACGAGCAGGTCTTCGGCCGCCGCGTTCAACACGCCGCCGCCCGAGACGAGCAGCGGCTTGTCCGAGTCGTTGAGGAGCGTGAGGGCGGCTTCGATCTGCTTGCGAGTCGCCTTGGGCTTGTAGACCGGCAGCGGTTCGTATGTGTCGATGTCGAATTCGATTTCGGCGAGCTGCACGTCGATCGGCAGATCGACCAGCACCGGACCCGGACGGCCCGAGCGCATCAGGTGGAATGCCTGCTGGAACACGCGCGGCACCAGCGCCGGCTCACGCACGGTGACGGCCCACTTGGTGACGGGCTTGGCGATCGATTCGATGTCGACGGCCTGGAAGTCTTCCTTGTACAGACGCGCGCGCGGCGCCTGGCCCGTGATGGCGAGAATAGGAATCGAGTCGGCCTGAGCCGAGTACAAACCGGTGATCATGTCGGTGCCGGCGGGGCCCGACGTGCCGATACACACGCCGATGTTGCCCGGCTGGGCGCGCGTATAGCCTTCGGCCATATGCGACGCGCCTTCGACGTGGCGGGCCAGCACGTGGCTGATGTTGCCCGCCTTGCGCATGGCCGAGTAGAACGGGTTGATCGCTGCGCCCGGAACGCCGAATGCAGTGTCGATGCCTTCTTTTTCGAGCACCAGCACGGCTGCGTCGACGGCTCTCATCTTGGCCATGAATGTCTCCTGAATGGCAGGGAATGGGCGAAATAAACGGGTTGAGTGCACTTTAGGCCTGACCTAAAGGTTTGATAAGATCAGTCCGGGTCGCTTATTTCGAAACAAAAAGTATGGAATGGCTTGTTGCCCGATGGGCGGGGCGCGCTGCGTGGGACCGGAGTAAGCGCTAAAGCGCTAACTCCGGTCGACAGGAGACAGAAATGGACCGGTTCAAACAGATCGAAACGTTCGTGCGCGTCGCGGATGCGGGTAGTCTCGCGGCGGCCGCGCTGGAGGAGGGTGTGTCGCCGGTGATTCTCGGCCGCCGCATCGACGCGCTGGAAAAGCGCCTCGGCGTCAAGCTGATGTACCGCTCGACACGCCGGCTGGTGGTGAGCGAAGACGGCGCCGCGTTTCTGGAGCGCTGCCGGGGCCTGCTCATCGAATGGGATCAGGCGGAAAACGAACTAAGCGCCGGGCGGCGCGCGATCAACGGCCATCTGATCGTGTCGGCGCCGGCAGCGTTCGGACGCAAGCACGTCGCGCCGCTCGCGCCGGCATTTCTCGCCGACAAACCGGAATTGCAGGTGTCGTTCAATCTGACCGACCGGGTGGTGGATCTGGTGCGCGAGGGTTACGACCTGTCGATCCGCATCGGCGGGGCGGTCGATCCGAATTTCGTCGCGGTCAAGCTGGCGTCGAACCGGCGCGTGGTGTGCGGCACGCCGGAGTACTTCCGCCGGCACGGCAGGCCGAAAACGCTCGAAGACCTGCCGCAGCACAACTGTCTCGCGTTCAATCTGCAAGGCGGGCAGAACCGCGGCTGGTACTTCCGCCGCAACGGCAAGCTGGCGACGGTGCGGGTGGGCGGCACGCTCGACTGCAACGACGGCGAACTGCTGCACCGCTGGGTGTCGGAAGGGCTCGGGCTCGGCTGGCGCTCCACATGGGAAATCCAGCAACAACTGGCACGCGGCGAGCTGGAAACCGTGCTGGACGAGTTCGCGCTGCCCGACTACGACATTCTCGCGGTCTATCCGCAGCAGCGGTATGTGCCGGCCAAGGTGCGCTACTTCATCGATTACCTGAAGGACGTGTACGCCAGCGCGGATTACTGGAACCGGCCGGCTTGCTAGACGTAGGCGGGACGGGCCGACACCCGACACCCTGGCGATCCTGTGGTCCTGCACCCGGCCGGTCCGGCCAGACTTTTTTGCGGATTGCACGCGGCGTCGGGAATAAACTCGCCGAATGCCCGGTTATGCGCTGTAGAGAGTGTCACGACGAGCTCCGTCGCATAGTCCGCAATGCCCTGGAGGGCCGAGGTGGTCCAGACCGATTCAGAACCTGTTCGCGCGCACGGCGAGACCGACGCGGCGAGGAGCCGGCGCTTTCAGCAGATGGCGCTGCCGCACCTCGACGCCGCGTACAACCTTGCGCGCTGGTTGTGCGGTAACGCCAATGATGCCGACGACGTCGTGCAGGAAGCCTTCATGCGCGCGTTTCGCTTCTTCGACACCTTTCGCGGCGACTCGGCGCGGCCGTGGCTGCTGGCGATCGTGCGCCGCACCTGGTACACGGAATGGCGGCGGCGGGCGTCGTCGCACGAAACGGTGGAGTTCGACGACACGATGGACGACGCGTCCTTCGACGGCTGGACGGTGGGCAGCACCGACCCGCAGGCGCTCCTGATCCGCGACGAGGATACGAAGCTCGTACACGAGGCGCTCGCGCAGTTGCCGGTCGAATATCGGGAAGTGCTGATGCTGAGGGAACTGGAGGAAATGGGTTATCGGGAGATCGCGCTGGTGGCGGACGTGCCGATCGGCACGGTGATGTCCCGGCTCGCGCGAGGACGCAGCAAGCTGGCCGCGGTGCTGACGGAGAAGCAGGGCGGCGCGACGGCGCCGCACAGACCGTCGATGTGCGCGGCGGCGCCCGGCGCAAGCAAATCGGCCACGGCGAGCGTGACGCCCCTGCGGGCGTCCGCCAACGGCCGGCCACTCAACACGCCAGGCGGCAGCGCCGCGGGCAATGCTCAGGAGACGCCAGATGGACTGTAACGAAGCGCGGCCGCTCCTCGATGCGAACGCCGATCACGAATTGCCCGCGCCGGATGCCCGGCGCGTCCAGCAGCACATCGAGAGCTGCGCCGCCTGCCAGCGCGAAAGCGAGAACCTGCGGGCCTTGAGCGGCGCGCTGCGGGCGGCGCCTTATCATCGTGCGCCGCAGTCGCTGCGCGAGCGGATCGTCGCCGGATTGCCATCTGTCGACGAACCGGCTGCGGCGGCCGAGGCGCCGGTTGAGCGTGTCGAGCGTGTCGGGAGTGTCACGCCGCCGCCGCGCGAATGGGCGCGGCGCGGCTGGCTCGACCGTTTGCTGGACGGCTGGCGCGCCCCGCAAGGCGGCTTCGGCTGGCCGACGGGCGCGGGCGGCCCGGTTGGCTCAGGCGGCGTGTTTGCGCGCGGCTGGCTGGTGGCGCTGGTCGTCGCGTTGTGCGCGGTGGCGGCGGGCGTGGCGTTGAACCTGCGCCGGCCGGCGGAATTCGGGCCGTTCGCCGACGAACTGGTGGAAAGCCACGTGCGCGCGCAGGTGTCGGGACGCGACATCGACGTGATCTCCACGGACCGGCATACGGTCAAGCCGTGGTTCAACGGCCGGCTCGACTATTCGCCGCCGGTTGAGGATCTGGCGGCGAGCGGCTTCGCGCTGGAGGGCGGGCGCCTCGATTACCTCGCGCATCAGCGCGTGGCCGTGCTGGTGTACCGCTACCAGAAGCACGTGATCGACGTGTACGTGTTTCCGCAGGCCGGTGCCGGTGGCACGGGCCGGAATACGGACGGCGCCGCGCCGGCCATGCTCGCTCGCGAAGGCTACTCGATTGCGCACTGGAACGCGGAAGGCATGACCTGGTGGGCGATCTCGGACGCCGCGCCCGACGCGCTGAAGGGGCTGGAAGTGGCGCTGAAGGCACGTTTGCAAAGCGGTAGCGAGCGGACGGAGGCGGGGTCCTAGACGGGCCGCCGCCGCCTAAACCCTTGAAAACACACCCGATTCGCGCGCCGCAATAACGGGATATCTTGCAACCCGGCCCCAATCGGGTTACACTCTTTGGCTTCTCACTTGCCACACCGGTTCCGACGCCCGGGTGGCTTCTATCCAAAAGTCAGCACAAGGAGTGTGTATGCGTCATTATGAAATCGTCTTTATCGTGCATCCCGATC
>Ga0255336_100928_pt1 | contig 29377 bp, 29 predicted proteins | sample MeOH1_35cm_T3_17_FD_189102 | JGI IMG/M metagenome (GOLD analysis project Ga0255336, IMG submission 189102) | Sandy soil microbial communities from University of British Columbia, Vancouver, Canada - MeOH1_35cm_T3_179 | ecosystem: Engineered > Artificial ecosystem > Sand microcosm > Unclassified ...
TGTGCGTCAGCTTGGACACCTTGCATGCAGGCCTGCTACGCCAGGCCTGCATGAGAAAAACCGTCGACGAACCCCGGAGGGGTTTGTCGACGGCCTGAGTGGGGGTTCCGCCCCCACTGCCCCTGGGGTACGGCCTCGGAAAAGTGTTTAACGGGAAGCCAATTCCCGGTCGGAAAACGCTCTTAAAAAATATGAAGGGTGGGACGTTGTTCTTTCCTATATATTTCCTGTTATACTATCATTTCAATACGGCCACGCTCTTTATGGGAGCCAACGTCCGTTCCCCGGGGGGGAGTGGGGAGGGCCGAAGCCGAGAGCCGCCGGGGGCGGGATGAGCAAGGAGGAGGCCCAGTGAGGCCCTCGACGGAGGACGCCCCTGGCACTAAGCCTACGGGCTGTCGCAAAACGTGCAAGGAGGCGACTCCCGCCGCGACGCATCACAACCTTTGCGAACTGAGTTGGGAGCCCTTTTGCCAACGGCCGTTCCCTAGGGGGAGTGGGGGGCGGAGCCCGCCCACTATTCAATAAAATAGTTTTTCGTCGCCGCCGCAGGCGGCGATACCTTAAGGTGCTCTTTGACAAGCTGAAGCGGCCGCCGGGAAACCGGCGGCCGCTTGCATGAGTTGATCTGTTTACTTCGCGTCGACCTTGGCCATGTAGGCGATGAGATCGACGACCTTGTTGGAATAACCCCACTCGTTGTCGTACCAGGCAACGAGCTTGACAAAGTTCGGGTTCAGGCTGATGCCCGCGCCGGCGTCGAAGATGGAGGTGCGGGGGTCATGGATGAAGTCCGAAGAAACGACGGCGTCCTCGGTGTAGCCGATGATGCCGGCCCACTCGGGGCTCTCGGAGGCGGCCTTCATGACGGCCTTGATCTCGTCATAAGTGGCGGGCTTCTCCAGCCGGCAGGTGAGGTCCACAACCGATACGTCCGCGGTGGGTACGCGGAAGGACATGCCGGTCAGCTTGCCGTTGAGCGAGGGGATGACCTTGCCGACGGCCTTGGCGGCGCCGGTGGAGCTGGGGATGATGTTGAACGCCGCGCCGCGGCCGCCGCGCCAATCCTTGGAGGAGGGGCCGTCCACGGTCTTCTGGGTGGCGGTGGTGGCGTGCACGGTCGTCATGAGGCCTTCGACGATGCCGAATTTGTCATGGATGACCTTGGCCAGGGGCGCCAGGCAGTTGGTGGTGCAGGAGGCGTTGGACACGACCTTGAGGTCCTTGGTGTAGGTGTTGTTGTTGACGCCCATCACAAACATGGGGGCGTCGTTGGAGGGCGCGGAGATGACGACCTTCTTGGCGCCGCCCGCAAAGTGGGCGGAAGCCTTCTCGGTGGAGGTGAACACGCCCGTGGACTCCACGATGTACTCGGCGCCCGTCTCGGACCAGGGAATGGTGGCGGGGTCCTTCGCCGCGTAAACGGCGATGGACTTGCCGTTGACGACCAGCTTGCCGTCCTTAGCGTACGCTTCGCCGTCGAAATGGCCATGCACGGTGTCATACTTGAGCATGTAGACCATGTAATCGACGTCGATAAAAGGATCGTTAATAGCCAGCACTTCCACCTCGGGCTTGCTGAGGGAGGCGCGGAACACGAGGCGACCGATACGGCCAAAACCGTTGATGCCAACTTTTACTGCCATTTTTCTATACTCCTTTTTTTATTTGTTATATCGCAAACCGCTTACGGCGGGGTTCAACAAAAAGCGCATTAAAATCCCTGCTTATACTATCGCATTTTCCAAACGGATGCAATAGCCGAATGTGATATATTCTGATATATGCGGGGCACAGGATACATCCCCCGCTTATAGCGCCGCCTCATTCCCCGCGCAGAAGCTCGGCGGGGTTGAGAGGCCTGAGGTCGTCCGGCACGAACAGGCCGTCCTTCCTGACAAGCGCGTCGTCGAACCAGATCTCGCCCCCGCCGTACGCGGGCGTCTGGATGCAGACGAGGTCCCAGTGCAGGGCGGATTTGTTGCCGTTGGGGGCGTCGTCGTAACAGGCGCCGGGTGTAAAGTGGAAGCTCCCGGAAATCTTTTCATCAAACAAGGTATCCTTCATGGGCTTGGTGACATAGGGGTTGACGCCCAGCGCGAACTCGCCCACATAGCGCGCCCCCTCATCCTTGTCGAACACCTTCGTGATACGCGCGGTGTCGTTGGACTGGGAGTCGACGATCTTTCCGTCCTTGAGCGTGAGCTTCACGCCCGTATACGTGAACCCGTCGTGCAGCGAGGGCGCGTTGTAGGAGAGCGTGCCGTTGACGCTAGCCCGCACGGGGGCGGTGAAAATCTCGCCGTCCGGAATGTTCATATGCCCTGCGCAGATGATGGCGGGAATGCCCTTGATGGAAAAGGAAAGATCGGTGCCGGGGCCCTTGATATGCACGCGGTCGGTGCGCTCCATCAGCGTCTTGAGCGGTTCCATCGCCCGTTCCATGCGCGAATAATCGAGATTGCAGACGTTGAAATAATAGTCCTCGAACGCCTCTGTGCTCATATCCGCAAGCTGCGCCATGCTGGAGTGCGGGTAGCGCATTACGACCCACTTGGTCTTGGGCACGCGGATGAGGCCGTGCACGGGCTCCCAATACAGGCGGTCGTGCAGGTCCGTCCTTTCCTGGGGCACATCCGAAAGCTCGGCGGAGTTGCCGCCCCCGCGGATGCCGATAAACGCCTGCATGCGGGACATCATCGCGCCGTCGAGTTCGGCGCGCAGCTTCATTTGCTCCTCCGTGCAGCCCATTAAGAGCGCCCGGTCGATCTCCCGGTCGGAAAGCCATACGAACGGAACGCCGCCCGCGGCGTAAGTTTCCTCCACCAGTACCTTAACGAGCGGATCGGTGCTGCCGATGGATTCGATAAGCACATTCTCCCCGGCCTGCACATCGCAGGAAAAGCGGACCAGATTCCGCGCGAGCTTGCGAACTCTCGGATCGACCATAGGTTCCTCCTTCTATAGATGAGATGGATATGGCGTCAATATGGCGACGGCATTATCCTTTGCTGCGCCTGCCCCGATTATCCGCGGACCGCCGCTTTCCGGCCTGTTTTGCCTGCGCCGCCTGGTTCGCGTTTGGCTCCACGCTCACCAGGCCCACGACGACCGCGCAGGAAAACCCGATCCCAACGCCCTGGATCGTCTCCGTCACTTCCGGGGCGAGGCCGAACACCACAGAGAGTATCGTGGTGACTGCCGTCAGCACCACACCGAGCAGGATGATGAACACAAACATCTTCAGACGCGTATTAAGACGGAACATCTTCTTGAACTTGCCCGGCAGCTTCCACTTCAAAAACAGCAGCAGGAACACCGCCAGGCCGGCGACCGCCCCCGCGCCCACATATACGGTAAACGCCTGCTCCATCGCCTATTCCTTCCCGTCCGGAAAGCCGAGCTTTTCCTTTACGATATAGAGCGGCCTGCCCTTGAGCTCGTCGTACATGCGGCTCATATACTCGCCCTGGATGCCCAGGCACAGAAGCGTTACGCCCTGGAGGAGCACGATGCCGTCCACCGCCCACAGCCAGGGCGCGGCGCCGGCGGTCGCGGCGACGATGATGAGCGCGATAAGCCCCAGGCAGGAAAGCGCCACGAGGACGATGCCCAGCCCCGTCGGCATAGTCAGCGGTTTTGCCGAAAAGCCCGTGATCCCGTCGAACGCCAGCTTGAGCATTTTTTTGAGCGTATACTTGGTTTTGCCCGCCTGCCGTTCGGCGCGCTCAAACTCCAGCGGCACCGCCTCATACCCCATCCAGGCGGACATGCCCCTGAGGAAGCGGTTATGCTCGCGCATGCTGAGGAACTGATCGGCGACCTCCCTGTCCAAAAGCCTGAAATCGCCGCTGTCCAACGGAATGGGGTATGCGCTCATGGCGGTGAGCAGCCGGTAATACGCGAACGCCGTGAACCGTTTGAACAGCGTTTCCCCCTGCCGTTTTTTGCGCTTGCCGTAGACGATCTTCGCGCCCTTTTCCCAGAGCGCCACCATCTCGCGGATGAGCTCCGGCGGGTCCTGCAGATCGACGTCGATCACGACGAGCGCCGCGCCTTTGGCCGCATCCATGCCGGCGGTCACGGCGAGCTGATGGCCGAAGTTTCTTGAAAACGAAAGGACCCGCACATGGTCGTCCCCGGCGGCGAAGCCGCACAGAATCGTAAGCGAATCGTCCCGGCTGCCGTCGTCGACGAAGATCAGCTCATAAGGATAGCCTATGGCCTCCATCGCCGCCCTGATGCGCGGGTAGGAAATGGGGAGCACCTCGTGTTCATTGAATACCGGTATGACGACGGATAGGAGCTTGTCCTGCACCTGCGGTCCCCTCCTGCTTTTTGCGCCATTGCATGGCATACTTTGCCTGAATTTCATTATATCCTTTTTGCGAAAAAGAAACAATTGACGGGGCTATGATTTTGTCTTATGCGCAGCGCCGCCCCCGTCCGCTAAAAAGCGATTGCATTATATACCTGTTGGGGTATAATACAGACAAAGGAACCCACAAAGGAGCGTGAAGAAATATGCCATTGGTTACCACCACCGAAATGTTCAAAAAGGCTTACGCGGGCGGCTACGCGATCGGCGCATTCAACGTGAACAACATGGAGATCATCCAGGGCATCACCGAGGCTGCCAAAGAAGTCAACTCCCCGCTGATTCTCCAGGTTTCCTCCGGCGCGCGCAAATACGCCAACCATACGTACCTGGTCAAGCTGGTAGAAGCTGCGCTTATCGAAACGGACCTGCCCATTTGCCTGCACCTGGATCACGGCGATACGTTCGAGCTTTGCAAGTCCTGTATCGACGGCGGCTTCACCTCCGTGATGATCGACGGCTCCCATTATCCGTATGAGGAGAACATCGCCCTGACCCGCAAGGTGGTGGAATACGCGCACGACCACGGCGTTGTTGTGGAAGGCGAGCTCGGCCGTCTGGCCGGCATCGAGGACGCCGTCAACGTCAACGACGCGGACGCCTCCTATACCCGCCCCGAAGAGGTGGAGGATTTCGTAAGCCGCACGGGCGTCGATTCCCTCGCCATCGCCATCGGCACCAGCCACGGCGCCTATAAATTCAAGCCCGGCACCAAGCCGCAGCTCCGGTTCGACATCCTCGAAAAAGTCGAGCAGCGCCTGCCCGGCTTCCCCATCGTGCTGCACGGCGCGTCCTCCGTCATCCCCGAGTTCGTGGAGATGATCAACGCCTACGGCGGCAACATGCCCGACGCCATCGGCATCCCCGAGGAGATGCTGCGCAAGGCCGCCGGCATGGCGGTCTGCAAGATCAACATCGACAGCGACCTGAGGCTTGCGATGACCGGCACCATCCGCAAATATTTCGCGGAGCATCCGGATCATTTCGACCCGCGGCAGTACCTCAAGCCCGCGCGCGACTCCATCCACGCGATGGTCAAGCGCAAGATCGTGAATGTGCTCGGCAGCGACAACAAGGCCTGACAAACGGGCTGCAGGCGGACGAGGAGCGCATCCCCGTCCGCTTTTGTATAGCGCCTCCCAAGGAGCGGCCCGCCGCAATTATTAACAATTTTGCCGCGGTAAGGTTGCAGGGATTTTGTTTATACTTATGGAATAGAACACAATATAGGCGCGCTGCAAGCTTCCAAGCGCGCGAAGAAGGAGTTGACCCTTATGCGTATTTCGATCACCGGAAAAAACATCGAGGTGTCCGAGTATCTGCGCGACCTGATCAACAAAAAGGTCGGCAAGCTGGAGCGGTATTTCCCCAAGGATACCGAGATCCAGGTGACCATGGCCGTTGAGCGCAACCGCCATATCGTGGAAGTGACCATCCCCTATGAAAACATCATCATCCGCGGCGAAGAAGTGACCGGCGACATGTACGCCTCCATCGACAACGTGCTCGATAAGCTGGAAAAACAGATCTTCAAGCACCGGACCCGCCTGGAGAGGGACCTCAAGGCCGGTGCCTTTAAGTACGATACCCCGCTCTACGGCGACGCCTACGAGGAAACGGAGGAGGAAGGCCCCCGCATCGTGCGCGTGAAACGCTTTGCCATCAAGCCCATGAACGAGGAGGAGGCCATGCTGCAGATGGCGCTTCTGGGCCACTCGTTCTATGTATTCGAAAACGCGGATACCGGCGACATCAACGTGCTGTACGCCCGCCGCGACGGCAACTACGGTCTGATCGAACCGGAACGCTAAATTTTCAAGAAAGCGGCAAGCGGCCGCGGCCTTAAACCCCAAGTTTTTATGGGTCTTACTCATACTCAGGGCCCCGGCGTATCGCCGGGGCCCGCAGCTTATAAAAAAGTGGATGAGTCACTTTTTTGAGAGTACACGCAGCCGTTGCCGGAAGAAAGCCAAGGGGCTGCGGCTCCTTGATACAGACTGTAAAAGCCCAAGGTATCGCCGCTGTAGGCGGCGATACCTCAAGGTGCTTTTTCGACAAGCCGAGGCCCCGGCGTTAAACGCCGGGGCCCGTTTTGTATCCGGTAACATTCAGGGCGCTCGCCCGGCTTAGAATATCCGGAACCCGGCCACAAAGTGGGAGGTCCAGTACGAGGAGGACTGGATGCTGCTGCTGATGCGCACCTCGCCCTGGCTGGAGGAGGCGTCGATCATCTGCCCGCCGCCCAGGTAGATGCCGACATGGCCGCGGTAACTGATCACGTCGCCGCGCTCGAGGGCGCTCATGCTGCCGATGCGCTGGTATTTCGTGGTTTTCTGCCAGCTCGCGGAGGTCATGTACCCTTGGGTGACGCCGGCCTTGTTGAGGCACCAGTATACGAAGCCGGAGCAATCGAACGAATTGGGCCCCTTGGCGCCGCGCACATACTTGCAGCCCAGCCTGGATTTTGCGATGGTGATGAAGGACTCCACGTTCGCGCCGTTGGTGACGGGAATGGGCTTGGTGGTGCCGCCCGAGGTGGAACCGCCGCTTGAGGAGCCGCCGCCCGACGACGAACCGCCGCTTGAGGAGCCGCCCGAACTGGTGCCCGACGCCTTCTTTGCCTTATCCGACATCAGTACGCTCATCGTGAGCTTGCCGACCTTGCCGTCCACGGTCAGCTTATTTTGCTTCTGGAAAGCCCGCACGGCGTTCTCCGTCGCGGAGCCATAATAACCGTCGGCGCTGCCGCTCAGATACTTGAGCGCTTTTAGGCGCTGCTGCACGTCCTGGATATCGGCGCCCTTCATGCCCATCATCAGGGCGTTGGCCTGCGCGTCGGACGACATCAGCAGCCGGATGCTTTCAGGCCCCAGGTAGCCGTCTCCGATCAGGCCGTTGCGCTCCTGGAAGCGTTTGACCGCGGCCTCCGTATCGGCGCCGTAGGTGCCGTCCGCGTCGCTGGTGAGATAGCCGAGCTTGATGAGCCTGTTCTGGTAGGACTTCAGCTTTTCGCTGACCTCGCCGCGGGCAAAGAAGTTTGCCTTGGCGTCCTCGCTGTACAGAAGCTCGCGCGTCTGCTCGCCGACCTTGCCGTCGGGAATGAGGCCGTTGCGCTCCTGGAATTTTTTGACGGCCGCCTCGGTCTCCGTGCCGAAATACTCCGTCGCCTTATCGAGGTACCCCAGCTCGCGCAGACGGATCTGCAGCTCCTTGACGTCCGTATCCTCGATGCCGATGGAAATGACGTACTTCTGCGCCTGATCCGACATCAAAAGGCTGTACGTCGCAGGATCCACCTGGCCGCTGATGGGCAGCTCGTGCTGGCGCTGGAACAGCCGCACCGCGTCACGCGTGTTGGGGCCGAAATACGTGGTGGGTTCGTCGGGGTCCATATAACCCAGGTCCATCAACCGTTGCTGGATGGTCGCGACCGCCTGCGCCGTTACGCCCTGCTTGATGGTATCGCTGGCGGGGTCAGGCTCGGGCGTGGGCGAAGGCTGCGGCGTGGGGACGGACAGGCTGACGCTGGATGTTGTCGCCGATTCTCCCGCGCCCATCGTGCGCGCCCCGAAATCCAGAACCTCGTTGAGGGCGGGCGTGGGCGACGCCTCTGGGATCGTCGCCGCCGCCTTTTTCCCGCCCGTACCCGCTATGATGCCGGCCGGCACGCCTATGAGCAATATGAGGAGCACGCCCAGAACCGTCAGCGCGCGGGGGGAGCGTTTTTTTACCTGAAACGCGAAGGCTCCGATGATGTGCCGCGCCCGCGCCAGGGCTGCGTGGAAGCGTACGCGCCTTGCGCGGGCGGCCACGCGGCCGCCCGTGATGCGAGCCGCCCGGTCGGTTGCGGTGCGTCTTCTTTTATGCGCGCGTACAGCGCCGCGGGTTGACTTCTGTTTCATGCAACGTTCATCCTGATCGCGCCTGCAGCGCGGTATTTACGGGTATTATACCATTTTCGCGGTTTGTATGCGTGAATAAACATTGAATTCCTGTTCATAACGGCCCGGGCGCGGGGGGGGAAGTACGGCCGGGCCGCGTGAAAAACGCCGCCCGGCAGGTATTATTACAGGTATTATTAAAAAGAAATTTATGCAAATACATGCGCCCGCGAAAACGGAAAAATATGGGCAGTCCTGCCATCCGGCAAGCGGACAAATGCGATGTTCCGCGCCGGGGATGCAAAGAACGCATAGGAATTCCGGCAAGCGCCCCGCCGGAACGAATGGATTTTAGCGGATGCACGGGGCCCGGTTTACGGTTTTACCGCGATGCACTCGATCTCGAGGAGCGCGCCCGCGGGGAGCTTGGCCACCTGCACGCAGGAGCGCGCGGGGAACCCGCCGCCGAAAAATTCCCCGTAAAGGGCGTTCACCGTGGCAAAATTGCCGAGGTCCTGCAAGAAGACCGTGGTCTTTACCACATCCTTCACGCCGCAGCCGGCGGCGGAGAGCACGTTTTCGATATTCTTCAGGGCCTGCTTGGTCTGCTCCTCCACCGTGGGGGCGAGTTTTCCCGTACCCGGATCGATTCCCAATTGCCCGGACGTAAAAACGAAGCCGTTCGCCTGTACGGCATGGTTGTAGGGGCCGAGCGCCGCAGGCGCGTTGGACGCCGAGACGATCGTTTTCATTGCGCGTACCTCCCGCATTCGGTTTATCATGGACATGCTATCATTTTGCGCCCGCCATGTCAATGCGAGGCGCCCGCCGCGCCCCGCCCGGGAAGGCGGCATGCCTCCCGCATGGAATATATGCGCGCGTTATGCGTGGTGTGTGTGTGTGTCCCGCATGGAATATATGCGCGCGTTATGCGTGCGCGAAGGCCCGTTTCCGGCCGATTGCAGGATTGCAATGCAGGAATTTCATCATTTCCTTGAAAGGCCGCGGGGCGGCTGTTATAATACAAATATATCGATTTTGACAGAAAGACTTGAGGGAGAAGATGAATTTACTCATCAGCAATGACGACGGCGTGTTTTCCGCGGGGCTGCGCGCGCTTGTCGAGGAGCTTAAGCCCCATCACCATGTCGCCGTCGTGGCGCCGGAGTCGCAAAGAAGCGGCGGGAGCCACTCCATCACCTGCGTACAGCCCATCCGCGTCCGCCCCGTCACGCTGCCCGGACTTGAAGATATCGAAGCATACGCCGTGGACGGCACGCCCGCGGACTGCGTGCGCCTGGGCTGCACCAGCCTCCGCCTGCCTGCGGATATGGTGCTCACGGGCATCAACCACGGCGGGAACCTGGGTTCCGACGTGCTGTATTCCGGAACCGTCGGCGCCGCGATGGAGGGCGCGATACTGGCTAAGCCCGCCATCGCCGTAAGCTGCAACAGCGATGCCCCCAGCGATTTTTCCGCCGCGGCGCGCTCCGCGCTTTGGACGGTGGACTATGTGCGCCGCAATCCCCTTCCCGCCGGCATGCTCCTGAACCTGAACGCGCCCGAGCTTCCCGTGCCCGAGATCAAGGGTGTCAAGCTCGCGGGGCTCTGTTTGCAGCAATACGACAACGATCATGCAGAATTTACCGATCCCTTCGGCATGCGCTACTTCTGGACGCCCCCCGGCAAGCTCACGCGGTGCGAGGGCGGCGAGGATACCGACGAGTGCTGGATCCGGGAGGGCTACGTGACGCTGACGCCCATCCACTTCGACATCACGAATTACGATTATATGCAGAAGATGGACGTTTCGGATTTCGACCTTTCCAATCTCGCCGCAAGCCCCCAAAAAAGGGCCTGACAGAAGGAGCAAGCATGGAACAGAACGATCTTTTGGTACGGCTGCAGAACCAGTACCCCACCCTCTCCAAGGGGCAGAAGCAGATCGCCAGCTACATTATGGAGAATTACGACCGCGCGGCGTTCATCACGGCCTCGCGCATGGGGCGCATGGTGGGCGTGAGCGAATCGACCGTCGTCCGTTTCGCGTACGAGATGGGCTACGACGGGTATCCGGCGCTGCAGCGCGCGCTCCAGGAAATGATCCGCACCAAGCTGACCGCCATGCAGCGCATCCAGCTCACCTCGGATATGGAGCAGGCGGACGTGCTGCGAAACGTCCTCAAGGCGGATATGCAGAACATCCGCGCCACGGTGGATACGGTGGATAACGAGGTGTTCCAGGGGGCGATGCAGGCGATCCTGAACGCGAAAAAACTCTACATCGTCGGCATGCGCAGCGCCTATTCCATCGCGCAGTTCCTGGCGTACTACCTGAGCTTCGTGCTGTCCGACATCGTGCTCATCAACGGCGCGATGAGCGACGCCTGCGAGCAGATGGCCCGCATCGACGAGCACGACGTATGCGTCGCCGTCAGCTTCCCGCGCTACTCCACGCGCACGCTGGAGGCTATCCAGTACGCCAAGGAGCGGTGCGCCGGCACCGTCGCCATTACGGACGCCGCCGCCTCCCCGCTCGTTCCCTACGCGGATTTCGCCCTGACGGCGCGCAGCGACATGGCGTCCTTTGCGGATTCCCTGGTGGCGCCGCTGTCGCTCATTAACGCCATGATCGTTTACGCGGGCCTTGCCCGCAAGGACGAGCTGATGGAGCATTTCGACAGGCTGGAGCGGATCTGGGGAAGCCATCACGTCTACGTGACCAAGTCCCGCAACAACCAATAGGGGCGCAAATGGACCTGATTCTGGTACGCCACGGGCAGACGGCCTGGAACGCGCATTATAAAACCCAGGGAAAAACGGATATCCCCCTGGACGAGGCCGGGCGCCTGCAGGCGAAGCTCGTCGCGCTCAGGCTTGCGGGCATGAATTTCGACGCGGTCTATACGAGCCCGCTTTTGCGCGCGCGGGAAACGGCGCTGGAGATCGCCGCGCCGCACAAGCTGCCGGTCAGGAACCATCCGCTGCTGGCCGAGCGCGATTTCGGCATCTGGGAGGGGGAGGAATTCCCCGAGCTGCTCAAAAAATACCCCGAGGACGTCCGCCGCTGGCAGGAGGACCCCTTCGCCTTTACCCCGAAGGACGCCGAATCCCTGCAGTCCGTATACGAGCGTTGCCTCGCGTTTCTGGGGGAGCTCCGCGCGCGGCACGGCGACGACGAAAACGTGCTGGTGGTGGGGCATTCGATCCCTTTGCGGCTCATCGTGGCGCACGCGATCGGCCTGCCTATTCAGCGGCTGCACAGCCTCCGGATGGACAACGCCGCTTATACGCGGGTCCGTTTGGGGGATACTTACAACGTATTATTGGTGCTCAACGATACCGGGCACTTTGAAGGATAGTATGCGGGTTGTGGTAATCGGCGGCGGGCCGGCGGGAATGCTTGCGGCGGCGACCGCCGCTGTGGGCGGGCACGGTGTCACGCTGCTCGAAAAAAACGAAAAGCTCGGCAAAAAGCTCTACATCACCGGAAAGGGCCGCTGCAACGTCACCAACGCCGGCGACAGGGACGCGTTCTTCGGGAATGTTGTGCGCAACCCGCGCTTTTTATACAGCGCCTGGAGCGCATTCTCCGCCGAGGATGTGCAGCGCCTTTTCTCCTCGCTCGGCGTGCCGCTCAAGGTGGAGCGCGGCGGGCGGGTGTTCCCCGAATCCGATAAATCCAGCGATATCCTGCGCGCGATGCGGCAATATCTGGACCGCTCGGGCGCGGAAGTCCGCCTTTTTGCGGAGGTTACCGGTATACGGGCACAAAGCGGCCGCATTGCGGGCGTTGCGCTTCGCGATGGCTTCCTTTCGGCCGACGCCGTGATTCTCGCTACCGGCGGGGTGAGCTACCCGGCTACCGGCTCGACCGGGGACGGCTACCGCTTCGCCCAAGAGCTGGGCCATACGATCGTTCCCCCCCGCCCCTCCCTTGTGCCGCTGGAAACAGCGGAGAGCTGGCCCGCGTCGCTTGCGGGGCTGACGCTCAAGAACGTGACGCTGCGGGCGTATGCGGGCGAAAAGCTGATTTACGAGGAACTGGGGGAAATGCTCTTCGCGCACTTCGGCGTGACGGGCCCCCTGATCCTGACGGCGAGCGCCCTGCTTGCGGACGACGCGCCGGGCGCAAGGCTCGCGATCGACCTCAAACCCGGGCTTACCGAGGAGCAGGTTGACAAACGGCTTCTCCGGGACATCGAAGCCGCGCCGCAGAAATCGCTGCAGAACGCGCTTTCGGGGCTGCTGCCGCAGCGATTGCTGCCCGTCGTATTGGAGCAGGCTTCGGCACGCCCGGCGCTGCCCGCGGGGGAGCTAACCCGCGCCGAGCGCAGGCGGCTCGTCGGCATACTGAAGGCGCTGCCCCTGACCGTAAAGGGCACGCGGCCGCTGACCGAGGCGGTCATCACGCGCGGGGGCGTCTCCACCAAAGAGGTACAGCCCTCCACGCTGGAATCGAAGCGGGTGGGCGGCCTGTATTTCGCGGGCGAGGTGCTCGACGTGGACGCGCTCACAGGCGGCTTCAATCTGCAGATCGCATGGTCCACGGGCGCCCTTTCGGGGCTTCTCAAGGGAGGGCGGGACGTATGACGGAGGAGAATATGCCATATCTTCATATCGCGATAGACGGCCCCGCGGGGGCGGGAAAATCCACCATCGCCAAGGCGGTGGCGCGCGCTCTCTCCATCCCCTACCTCGATACGGGGGCCATGTACCGGACGCTCGCGCTGTATGCCATAGAGAACGGAGTGGATCCGCGCGACGCCGGGGGCGTGATGAGGCTTCTGCCCGGCGCGGACGTGCGCGTCGCCTACGAGAGCGGCGTGCAGCATATGCTTTTGAACGGCGAGGACGTTACGTCCCGCCTGCGCACGCCCGAGCTGAGCCGGGGCGCGTCGGACATCGGCGTGCATCCCGCGGTGCGCGAAAAGCTGGTGGAGCTGCAGCGGCAGATCGCGCAAAACGGCTCCGTCGTGATGGACGGGCGGGATATCGGCACCGTCGTGATGCCCCGCGCGGAGCATAAATTTTTCATAACCGCCTCGGTGCGCGAGCGCGCCCGGCGCAGGATGATGGAGATGGAGCACAGGGGCGAAACGCCCCCGCCTCTCGAGGAAATGGAGCGCACCATCGCGGCGCGCGACCATACCGATTCCACGCGGGCCGCGGCTCCTCTTAGGCAGGCGGAGGACGCGGTGCTCGTCGATACGACGTCGCTCACCGCGCGGCAAAGCGCCGCGCTGGTGCTGGAGCGGATCCGCGGCGGCAAATAAACGCGCTTGGGGCGGCAGCGCCGCGCGCATTGGGGGTTTTATGCTCTACCTATTCTTCAAGTATCTGCTGACGCCTTTCTTCTGGCTCATTTTCCGGCCGATCATCATCGGCGGCGAAAATCTGCGCATCCGGGGCAAAGCGATCTTCGTCTGCAACCATATGTCCATGGCGGACCCGGTCATGCTCGCGTTCGCGTCGCCGCGCATCATCCATTTCATGGCGAAATCCGAGCTGTTCGCGAACCCCGTGGCCAACGTGTTTTTTAGGGCTTTGCTCGCTTTCCCCGTCAACCGCAGGCAATCGGATATGGCCTCCATGAAGAACGCCATCCGGGTGCTGGAAAAAGGCAAGGTGTTCGGCATTTTCCCCGAGGGGAAGCGCGCCGTGACCGACGACCTGGACGAGTTTGAAAAAGGCGCTGCGTTTTTGGCCATCCGCTCGGGTGCGCCCGTGGTGCCTATCTACCTCAGCCGTGATACTTACAAGAAGGTGCGCCTGAAAATGGCCGTGGGGGAACCCATTCTGGTGGGGAGCCTCGTGGCGACAACGCCCAAGAACAAGCTGGTGGACGTCGTGACGGACGAGATCAGCGACGCCATGCGCGTCCTGCAGGCCATCGTTGAGGAATAAGATGCAGATACGGGTAGCAAAGCTGGCGGGTTTTTGTTTCGGGGTAAACAAGGCGGTGGAAACCGCCCTTTCCCTTGCGGGCCCCGAGCGGCCCGTCTATACGCTGGGGGACATCATCCACAATCCCGCGGTCGTCTCGGACCTTCGCGAAAAGAACATACGCCCCGTTTACGGGGATGCGTACAAGCAGCTCCCCGCAGGGAGCACGCTCGTCATACGCTCGCACGGCGCGCCGCCCGAGGTGTACGCCGAATGCGAACGGCTGGGCATCCGGGTCGTGGACGCCACCTGCCCCACGGTCAAGCGCGTGCATACGATCGTGCGGCGGGCGGCGGACGAAGGGTTCACCGTATATATCGCCGGGGAGGCGCTGCACCCCGAGGTGGAGGGCATCCGCGGCTGGGCGGGGGAACACGCGGTGGTGCTGCCCGACGCCGAGGCGGCGGCCGGCCTTGCGGAAGCGGCGCAAAAAGCCTGCCTTGTGGCGCAGACGACGCTGCAGCGCGCGGCGTACGACGAGATACGCGCGGCGCTGCTCGTACGCAGCCCGCTGCTTGTGACATACGACACGATCTGCTCCATGACGGAGAAACGGCAGGAAGAAGCGGCGGCGCTCGCGGCGGAATGCGACGCGATGATCGTGGTGGGCGGCCACAACAGCTCCAATACGCAGAAACTGGAGCGCGTATGCAAAAAAGCCTGTAAACGCACCTATTATGTGGAGAATCCGGGGCAACTTGCACTTGAAAAAATGAAACCTGATGATATAATAGGTGTTGTTGCAGGCGCGTCAACGCCGCAGCGGATGATTAGGGAGGTTGTAACAGTAATGAACGAACTGGAAAACACGACGGTCGAATCCACCGAAGTGGAACCCACTCCGGCTCAGGTAGAGGCCGCGCCGGCAGACGCAGCGGAAGCTGCCGCCGCCGTGGAATCGCCAACGCCTGAGGCAGTGCCCGCTGCCGAGGCTGAGGTGACCGCCGTCGAAGAGCCCGCCGAGGCGCCCGCCGCGAAAGAAGCGGAAGCGGCCGAACCCGGCGACAGCTTTGCCGAAGCCTTCGAAAAGACATTGGTACGCATCCGTAACGGCCAGATCCTGACCGGTACCGTGGTACAGATTGCCGAGGGCGAGGTAAGCGTGAACATCGGCTATAAGTCCGACGGGTTCATTCCCAAGAACGAGTTCTCCTCCGACCCGGACGTCAATCCCGCGGATGTGATCAAGGTTGGCGATCCCATAGAAGTGGAAGTCATCAAGGTCAACGACGGCGAAGGAAACGTGTTGCTCTCCCGCAAATCCGTTGAAGGCAAGAAGCTCTGGGAAGAGCTCATGTCCGAGGCCAGCGTCGAAGGCAAGGTGTTCGACGCCGTAGGCAAGGAAGTTGTCAAGGGGGGCCTCATCGCCTCCATCAACGGCGTGCGCGCTTTCGTTCCTGCCTCCCATGTCTCCACAAAATATGTGGAAAATCTTTCCGAATTTGTCGGCCAGCCCATGAGGCTTGCCGTGATCGAAGTGGACAAGGCCCGCAAGCGCATCGTCGCCTCCCAGAAGAATGTGCTGCTCGCCGAACTGGAAGCCGAAAAGAAAAAGAAATGGCAGACGCTCGAGGTCGGCGCCAAGATCACCGGCACGGTGCGCAGGCTCACGGATTTCGGCGCGTTTGTGGACATCGGCGGCATCGACGGCCTTATCCATGTGACGGACATCGCGTGGGGCCGCGTGAAGCATCCTTCGGACGTTCTCAAGATCGGCCAGCAGGTGGAAGTCGTCATCCTCAATGTGGACGTCGATAAAGAGCGCGTTTCCCTGGGTTACAAGCAGCTTCATCCCAAGCCCTGGACGCAGGCCGCGGAAAAATATCCCGTCGGCTCCATCGTGGAGGGCAAGGTTGTCCGTATCGTACCCTTCGGCGCTTTCGTGGCGCTGGAACCCACCATCGACGGCTTGATCCACATCTCCCAGGTGGGCGTCAAGCGCATCGCCAAGGTGGAAGACGAGATCAATGTCGGCGATATCGTGCGCTGCAAGGTGCTCGACGTCAACCCCGAGCAGAAGCGCATCAGCCTCAGCCGCAAGGAGGTCATCCTGGAGGAGAATCCGGAGATCGCCGAGCAGCTCGCCGCGGAGCGCGCCGAGCGCGACCGCGTGTTTGCGCAGCGTCAGGAGCAGCGCGCAGGCGAGCGCATGCAGCGTCAGGACCGTCCTTCGGCGCCCCGCGCGCCCAGGGAAAGCGCGCCGCAGCAGCCGCGCGCAGAGCGTCCCGCCTCCTCCGCAGCTTCGGCCGCCCCGTCCGACAGGCCCGAGCGTGAGCGCCGCCCCCGCCGCAGCGAGGATGGCGACTACGATCTGCCGCCCGTGCAATCCGCCACCACCAGCCTTGCGGATTTGTTCCAGGGGCTCAACATGGAGGATCTCGACTCCGAGAACTCCGAGAACAATAACGATAAGTAACGGATAAAGATCAAAAGGTGCTGTCCGGCGGACAGCACCTTTTTTATAATTTTCTATACGCACTGCCCCAGCGTTTCCCCGATGGGCGCGTGGAGAACGAGCTGGGCGTATTGATCCATCGGCGTCTCGCCCAGGTTGATAAGGACGAGCGCCTTGCCGCGGAAATACCGCACCAGGCCCGCCGCTGGATACACCACCAGGGAGGTGCCGCCCACGATCATGAGATCGGCGCGCCGGATAGCGGCAACCGCTTCCGCCATGACGTCCTCGTCCAATTCCTCGCCGTAAAGGACCACGTCCGGCTTGATGAGGCCGCCGCAGGCGCATTTGGGCACCCCTTCCTGCGCGAGCAGTTCGTCCAGCGTAAAGGCGCAGCCGCAGCGCATGCAGCGGTTGCGGTTGACCGAGCCGTGCAGCTCCAGCACGTTCCTGCTTCCCGCCCGCTGGTGCAGCCCGTCGATATTTTGCGTGATAACCGCCGTAAGCTTCCCCTGCCGCTCCAGGCGGGCAAGCGCGAGGTGAGCGGGGTTGGGCTCGGCTTTGGGATACAGGAGCATCGTTTTGTAGTATTGATAGAACGTATCGGGATGTTCCATGAAAAATTCGTGGCTCAGCAAGACCTCCGGCGGCGAACCGAAGCGCTTGATCGCGGCGAAGATGCCGTTTTCGCTGCGAAAATCCGGGATGCCGCTCTCGGTGCTCACGCCCGCGCCGCCGAAAAAAACGATGCGCCCGGATTCCCCGATCCACTCGCGCAGCTTTTCAACGCCTTGATCCATACCCGCGCCCCCGTCCATTACCCAAGTCGATTTTCGTTTTCAGTATATCATTGCGGACGGGCAATTCCTATTTTTTTCTGCGTTCTTTGGGAAACCTGATTCTTCGGGCGGGAGCGGCTTGCGCGCCGGGCGCATGTATACTATACTACTCTTATCGGCAAATGTGGGTATGATTCCCTATTTTTTCTTATTGGACGCAGTACGATGGATAAAGCCCAAAACAAAAGTGCGGATCAAACGCCGGACAAAGCGCCGTCCTCCCTGCAAAAGCCGCTTGCCTTCTGCGCGGTGCTGGTGGTATGCGCGCTCATTTATCTGTTTGTGACGCTTCAGGAAACGGACGCCCGCGCCGCGCAGGCTTCTGTGCCTTCGCCGTCCTATCAGGCTGCCGCCTCCCCAACGCCGGCGCGGCCGGGCAATTTGACCGACACGGTGTTCTTCCGCCGCCTCGGCGACGCGGGGATCTTCGCCGTGCCGGATCCCGCGGAAAAGGATCGCTATGCGGTTGGTCCGGAGAAGGACGACCCCGTGCAGGACACGCTTACGGTCTTGCGTTCCGGGGGAAGCATACGCGGCTTTTCCCTAAGAATCGCCGTACCCGCCGACGACGCGGCATACGGCGGCAAGAAGACGGCGATCGAACAATATCTGAAAGAGCAGCAGGAGCGGCAGCGGCAGAACCGCGAGGAACGCGTGGGCGCGCTGCTGCCGCCGTTTTTGTGCGCGCTCAGCGCCGACGGATACTTCCCCGCCTCCGTTTCGGCCTCGTGGGTATCCGCCGCCAACGCCGCGTATGAGGACGGCAAATCCTTCACCGATAAGGAAAGCGGCATCTCCTTTACGGCGCTTCGCGATACGGACGACGCGCTGCTATTGATCGCCGACCGGGTATGAACGAACGCCGGGGCTTCAACAACCGCCCTTTCGTCGTGGCCGCCGCGGGCCTATCCGGAGGGATACTCGCCGGAAAATTCGTGCTGGGAACGGCCGCGTACGTGCTGTGCGCCATCGCGCTGCTCCTTGCGCTTGCGGCGCGGCTGCTGCGCGCGCCGCATCTGCCGCTCCTGCTGCTGCTCTTTGGCTTGGGGCTTTTGCGGCTTACGCTTTCTTACCCGGTTTTGCCGCGTCCCGCGGAAAATTGCGTGCTTTCGGGGCGGATCGCACAGACGCCGATCCGGCAGGAAAACGGATGGAGGCTGCAGCTTTCCGGCGCTGCGGCGAACGGGAAGCCGATCGACGGCGGCGTACTGGTCACGCTGCCCGATCCTAAGGGCGCGTACGCGCCGGAATACGGGCAAACGCTGCGCGCGGCCGCGGCGCTGACGCTGCCCGAGGGCGCGCGAAACGACGGCGGGCTCGATTACCGGTTCTACTGCTTTTCCCAGGGGATCGTCTGCCTGGCCTATATAGAGAAGGGAACCGTCTCGCTTGCGGACGGCCCCTCCGATCTTTACGGCCTGCTGCTCCGCCTGCGGACGATGAGCACACAGGCGCTCATACGCATGATGGGCAGGACGAACGGTGCGCTCGCCGCGGGCATGCTCAACGGCGACGTAACCGAGCTGCCCGATACGGTCCTCTACGATTTCCGCGGCTCGGGCATCGCGCACCTGCTCTCGGTATCCGGCCTGCATGTGACGCTGGCGGCGGGCGCGGTGCTGTTCCTCCTCAAGCGGGTCAAGCCGGTGCCGCAGTTTCTGGCGGTCTGCGGCTTTTTGCTGCTCTATTGCGCTTTCTGCGCTTTCGCGCCCCCCACGCTGCGCTCGGCGCTGATGACGGCCTGCCTTTTGCTTTCGCGCCTCGTCGGCAGGCGCAACGACCCGCTCTCCTCGCTGGCGTTTTCGGCGCTGCTGATCCTGCTGCTCTCCCCCTTTGCCCTTTTCAACGCGGGTTTCCAGCTCAGCTACACGGCGGTGCTGGGGATTTTGCTGCTGTATCCCCGACTGAACGAGGCCTGGGCGCGCCTGCCGGGGATGCTTAGGGAACCGCTCGCGCTTTCAATCGGCGCCGGGGCGGGCATTCTCCCCGCCTCCGCGGCGAATTTCAACAGCGTATCCCTGCTTTCGGTACCCGCAAATCTGCTGGTGATCCCTCTCTGCGCGTTCGTGATGCTCCCCTCCGCCGCCGCGCTGCTCCTTTACCCGCTGCTGCCCGGCGTCGCCGCGTTTGTCGCCTCGCTTGCGGGCGCGGCCCTGTCGCTGATGCGCGCGGTCGCCTACGCCGCCGCAAGCCCCGGCATGCTCAACATCCCTTCGCCCTCGCTGGCGGCGGGCGCGCTCTTTTTCCTGGGGATGCTGTTCTATTCGCACTATTATCTCGGGGAGCCGCGCGCAAAGCGCCTGCTGACGGCGACCAGCGCGGCGCTGTGCCTGATGCTCTGGATCGCGCCGGCGCTTCTTCTTCCGCGCTCCTCCGTTACGGTGCTGGACGTACCCTCCGGTTACGCCGCGCATATCCGCTCCCCTTCCGGCGATACGCTCCTGGGTACGGCGGAGGCCCTCGGCGGCTCCGCCGTGCAGGGCTACCTCGCGGCAAACGGCGTGCACGGGGAAACGCGGCGGGTCACCGACGCAAAAGGCGCGGCCGCGCCGCTGGGCGAAACAAGCATATCCGTCTACCCCGGAGGCGCCGCCGCAGAGGGCAGGCGCTACGAAACGGACAGGAACGGGCAGCTCCGTTTCTTTTACCGGAACGGCGCGCTGCAAATACGGGCGTATGCTCCCTTCGACCGATATGCTATACTGGTGGAAAGCCCTTAGAAGCCCGGAGGAAATATGGACCACAACGCGTTTTTCAACCTGATCAAAAACGGCTCCCTTTCCGGAGCCTTCCTGTTTTACGGGGAAGAGGAGATCGTCAAACAGACCGCCCTGGATCGGCTGACCGAGAGCGTCGACCCCGTCGCGCGCGACCTCAACGTACAGGAATTCAGGAACCCGACGGCACAGGCCGTGCAGGAGGCGTGCGAAACGCTCCCCTTCTTTGCGGAGAACAGGCTCGTAATCTGCCGCGACTTCCAGGCCGAGGAGGGGCTCTCCCTCCTCGCGTACGCCCCCTCCATGCCGCCCACAACGACATTGGTGCTGTATATGCGGGGCAAGCTGGACGCGGACGCAAAGCTGTTGGAAGCCGCCAGGGCGCTCCAGCGCGACGTGCTGTTCGCCCCCCTCTCCGAGAACGAGGCGGCACAGTGGGTCCGGCAGCACATCCGCGACGCCCGCTCCAGCATCGACGCGAAAACGGCGGCGCTCCTGGTGGAGATGGTCGGCACCGACCTTGTCCTGCTGCAGAATGAAATGAAGAAAGCGGCGGATTACGCCGGCGCGGCCCCCGTCACGCCCGAGGTGCTGTACGCCTGCGTCAAGCCCAACGCCGACCCGCAGCGCTTCCAGATGCTGGACGCGCTGCTTGCCGGGAAACGGGCCGACGCGCTGCGCATGCTGCGGCAGATGCTCCAAAGCGGCACGGACAGCACGTTCGGCCTCGCGCATTTCTTTACGGGGCAATGCAAGAATATGCTCGGCGCACGGCTCCTAATCGATTCCGGGGTAAGGGAAGGCGAAATCGGGCAGCGGCTGCACCTCTACAGCCAGCAGGCAAGATCCGCAATCGCGGGCGCAAAGCGCCTGTCCGCGGAGGAGCTGCGCGGGGCCGTCCTCGCTTTCTCCTCGGTGGACTACCGGAAGATCAGCGGAAAAGCACCCGACGATCAAACGCTGGAGACCGCGGTCATCCAATACTTTTGCAGAGAACCGGCCGGGGCTCGCTGACGCAGCCTAATCCTTTTTAAGCTGCTGCATGACCGTCTGCATGCGCTGCTTTTGCGCGGGATCGAGCATGGGGGCGAGCATCGCTGCGATGGAATCGATGCGGGCGTTGGTGAGCGTCCCCGCGGCACGCTCGGCGCTGACCATTGCCTGCAGGTCCGTTAAAAGCTCCGCCTCGCTCTTCCCCTGGTACTGCTCCACCACCTGCTGCACCTGGCGCATCGCGCCGGGATCGATGTTTTCGGCCATTTTCCTGACATCCTGAGGATGTTCCTTCAGACTGCGAAGATCCGGTTTCTTCATGCTTCGGTCTCCCTGCTTTCTGTGTGATCCTCAACCATCATATGCGCGGTGGCATTTAAGCGTGCACAACCCGCTCCTTCAAGCATATGATGCTAGAAAGGTAAACAACAGCAAGGAGGTGGCCATATGCCCAGATATGCGCCGCAATCGCTTCCCTCGGGCGGTTCCCGTCCGTCCATGCAGCGGGAAGCGAACGCGGACGGCGCAGGCGAGAACATGTCTCCCGATACCAGCCATCCGGCTATCCAGCTCGGGCAGCATATACGCCGCGAACGCGGTATACAGGGCGTGCAGCGGTACGTCGTATCCATGCGGGAGCACCTGAGCGAGGACGAGTTCGAGGAGCTGTGCCAGGCTTTGGGCGTACCGCCCGATATCCAGCTCCCCACGCAGCGCCACGCGCCGCAGACGCAGCAGCACAGCGACGGCGCCTCTGCGCAGCAGGCCCAGCCGAACCCGAACAACAACCCCAATATGCAGCAGATGCTGCCCATGCTGATGCAGCTGATGAACGGCATGCAGGGCGGCGGCATGGGCATGCCCATGGGCAACAACGGGGGCGGCAACGGGTTCAACCCCGTGATGCTGGCGCAGCTTATGCAGGGCATGAACGGCATGCAGGGCGGCGGCATGAACAACGGGAACATGAACCCGCTGATGCTGGCGCAGATGCTCCAGAGCATGCAGGGTATGCAGGGGAAATAGCTTCAAAAAAGTGGCGGCGCCAGCCTCTGAGAAATTTTTACTATACAAGAACGCAAATAGGGGGCTTATAGCGGGACACTCCTGAAGTCCCGCTATAAGCCCCGAAACTTAGGAAACAGAATAAAATCCGTCCAAGCTGACGACATGTGCGTCAGCTTGGACACCCTGCACGTTCACCGGCCACGCCGAAGGCGCAGGTGAACATGAGAAAACCCCGCCCAAATGCCTGGGGCATTTGGGCGGTCTCCCGTCGACGAACCCCGAAGGGGTTTGTCGACGGCATTATTTCGCCATTCCCATAAAGCCCAGGAACGCCAGCGAGATGAGTCCCGCGCTGATCAGCGTGATGGGAAGCCCTTTGAGCGATGCGGGGATCTTGGAGGTTGCGAGCCTTTCCCGCACGCCCGCGAGCAGGACCGCCGCCAGCGTGAAGCCCAGGCCGCCGAAGAGACCGCTCAGCACGCTTTTAAGGAAATCGTACTGTGCCCAGACGTTCAAAAGCGTGACGCCCAGAAGGGCGGAATCGACGAGGATCAGCGTCCACGCGCCCTCCATCGCCGCATATCCCGCGGGGCTTATGGATTTTACGGCCAGCCGCAGCAGCGCGACAACGCCCGCAGCAAGCAGCAGGAAGCAGATCGCGTCAAGATACCCCAGGGAGAGCTGCGCGAGCAGCTGATGCACCGGCCATGCGAGCAGGGAGGACAGCGTCATCGCAGAGGTCACATACAGGCCGAGCTTTGCGGATTTCCCCACATCGCCGGGGCCGGCGTACGGCGCGGTGCCTAAAAACCGCGTGAATACGGGATTGCTTGTGAATACGCACGCCGCAAGATACAGCAGCGCGCCGCCGAGGCTTGTGATGCCGTTCATGCCGCGCCTCCCTTTTGCGCGTTCTTATCGTTCTTTTTGGAACGCGTCATGAAATAATTCGCAATGCCGGCCAGGATGCCCGTCAGCAGGAACCCGCCGGGCGCCAGCTTGAGAAGCAGCATCGGTTCAAAGCCCTTGCCGAAGACCTGCGCGCCTAAGAGCGTGCCGCTGTCCAGGAGCTCCCTGAGCGCCCCGACGCACGCGGCGACGAGCGCGAACAGGACCCCCATCACGAGGCTCCTGCCCGCCGAGGTAAATACGCCGTGCTCCTCCTCCGCCATCTGGGCGCGCGCGAGGATCACGCAGTTGAGGGTGATCAGCGGCACGTAAATGCCCAAATCCTGGTAAGGATCGTGGAAGAACGCCTGCAGGAGCATCTGTGCGACAGACGCGAACGCGCAGATGACGATGAGCCAGCAGAGCACGTGCGCCTTCGCCGGCAGAACGTTGCGCAGCAGCGCGATCACGATGTTGGAGCACAGCAGCGTGAACGCCACGGCGATGCCGATGGCTGCGCCGTTTATAAGCGTGGTGGCGACGGCGAGCGTGGGCACCACGCCCAGCGCGAGCCGGAACAGGGGATTTTCGGGCAGGATGCCGCGCAAAGGCGCGCCTTGATTGAACTCATTCATGCTTTTTCCTCCTTGAGGGGCGAGCCGTAGACCCGCGGGCGCATAAAGCGATCGATCAGCGGGGACGCGATGTTCATCAGAAGGATGGCATAGGTGACGCCTTCGGGATATTTGCCGTACGCGCGGATGATGGAAACGATCACGCCGCAGCCGATTGCGAACACTACCTGTCCCTTGGCCGTCATGGGGCTGGTGGAATAATCCGTCGCCATGAATACCGCGCCGAAGAGCACGCCGCCCGAGAGGATGGCGGCGAGCGGGTCGCCGTCGAACGTAAAGCCGCCCTGCGCGCCCATCGCCCACGCAAGCAGGGCCGTGACGCCCAGGAATATGACCGGAACGTGCCAAGTGATGGTCTTGCGGATAAGCAGGTAGGCAAGTCCCAGAAGGATCGCCAGCTTGCTGACTTCCCCGATGCAGCCGGGGATGTTGCCGAGGAACAGGTCCATCGTGCCGGCCGGATGGCCCGAGAGCACCGTCGCCGAGGTAACGGCGTCGGCCCCGCTCCACATCGTGGGCAGGGTGTAGACCGTCATATGCACGGGCCAGGAAGCGAGCAGCACCGCGCGGGCGGCCAGCGCGGGATTCATGAAGTTGTCCCCGATGCCGCCGAACAGCTGCTTGACAAGGATGACCGCGACGACGCTTCCGGCCACGGCGATCCACCACGGCGCCTGCGGGGGAAGGTTCAGGCCCAGCAGGAGCCCCGTTACGGCCGCCGAAAGATCGTTGACGCGCACGGGGAGCTTCATGAGCTTCTGCCAGACGTACTCGGCGAGCACCGCGGAGGCGGTGCTGAGAACGAGCAGCATCAGCGCGTTCGGTCCGAAGAAATAAACGCCCGCGAGGGAGGCCGGTATGAGCGCGATGAGCACATCCAGCATCAGCCTCCTCGTGGAATCCGCCGTACGGATGTGCGGCGCGAGAGAAACCCGCAGTTCCATTATGCCTTCCCCCTTTTCGCGGCCTGTATTTGATCCTTGGCGACCTTGAACGAGGGGGTCAGCCACAGCCTTGCGGGGCAGGCGTAGGAGCAGCAGCCGCAGACGATGCAATCCATGACGTCGTGCGCTTCCGCGGCGGCAAGATCGCCCGCGTCGCAGTCGTGCTTCATTAAGTACGGCCTCAGGCCCGCGGGGCAGACCTCCACGCAGCGGCCGCAGCGGATGCAGGGGCTTTCCTCAAGCTGCTTCGCGTCCTCCATATTATAGACGACGATGCCGTTGGTGGCCTTGGTCATAGAGACCGCGTCGCCGGGCACACAGAGGCCCGTCATCGCGCCGCCCGCCGTGATCTTGCCCGGCGCTTCCCTGTACCCGCCGCAGGCGTCGATCGCGTCCCGGAATGCGGTGCCGATACGCAGCCGCAGGTTCGCGGGCTCCTTCACGGAGCCCGTTACCGTCGTAATGCGGGAGATCAGCGGCCTGCCCGTGGTGACCGCGTCCGCGATGGCCGCCGACGTCCCGACGTTGAGCACGATCACGTGCACGTCGAGCGGCAGCTTCTTTTGTGGCACCTCCCGGCCTGTCACCGCCCGGATGAGCTGTTTTTCGCCCCCCTGCGGGTACTTGGTCCTAAGCTCCATGACCTCTACGCCCTCGCGGCCCTGCGCGGCCTTGCGCATGAGCGCGATCGCCTCGGGCTTGTTGTCCTCGATGGCGACGACCCCGCGCTTGACCGAAAGCGCACGCATGGCGGCGCGGAGCCCGTCCAGGATGTTCTTGGGGTTCTCCAGCAGCAGGCGATAATCCGCGGTCAGGTGCGTTTCGCATTCCGAGCCGTTCAGAATGATGGTATCGCAATACTGGCCTTCCCGGACGGTCAGCTTGACGTGCGTGGGAAAGCACGCGCCGCCCATGCCGCAGATCCCCGCCGCCTTGACCGCCGGGACGATCAGCGCCGGATCGGCCGTCTCCACGTCGCCCAGGGCCTGGAGCCCCTCGGCCCACGTATCCTTATGGTCGTTCTCGATCGTGACGCAGAGCGAGCTTGGCCCGTTCAGCTGCTGCCTGGGCCCGACGTCCGTAACCGTGCCCGATACGCTTGCGTGCACGGGTATCCCCAGGCCGCCCACAGGCTCGCCGATCACCTGGCCCAGCCTGACATAATCGCCCGCTTTCACGCAGGGAGCGCTGGGCGCGCCCAGATGCATCCCCATCGGGATGCAGACCGTATCCGCCGTATACTCCCGGACGGGTACATCCTTGGTGGGAAGTTTGCCCTCATGCAGCTTCTGCAAGGGGTGCACGCCACCCTGAAAGGTTACTGGCAATGCCGACACCATCCTCTCTCGCCGTTCAAATCAAAATTGGCAATAAAAAAAGGCTGTCCGATGCGCGCAAAGGATGCTTCGCCGGTGTTCCCTCACGCATCCTCGGGCGACCCCGTCTCGCTTGAAAACTCCGTTTTCATACGCTCCCGCGCCTCACCTGAACATCCCCATTTTCCCCGTTAGAATTATAACACGGCCGGCGTTATTTTGCATCATGCTTTTGATGAATGCGTGATACGCCTTTATTCTGCATCATGTATCCAATGAATAAACGGACTGTTTGCCGGCCAGCCTACCTTTTATGCGGGAGAATGTACAGAGGGCAGACGCGGTCATCGCAATCGCGGCGGTTTGCACGGGCGTGGCGAACGGCCTTTTCGGCGCGGGCGGCGGCATGCTTGCCGTTGTGGTGCTGGAACGGCTGTGCGGGCTATGCAGCGAGAAGGCCCATGCCACGGCCCTCTTGATCATGCTGCCGCTTTCCGTCGTCAGCATCGCGGTGTATTGGCTGCGCGGCGCGCTCAGCTTCGACGCGGTATGGATCGTGACGCTGGGGATGCTTCCGGGGAGTTTCCTTGGCGCAAAGCTGTTGGGCAAGCTCCGTTCGGTCTGGATCGACCGCGTGTTCGCCGTTTTGATGCTGGCCGCGGGAATACGGCTGATGCTATGAGCTGGCTGTGGTATCTGATCGCGGGGTTTGCCTCCGGCATCCTGTCCGGTATGGGCATGGGCGGCGGAACGGTGCTGATCCCGATATTGACGCTGCTGCTCGATATGGAGCAGCATGCCGCGCAGGGGGTAAACATGCTGGCGTTTCTGCCGGGGGCGGCTCTGGCGCTCTTTATACACCGGCGGGACGGAAGGCTGGAAGCGAAAACCGCGTTGCCCCTGCTTCTGTGGGGCGCGCTGGGCGCGGTGGGCGGCGCCTTCCTCGCCACGTTTTTGAGCGCGGACTGGCTGAAGAAAGCCTTCGGGGCCTTCCTGATCGCGCTGGCGTTCGCGCAATGGAAACGCTCGGGAAAAAAGAAAAACGAAAAGTGATCTCCCATGTGATTTGGCCGCCAATCTTTTGCATACCCTCCCGTTTTGCCAAAATATATCTCTTGCGCCCCGGCCCCGCCGCTGCTATACTGTTGTTGCGGTATTAGAACAAACGTTCGATATTGGAGGCCGGCCATGCAGCGCGTCATTTTACATTCGGACATGAACAATTTTTACGCCTCGGTGGAAACCGTGTTCGATCCTTCCCTGCGCGGCAGGCCCATCGCCGTCGGCGGGGACCCCGGGCGCCGCCACGGCATCGTGCTCGCAAAAAACGGCCTTGCCAAGCGCTGCGGCGTAAAAACGGGCGAAACGCTGTGGCAGGCGCGCCAGAAGTGCCCGGATATCCTGTTCGTTCCCCCGCATTTCGACCGGTATCTCGATTTTTCCAGGCGGGCAAAGGCGATCTACGCCTCCTATACCGATCAGGTGGAGGCGTTCGGCCTGGACGAATGCTGGCTGGACGTAACGGACAGCCGGGTGTTCGGCACCGGCGAGGAGATCGCACAGAAGATCCGCGCGCGCATCCGGGAGGAGCTTAAGATCACCGCGTCCATCGGCGTTTCCTACAACAAAGTTTTTGCCAAGCTCGGCAGCGATATGAAGAAGCCCGACGCCGTTACCGCCATCACGCCCGAAAACTACCGGGCGAAGGTATGGCCCCTCCCCGCCGCCGACCTCCTCTTCGTCGGCCGGGCGACCTCGGCGGGCCTCCAGAAATACGGCATACGCACCATCGGGGACATCGCGCGCACCGACGCCGCCCTTTTGCAATCCTGGTTTGGAAAAAACGGCCTGACGCTGTGGCAGTTCGCAAACGGCTACGAAGCGTCCCCGGTCCGCCGGCTGGGCGAGGAAGCGCCGATAAAGAGCGTGGGCAACTCCACCACGACCCCGCGCGACCTCGTCTGCGAGGAGGACGTCAAGATCACGCTGTATACCCTTGCGGAAAGCGTGGCGGCGCGGCTGCGCGAAGACGGCCTTTTGTGCTCCACAGTGACGCTTGCCGTACGCGACCAATCCCTCAAATGGTTTGAGCGCCAGCTCAGGCTCCCCGAGCCAAGCTGCGTTTCCTCGGCAATCGCGCTCGCGGCGCTCTCCCTGTTCCGGGAAAACGTCAGGCCGCCCTACGCGCTGCGGTCCCTCGGCGTGCGCGCGAGCGAGCTTTCCGCACGCGGCGCGCGCCAGCTTTCCATGCTGCCCGAGGCCATAGAGGCGCAAAAGCAGGAGCGCATCGAAACGGCCATCGACTCTATACGCGCCCGCTTCGGGCACGCCGCCGTGCAGCGGGGCCTTATGTTCGGAGACCGGTCGCTTTCGGAGCTGAACCCCGCCAGCGACCACGCAGGCTTCGGGCGGGACCCGCAGGCCGCGCGGCCCGGGACGAAGGCGGCGGTGTAAGGGGGAACCCGGCTCAACCCCTTGGCGCAATTTACTTGGATTTCACACAGCCATGGTTTCTTTGTGACGCGGCAATGCTACAATCATACAAACAGAAAACAATAAAAAGGCCGCGGGATCCCGCCGGAAAATGGCGATGCGAAGCCGCGGGAACGGGAGCGCGCGAATGAAAACGCTTGGGATCGAGCCGGCCGTCGGGAAGGATACCATCTTGGAGGACGCCCGGCTGGGCATCTATACGGATATCGGGCCGATGTGCTATCTCCACGAATGCTCGCTGGGGGATTATACGTACTGCGCGGGCTTCAACCAGTTCGATTACGCCGAGATCGGCAAGTTCTGCTCGATCGCGACGTTTGCGCGCATCAACCTCGGCAACCACCCGGCCTATACGCGCGCGGCCCAGCACCACTTCACCTACCGCCCGCGGCAGTTCGGCCTGGCCGATGAGGACGACGAGGCGTTCTTCGATTGGCGGCGCGCGCAGAAGGTCGTGATCGGCAACGACGTCTGGATCGGCCACAACGCGTCCGTCATGGCGGGGGTTCGCATCGGCGACGGCGCGGTGATCGGCGCGGGTTCCGTCGTGACGCACGACGTGGAGCCGTATTGCGTGGCGGTCGGCGCGCCGGCCCGGACCATAAAGCGCAGATTCGACGAGGAAACCATCCGGGGAATCCAAAGCACCCGCTGGTGGGACTGGGACCACGAAACGCTCGGGGCCCGGCTGGAGGATTTCAAGAATATTCCCGAATTTATCCGGCTGTACGGGCGCTGAGGCCCGGACGCCAAAGCAGGCCGGGGAGGGAAACCGATGCGGCTGTTAAAAACGCACATAAAAAAGCCGGATCAAATCCGGCTCAGGCCGTCGACAAACCCCCTCCGGGGTTCGTCGACGGTTTTTCTCATGCAGGCCTGGCGTAGCAGGCCTGCATGCAAGGTGTCCAAGCTGACGCACATGTCGTCAGCTTGGACGGATTTTA
>Ga0255336_100930_pt1 | contig 29352 bp, 43 predicted proteins | sample MeOH1_35cm_T3_17_FD_189102 | JGI IMG/M metagenome (GOLD analysis project Ga0255336, IMG submission 189102) | Sandy soil microbial communities from University of British Columbia, Vancouver, Canada - MeOH1_35cm_T3_179 | ecosystem: Engineered > Artificial ecosystem > Sand microcosm > Unclassified ...
CCAGTTTGTCTCGGTGCTCGTCGGTCAGAATGACTGCAGCTGCAATGCGCATCGGTCGTGTCCTCTATTGTAAAGAACACGACCGAATAATAAATGTTTCTATTTATGACGCACTACACTAGTTTGCCGACGTGGGACTTATCCTCTTCCTTATGCACAAAGGCCCGCACGGATGCTTTCTGTTTGAGCAGCTCAGGTAAAACGAGTCCTGCGGATGGACCTGCGGCACCTACTGCCAGGACTTTTAGCGCTGTTTGTTGGCTTTGCATGACGTATCTCCTTCAGGTTGAAGTGCGTTAGTGCTTGACCTTGCCGCCATCCACGACCAACATCTGTCCTGAAATACAATCGGCATCCGGCGAACACAGCAGGAACACGGGCCCTGCAAGATCCTGAGGCTCTTCGCCACGCCTAAGTGCCCGAAGTTCGGCTTGTCCTTAATCAGCTTCTCAGGCATGCTTTTTTGAACGGGCCCAGTCAAGGTCAGGCCGGGTGCAACAAGATTGGCCGTGATTCCATAGTCCCCGACTTCCATGGCCAGGGAGCGCGTAAATCCGAGGCCAGCTTTGGCTGAAACGTAATGCGTCTGCCCGACCACACCTTCGAAGACAGATGTGGAGCCTATATTGATGATTCGCCCCCAACCACGGCCCTTCATCAGCGGCAGCAGCGAGTGCGTCCTGCGGAATGTACCCGTAAGGTTGATCGCAATGACCTCCAGCCACTGAGACTGGGTCATCTCCTCGAATGGGACAACCGGGTAGAAGCCCGCGCAATTTACAAGGATGTCAACACGGCCGTGAGCCCGTTGAATCTGTTTGGCAAACCGATCGACTGCGTCTTTGTCGGTAATGTCCACGCAAAAAGTCGACAGCTGATCGTTAGTGTTGCGGCTGGCGGCCAGTTCGTTCAGGCAGAACTTCGCGCGGTCCAGACCAATCACTCGATCGCCATTCGCAAGAAAGCGATCAACGATCTTCCGACCTATCCCTCCACCCGCACCGGTAATGGCAACAACCCTTCCGTCCTTCATTGGTATCCCTCACCCAAAACCAATATTCACGCCGTCCATGGTCTGCTGATGCGCAAGCTATAGAACACTCGCAAAGTGGAAAGTTCTGTGCAGAAACTCGCTTATGTTCGCCAAGGCATCCTTGGCGCTCTGTAGGGCAACATTCGAAGCGAAGACATGCGTCATTCCCTCCCAGACGTGTAACTCTGCCATTCCGCCCGCCGCCTCGATCCGCGTGGCAAAGCGGCTAGAGTCGTCCAGCAGGATCTCGTCTTCACCGACATGGAACAGAACCGGTGGTAGTCCGGCCACGTTCCCATATAGCGGCGAGGCTCTCGGATCGTCGCGATCCTGATCTCCCAGGTAGAGTTGCGCGGCCCCATTCAGTGCGTCGCGTGTAAGCAAGGGGTCTGCCTTGGCTTTGCTCTCCATACTGTCACCTGTGAGCGCCAGGTCGGTCCAAGGCGAGAACACGAAAGTTGCCAACGCCCTTGGCAACTGTCCTTTCTTTAGTGCGGCCGTGGTGAGTTGAAGCAGTGCAAGAGCCAATCCGCCGCCCGCTGAGTCTCCCCCGATTACCAATCGCGAAAATCCTGAGTCTGCAAGGCCCAGATAAACGGCATGGGCGTCGTCTACGGCAGAAGGAAAAGGGTGCTCAGGGGCGAGACGGTAGTCGACTACAAACACTGCCGTTTCCGCTCGCTCCGCAATCTGCCCGACAAAATTGCGATATGCAGCAGCGGAGCCCAGGACGTAAGCGCCTCCGTGGAAATAGACAATCGCCGCGCCGGGTTGTGCTTGCTGCGGCTTGCACCACCAACCCGCCACCCCGCCAATCGTGGCGGCTTCATACGTTACCCCCGCGGATTCGGGCATCTTCTCCATAAGAGCATCAAAATCGGAACGAGCTGCTGCACCGAATTGTAATTTTGGCTGAACTGAAAGCAACGTACGCATCGCAAGCATTGCCGCTCGATCGAGAAGATGTTCTTTGTGGTGAGTCATCATCCGTTGCTCCAATTCTCGGTATAACTGTTCAGTGCTCCCTGCGCCGGCACGAAGTCAGAGTTTCCATGCCTTCGCTGTTTCGGTCGCAAAGTCCTCATAGCTGCGCGGATGATGACCAAGTAGCTTTGCGAGGCGCACAACTTCTGTTTCGGTCGAGGCAAAGCCACGTTCAAAATACCCCTCGAGCATCATGCGAAGATCGAAAGCGCTCCAGTTCGGCATGCGCGCGCGCATATTTGTTTCCCACTGGTCGAAGTCGTGCCCCGTGTATTTGATTTCCGTGCCGAGAAGCTTGCTCCAGAGCGCCGCATTGCCTGAGCCGCTGATCAGAGTGGGCGACACGATGTCGTAGGTCTGCTCTTCGTGACCTTCCTCGGTCAGAGAGATTGCTGCCGCCTCCGCAATGTCTCTCGTGTCTGCTGCGACGATCCCTGCCGTTCCGAGAGGCATAGGATACACACCTGCTTTGGTGAGCGCGTCCTTCAGGCCGAGATCATTTTGGATGTAGTAGCCTGGGCGAAGGATGGTGTATGGAACACCGAATTCGCGCAATGCTGCCTCGACCGCAAGCTTCGATGCGAAGTGCGGCACATCGCGGAATTGCTCGACCTTGAATACTGAAAGATAAGTCACGTGCTTGATGCCCAACCGCTTCGCGATCCCGTAGGCGATCAGCGCTTGCGTCAACTCGTCCGCAACGACTGCATTCAGCAGAAAGAGCTTATCCACTCCCAGCAACGCCTGCTCCACCGATACAGGATCGAGCAGATCACCGATGACAACTTCTACTCCCTCTGGCAGCTTGCCGGCGTCCGGCTGGTTCCGGGCCAATACCCGCACCTCTCCGCCGCGCTTGAGCAGCTCTTTGACCACACCACCGCCCACATTGCCTGTTCCGCCCGTTACTAAAATCTTCATTCCGTCTCCTTGATGTTGAACTGCTCGACAATCCGTACCGCTCGTTCTAATAAGACGCAGTTGACCAAGGTGACGAAGCCTCCATTGGCGCAATATGGTATTGCCCTAATGCAACACCGGTGTAAGATGTTGTTTAGGCTTTTGCAGCGAACGTCAAATTCTTTAGCCGGGAGTTATCGTGGAACTGCCTGACCTCAATGACATTCGTATTTTTGTCGCGATCGGCCAGGAAGGCACACTGACGGCTGCCGCGAAGGCATTGAAGCTTCCTACATCAACCGTAAGTCGAGCGATGACGCGCCTGGAAAAGCATCTCGATGTGCTACTGGTGCAGAGAAGTCCTCGCGGGCTAACCTTGACGGACTTTGGCCGAGACTATCTGCAAACAACGAGACGTGCTCTCCGCACGTTACGCGACGGCGGTGAACTTCTTGAGAAGCACCGAGAGCAGCCTAGGGGTTTAATTAAAGTAGTGTGTCCGATCACGATGGCTCGATCCATCGTCGCTCCTCTTCTCAAAGGCTTCTTAGAACGCTTCCCGGAGCTGCGTGTTGAGGTCGAACCGTACAGTTCGGGTTGGGACCAGGAACCGCGTGAAGACGTGGATGTCTATTTCAAAGTTCGCGCTCCTCGGGATTCGCTTCGTCATGTGCGGCCCTATCCAGGAACCAAACGAGGGCTTTTTGCGAGCCCCGAATACATAGCAGCACGCGGCCATCCCGCCACCCCGGCAGACTTGGTGCACCACACATGCATTGGTTCCGGAGTGTGGAAGTTGCGCCGGGAAGCGAGATTAGCAGAACCGAATATCACATTCAGGGCAGTGGGAAGCGATCCGGTGTTTCATCTTGAACTCGCATGTAGCGGGCTTGGCATCGCAATCCTGCCACTCTACATGGGCAAATGGCCGGATACCTGCGACCGGCTTGTGCCTGTCCTGCCCCTTTGGCGCCCAGAGCCGATCACGCTCTGTGCACTCTTTTCGGGATCGTCACGACTGACTCCGAAGGTTCAAGTGTTATTGGATTACCTCGCTGAATACATCGGCACGAACAAGGATCCTCGCCTGCATGGCGCATCGGTTAGGGGGATGTTCACCGACTCGAAGCTTGAAGCTACGTCGGGGCCTTGAGCGGAGACTAGGTGGGTTAAGGAGCAAGCAAGGTGGCTTCGGCAAACTTGTGCCTTGCCGGACGATTCAGAAACAGTAGCCGCATAGTCGTGCGCGGGTGGGCGGCTCTTGTAATTGAAAGGTGCCCCTTCATTTGTTGCGGAACAAGTGTTGGTATTGGGAACGTCATCCTCGGAAAGTGAGCCATTGCTGACGGCTCGGGATCCATCGGCGGTCGCTGTATCAAAAACTCGCCGAACTCGGCATTCAGTGAGCTAGAACGAATAGCCTCAACTACGGTGCCACTAGCGTTCGATTGGTGATAAATCACCAATGCGCTCATCGAAAACGGATAGGTCCTCGAAAGTCGGCATCTTTCCAGGCAATTGCGTTACACCTTTGGCATGTCCGCATACAATGATCGGAGCCACTGACCGGTCACTGCTACGTTCGAACTCGCTCCGCTTGGCACTGGCCAACTTCAGATGAATTCGGCGGCAGCGATGGAGCAGGCCAACCATCAAATCTGTGCACGCTGACAACTGGCGACTCCTTTTGCACACCGTTGCCAATATTCAGCAGTCGTTCCGTTTCTGATCGCTTGTTAAGTAGACTGCTGAAGCAATGCGGTGGCCAAGTTGGTACGTATCGTCGAATGTTCTGTTGCTGCTGGGTGCAATTAGGCGACGTTCCCTGTAGCGCTGCTTTCTGAATGCGTCCTCTCTGCCGTCCATTTCTCGCAGGAGGTTTTCGGTCGAGCCACTCCTCCAGTTTTTCCCTACTATCTCTCGGCCACCCGCTCGGTGCTTTGCCTGCGCCCTGCGGGAACTGCGCGGCTCTGCTTTTCCGGTTCCTTCCACAACAAATCTCCCGCGCAAACTTCGCGCGGCTTTGGCCCGAAGAGCGGGCGAGATTTCTTGCGGCTCCTTCCCGAAAAGCACCGCTTGCCCTTGGGAGCAGGGCACTCTCGCGTCGCTTCGCGCATGGGCGTCCCGAGTGACATCCGGGCAAAAACAAACATGGAGGAAATCAACAATGGCTCTCTACAAAAACACTATCCAGCTGAAAGGATTCATCGGCAAGACCGCCGAGATCAAGGCAGCTGCAAACGGCAACACATTCACCGTCTTCTCACTTGCCACCAAGTCGAGTTACAAGGAGAAGCAGTCCGGCGACTGGATCTCGCACACCGAGTGGCACCGCATCGTCAGCTTCGGCACTGCCGCTAAATACGCACAGCAGCTGCGCAAAGGCGACTACGCCGAGGTTGAAGGCGAACTGCGTAGCAGTGAGTACGACACCGAGTCCGGTGCTGGCAAGAAAAAGCAGTCTAGCAAGCGCCGGAGTTGGGAGGTGCGCGCCAGCATCGTTCGCAAGCTGGAACGCACTGGAGCCGCCGAGTCCGAATCCATCAGCGAGGACGATGCCGCGTAAGCGGCTCGTTCTCCCTACAGGGAGGTGTGATATGAAGCTTTTTGAAAACACAATCAAGTTGCGTGGGTTCCTCGGCAGCGATGCCGAGGTGCCAACCTCGGATGGTATTCGCAGCGACTCCTTCGCCGTTCTCATCGTGTGCGTAACAAGAGGTATCTGGAAAAAGCGAACGAGCGAGTGGGCCTCGTATACCGAACGGCTTCGTGTGATCTGCGCCGGACCCTACTTCTGTGGCTTCACTCGGGGTATGAAGCATGGTGACTACGTCGAGATTGAAGGCGAGCTGCACACGTCTGACTCTGGCGGTGAGATTCATGCGCTCGTGATTCGCCGACTAGAATGTCCTCCGGTTGGTGTTGACGAAGGTGAGGAGGATTGATCTTTCGCATCAATTGGGCGGAGATGGAAGGTCTTCTCCGCCCTTGCATTCGCAGGCTTCTCTCGGTCCACCTACATCTGAATACGATTGGAATCAGCGGCTCATCCCGCCCCAACCAGGCTCCATGTCAGGCTCATACGTGCGTTCTTGTGGCTTCCTCGGCGGACCGTCGAGCGTGGTGCCCGGTGCAGATGGACGCGGTGAAATGTCGTGCGATGGCGGAACGCGGCCATTCTCAAGGTTGTTCTGGCTTGGCTGCTGCCGCGCCATCTCCGTCGCCGATTGACGTGCCGCCGATATCCCAATCGTTTCACGTAGACGGTCTGTGTCGCTTGTCACCACGGCAATCTCTTTGCGTCCGCGCGTCGCGGCGACATAGAACAACTCGCGCTTCATCGAATCCGCAGCGACGATGACGGCGTCGACTGTTCTACCCTGGCTGCGGTGAGCGGTAATCGCGTAGCCGTAATCAAACTCCCGATAGTTGGTCGGCAATGTCCGTCCATCTTCGAGCTGAATTTTTCCTTCGGCGGTGTTTCGCACTGTGACGAACTCACCGTTGGTGGCCTTGAACTCCGGGCCGCGCCGGTTTGACGTCAGCAGCAGGCGGTCGCCCGGAGCGATGTCGATTTCCTTATGCTCGTGTACCGAAAATGCTTTTGCCTGTTTATGTGTAACGGTGACAGTGTCTCCATGCTCATTTCGCGCAATCAACCTATTTGGCTCGACACGTAAGACCTGCAGAGCCTCATGCTTCTCGGCAACGCTGGTCGAGCGGTGAAAACGGAGAACCATCCCTTCCTGGTAATTCCCGAACTCTCGCTTCTGCGCCTCCGTCCACTGCAGTGGAACATCCCGCACGAACTTCTCTCCCGTGCCCAGGTCGTCATGCTCCCGGCGATGCTCTCGAATGGCGCTCGTCAATTGACCAATTTCCTCATGGGTTGGGGCAATGACGAGCACACTCTTCCCCTTCGCATGAAGCGCGTGATGAGTCTCTGCCACCAACCGGCTGCGGTCCTCGATAGGAACCTCACGAACCGCGCCCAGGGATTCCAGCTTCTGAAATCCCTCCTCTGGAGAATGGCGGAGGCTTTTCACGGCGTCCCGATACAACGCATGAGTCTGTCGATGTACTTCGGTGAGTGAGACGCTTTTGAGCGAGGATTCACGCTCTAAGATGCGCAGGGCGTCACCGGCTTCTACACTCTGAACCTGCCGCGTGTCTCCAGAGAACACGATCCGAGCGTGATGATCGTTGGCAACGTGCAGCAACGCCTGCATCTGGCGATCCGAAAGCATGCCAGCCTCATCCACAATCAGAACCTTGTTCCGTAGTGAATTCTGCATCTCAGGGTCGCTTAGAAGGCGCGCCACCGTAACCGCCCCCGCGAATCCGGCCTTGTCCAGCTCCTCAACAGCGCTCCTGGTAGGAGCTATGGCGAGCACCTCTCGTCCGGATTCTTTGAGCCCGCGATCAACCTCGTGGAGAGTGGCGGTCTTTCCCGTTCCGGCAGCGCCGCGCAGGTTGACCACCAAATCTCTCGACTGCAGAATCTCCAGGACAGCGCGCTTCTGTTCGGTGTTCAATTCCTTCGACAAATCAATGTCCTGTCCTCTACCCAGAGGCTCGTGGCAGCCTATTCCACGGTTGACGATTGAAACCATGTCCCGCTCGCGCTCCAGGCTTTCCCTGGTAGTAATCTCTCCCCGTGCGCGGATCAGCGCTCCCTGTGCTTCCGCGGAAATCAGAGTGCCCTTCAGATGATCGAGCGAAAGCTTGCCACGTCCGTGTCGCAGGGATTCGGTCATCAGTGCGTGCTCTTTTACGACAGAGAGTCGCTCGAACAGATGCTCCTGGGCATAGGTCAGAGATGCCGTCGACTGCTCTCGCTTGATTTCCTGTTCTTTCAGGGGAGACAGCGCCTGACTTCGCGTCCGCTGCAAGCTGTGCGCCTCATTTACTGTGAGGCGCTCCCTTTGCCGCGTTCTCAACTCTTCCGTTGGAAGCTCATACATCTTCTGTGCCCGTGATTCGCGGACCAGGACCGCCACTTCGTTGTCCGTCGGCCTGCGCCCTCGTTCCTGAGTGAATTGCTCAATAGCCCGATCCCGTTGCGCGCTGCGCTGGCTGAACTTCTCGAGAAGGTCTTGCGACACCCCGCTGATTTCAAAGCCACGGTCCCGGCCTTTGGCATCATGGCGATTTTCAACCGCGTATCCGAGAGAACGAACTTCGAATGCCAGTCGGTTCCGGTAGACCTCTGTCAGATAGGCCCGACGTTCATACAGTCCGGAAGCCTGCAGGGCCTTCCATCTCCCTTCCGCGCCGTCAAAGGTAAGATTGGCTGCAACCGCGTGTGTGTGCAGTTGTGGATCAAGCTCGCGGCTCGTGTCGTGCGTGTAGGCCGCCACGACCCAGTTGCCGGTGGCACGGTCGTCATTCGCTCCAGCGAGCCTCACCCGCGCACCGGCATACACCTCGGCTTCCGTTAAAGCTTCGGCAACCGCATGCTTATGTGCTTCCAAGAGCCGTTCGTCTCCGGCAACAACCGCCATGATCGATACGGATTTCGGCGCGGAGAATGTTAGATCGTAAAGCGAACGGGCTTTACTCTGCTCCTCGCCACCCTCGCCGATTCGATCTGCTCCATGCCGTGGGCGGAGGTACTCGCCGCTATACGGATCGGCACCTTTGCGGATCGCCTCGAATTGTTCATGTGTAACCTTGCCTTCGAGACCAAGGAGCTCCGCGCCGTGGCCGAGCCACTCTCCCTCGATCTTGCGATCTTCGTCGTAGTAATCACTCTGTTCCAGGTGGCGTTGTGCGTACCCTGCTCCGCTACTCATCGCGCGAATCGTCAACATGAGGCTGACGCTAACGCTGTTCGAATTCGCGATGCAAGAGCATTTTGCGTACGAAATTCGCTACCCGCGGTGTAGTAGGACGTGCGCTCTGATTGTGCGCATGGGTGGATACAAGGATGGATTGCAGCGAGTGAATCGCCGCAATCATTTTGTGAGCGAAGACACCATCCCTAAGCCGAAGGCTTAGGATGCTGCCAGGCGAAGCAATAACTCGAACAGAGTTCGAACATCATCGAACCGCGTCCGGCAATGTTCGAGGCTCATTCGAGATTCGTTCGTGCGCTGTTCGAGAGATGAAATCAGATATGTTTTCAGCGGAAAGTGCGCTGACTGCCGAGTCCGGCGATCTGATACAACATATTCCCGTATAATCCTGCGAGACTCGGCACAGCTCTATGTGGCAAGAGCGATAAAGGACGCCATGATGCCTCTTAAGAAGTAACTCAGGATATTACGTATTTAGAAAAGGCAACACAAACGTCGGCCCTCGCGTGCGCGTGATGAAACCTGCTGCTCTGGATGTTGTGCGTGGTGTTTCACACTGTTACTATCCGACAATAAGGAGCTCTCCCTCATGGATACTGCACAAATTCTCATTGACCTCCGCGCCCAGCGTGACCGCATCAATAACGCAATCACCGCACTCGAAGCGTTGGATGGAACCGCCATCTCTCCGACCGGCCCCGTTACAAAACCTGCCGAACTTGCTGCAGTGAAAACAGCAGATGTTGCTCCAGTGGCTCCTCCCACCGCCAAGGGAGCGCGGAGTCCCATGAGCGCGGAGACTAAACAGAAGTTGGCAGCGGCGGCGAAAGCACGCTGGGCGGCAAAGGCGAAGACCGCCAAGTCGAATGCCAATGCGAAGCAGGTAGCCACGTCGAAGAGCGCGCCATCTAAGGGAGCCAAGCGAGTGGTTAGTCCAGAAGCCCGCCAGCGTATGGCGGAGGCTCAGCAGAAGCGGTGGGCGAAGAAGAAGAGAGCTGTCAAGGCTGCTGCGAAGAAGACGGCGGCTCCATCCGCTACCAAGAAAGCAGTCACCGACGCCGCAAAGGCATAATACGAATTGCGGGAGGTGTTGCCAAGCACCTCCCGAATAGTTAGAGACCGATGTCTCAGAAGTCCTAGGGTCGAATCTAAATCTTCTCTTGACGGACAGCGGTGTTCGGAGTGCTCGGAACCACCTTCAAACAAGGTGGTTTGCAAGGGTCAGTTTCGCCACCTCAACTTCATTGGCTTCTTCGCCTCCGATTCGACGGGCGGGCACTGGTTCAATGGCTACAGGCAATGAACCACTATTTCGGTTGACGACAAGGTTTGCCCACTTGGCACTCAACAACCTCAACAAATTCCTCTTCAATCCAGATTGTATGTTTGTAAGACTCCTCGCCGACAACATGACCAACATCGAGGCGGAGCAATTGCTGCCCTAACCCTTCAGGCATTTCGACACCTGCGACCACAAATGTCTTCCCAAGACATTTCTCAAATAGACGACGAGTTTGTAGTTCTTCGCAGTCCGGCAGGTTGGGTGGAATGCCCTTAATCCGGACTGTGTCGCCAATATTCATTTCTCCTCCACGGAAAGTCGGAACGCATAGGATTGTTGGTATCTATAGCGGCCCAGCGTCTTACCTGAATGACGAACAGGACATACTAGCTATGCGCTAGTGCTTTGTAATCCACGTTCTCTCCAACCTGAACTTCCCGGTGCCCCTGTCCCACTTGTATGCAAAGTGCTTTGTGGTCGGCTTTCCAGAGAAAGGGTGTATAGAGACGACGACGCGGTTATCATCCAGCCGTTCGACTGACAGTGACAGTGCCTTCATCTCGAAAACCTTCAGGAAGTGCCCGGTCGGTGAATGGGAGTTCAAGGGCTCACACCGGAACCCCATAAGGTAGAGCCATGCCCCTGTTCCGGTCAGGTGCGAGTCGGCAATCAGCAAGAACCGAGTCTTGACTCCGGGGGCCGGACTGACCGTCGTGTCCTTTTCTATTGTTGCCTCCCAGTCGGACTTTTCGTTGCCGGGGGTGTCAGAGTTGTATGCCGTGCCATCTTGAAAGGCAAAGGTTCGTCCGGTCGTCGTCACGGTCGCATTCTTGAAGTCGAGTGTAGCTATATCCGACCAATCGGCCACCGGATTCTGCCCCATCGCACTCGCAGCGACGGCCAACAGCAGGATGGAGACGATGACGGCCTGTTTCATGGGGAGCAGTGTACGCCATTTGCGGCATAGTATGACAGGTTGAGCCAATGAGTTTGAGTTTGTGGGTTTGGTCTAAAGCTTAAGCTGGATGATATGTTCATCGTCGCGATTGAAGTCGCCTTGCATGTGCCACGGCTTTGCCCTCTCTGCTAACCGTCGCCGCTCTGCCGGAACAAATGCCTTAAACAGAATCGCAATGACGATGCCAGTCGCAAAGCCACCTATGTGTGCCCAGAATGCAATTGAACTGACGTGTATTGCCTGAGTCAGAAGGCCCAACACCGCCTGTTCCCCTATCCACGCACCAACCGCCGCTTTTGTGTGGGCGGGGATTTCTTTTATCTGCCACCATCCGACATAGATACAAAGGTCGAAATTGGCTTTCGGAAAGAGAATGAAGAAAATACCAACGATTCCCGATATTGCGCCTGACGCTCCAACACACGGGATTGAAGACCCGATGTTCAGCAAGTAATGCAAAGCAGTCGCACCAAGTCCACAAACCAGATACACCGGGAAAAAGAGCCAGCGTCCGAACATGTTTTCTACGCGGTTGCCGAACATCCACAGGAACCACATATTCCCGACTAAGTGCCAAATCCCTGCGTGGAGAAACATGGAGGTAAACACGGTGACTGCGCGATGCTGCTCCGGGATAAATCCGTATCGACTGAACACCAACTCGAAACTGGGTGCAAGATAGGTAGCGATTAGAGCCAAGGTGTTCATGACTATCAGCACCAGAACCACCCACGGGATGTTCTTTACCGGATTGTCCTTGTTGATGGGCAGGATAAACATTCGCGTCCAAGTTTGCTGGCGAGAGCAGGACATGTCAACAGTTACTTAAAGACGCGCTTCCCCTTCGCGGCTGGACAACCGACGCCGAGATGGCTGACTTCATGGCTTCTTTGGTCGCTGTTTCTTTACGGGCGGTTCCTCTATTGGTTTCTGCTCTTTCTTAAAACGAAATAGTGAACCGACGCCGTCACAACACGGGAAGGGATGCACTAGTATCGCTCCTGTGTGGCAGGGACATTTGCAGTCACGATAGCTCTTCATGCAAGCTCCTCCCGTGAGAACTGAACCACCCCAGAACTCGGCTATCGAATTCCTGCGCACCGACACTTACTGCACCACAATGGCCAGCATACGGCACTTCCCAAAGGGTGATGTCGGTTGGATTGTGGGCGCGTATCATCTCGGACTGGCGCGGAGGGATGTTGTCGTCCGCGAGTCCGTGGATGAGCAGAACAGGAACTCTGCTTCCGACCACCGATAGCTCTGGCGATGCAGCGGTCAGATTCATTCCCCGTGTCAGCCTCGCATAGACAAACACCAGTTCCACCGAGGGGCGCAGTGCATACTCCCCCAACCACTCGCCCGAGTGGAACACCTGTCCAACGTGAATATAGGAAATCTGCCGAAAGCTGGCGAATGGCGATTCCGCCACTACTGCACAGAACGGCGTCGTCTTCACGGCCTGAAGCACAATTGCCGCACCCATCGACTCGCCCATGCCGAACACGCAGTTGGAATGATGCCGTGTCTGTAACCAGTTGAACCAGTCCCGGACGTCCTTCGCCTCCTCAACACCGTAGGTCGGGAAGCCGCCGCCGCTCGTGCCCTGAGCTCGGGAGTCGGGGACGAGGACAGCATAGCCTCGTGAAAGGAACAGTTCGGCAAAGCCCATCATGCCTTGCCGATTGTCGCCAATGCCATGAATCAGAATGACCGCGATGCCGTTCGATTTGGCGGGACTGGCGTACCACGCCTGAAGCTGAATGCCATCCGAAGTCGTCACAGAAACGTCCTCTAATTTTGCCCCGAATCGATTGGCGATGGCTTCGGCTGCTGCTTTGTGATTAAGCGGAACCTTCACAGGATGGAACGCGAGTTCACCGAGGCCGACCGCGAGAGTCACCGTGGCAATCACGTAACCGATTCCTGCTGTAAACAATAGGCGGCGGACTCGCAAGGGATACCCTCTCACTGAGCTATACGCGAAAGCCACTGTGCGAGTTCAAACTTGGCTTACGGATGCCGAGGACGTGGGCACGGGTCGAATGGGGGCGCGTTCACCCTTAATGAGATAATCGCATTCGGAAGACTTGACGATGATGCGCCTCAAGAAGATTGAACTACTGCGAGACCGTGTGCAGTCATGGGATGAATACCCTTTCAATGTCCCCTGCATTGGCTCGTTGAAGCACATTAACGTTCGAAGCCGAGTGTGCTTCTTCGTAGGTGAGAACGGCTCGGGAAAATCGACGCTGATGGAGGCTGTCGCCGCGCATTATGGCTTCGGGCGGGAAGGTGGCAGTCGCAACTTTAGTGGCGAGACGACTGGAAGCGCCCGCGCCATTGACCCGCTGCTCTCTGCGTTGCGGGTGGCCTTCACGAAGAGAACAGGGAAAGGCTTTTATCTACGTGCCGAGAGCTTTTTCAATGTGGCCACCTACATCGATTCAATTGGTGTGGTCTCTGGATACGGGGACAAAAGCCTCCACGCGCAGTCACATGGCGAGTCTTTCCTTTCGCTGCTGCAACATCGGTTCACACGCTCCGGATTTTATGTCATGGACGAGCCCGAAGCCGCCCTCTCGCCGCAACGCCAGTTAAGCTTCATTGTCCTGCTGCACGAATTGCTTAAGGACAACGAGGACATTCAATTTCTCATCGCAACGCACTCGCCTATTCTGCTTGCCTATCCGGGTGCACAGATTATGTCTTTCGATGATGGCTGCATTCACGAAATTGAGTACCGAGACAGTTCGCCATTTCAACTGGTGAGCCGCTTCGTCTCTGAGCCGGAGCGATTTGTCGATATGCTCCTGAATGACAGCGATAGCGTCGAGTCTGAATGATTCTTGTTTCTGCGTTTTAGGAACCGACCGTGCTATTCTGAACTTCACCACAGGAGGTGCGTCGTGCAATACGAGAACGACAACATCCACCAATCATCCTTTTACGCGCAGCAGTAAACGCCGCAAAGGATTCCCCTCAGAAACGCATGTGAAGCGCGGCAACCGTATTGTTCACGGCGACAAGGAACTCATCGAAAAGCTCGGGCGCAATGACCCATGTCCGTGCGGCTCGGGACGTAGCTTTCAAGAACTGCTGCCTAAAGTCAGGCAGATTTCGATGGAAGCGTCCGCGACTACTTTAGCAGGTGAGGTTTATGGGGCGGCTTCGGTCGCCCCGAATGTGCTTCGCGGGTTACCTCCAAAGATGACATTGTTGCTTTTGTGAGTGGCCGCTACAATAACGACCTATATGGCACATAACTGGAAATGGGCGGCTCTAATCGTCCTCGCGCCAAGCCTCGTTTTTGCGCAATCGGCGAATTTGACCACTGCGCAGAAGAACGAGAGCCTAGGCGCGGCCACCGTAAGCAGTACTGCAATTACGCCTCAGCTAATTCTCCCTGACTCCACGTCTCTTGAATTCGTTTACACGCAAAAGGCGGACTATCCACTGGCCGCAGAACGCGACGGGATTCAGGGTGAGGTGATGGTAAGAGTAAATATTTCAGAGACGGGCGACGTGGAATCGACCGAGGTGCTCAGCGGCAACCCCATTTTGGCGGATGCAGCAGTTAGGGCAGCAAAGAAATTCAAGTTCAAGCCGTTCATCAGGAGCGGTGAGCCTATCAAGGTGGCAACGAAGCTGCCGTTCGATTTCTACTTCCGAGACAAGGTACTGCCCACCAACGTCCCCGTAGACTCGAACAAAACCGAGCCTTCAGGAACCTCGGCCAGCGCGGGTACCGACGTGCCCAAGCGAGTCAAAGTCAGTGCAGGGGTAACGACCGGACTACTGATACGAAAGATACAGCCCGTATATCCACACGAAGCAAAGCTGAATCATATTCAGGGCAGCGTGGTCATGCGTGCCATTATCGGGAAGGACGGTCGCATCAAAGACCTAACGCCGATTTCCGGGCCCAAGGAACTAATCCCGCCTTCTATTGGCGCGGTGCAACAATGGGTCTATAAGCCCTATCTTCTATTGGGGGAGCCCGTAGAGGTTGACACGCAGATTACGGTGAACTACACGCTGTCGCGCTTTTGAGTAGTGGCCTTGATTAGCGCAGCAACCTGAACCGCTTTCGACGGCGATGCGGGAATGAAAACGATGGGAAAGCTCTTAGAGGCACGCCAATCTTAGTTTAGGTTGAACCTTAACTCGTGACTTTGCGGTGTGCCGTCCGAAAGCTTCGCCTCTACTCCATATACGAGCGTCTTTCCGTCATCGGAAAGACTGAGGCGTTCTGTCGTATGCAACTCGTGGCCGCGAAAGAAATGAACGTGGACATTCACCACGGTGTGGCCTTCCCATCCGGACATTGATGCATGGCCATATCCGTCAGGACTGAATGAGCCACCGCCACCAGTCCCGGCGATGAACCCAGTTCCAGTACGACGGGCATGCTCCTCGTGATTTCGAATGAACCGCTCTCGTGCTTGTTCCAGCATCTGTTGCGCGTCTGCATGTCCCTTCGGTGGCCACTTCACATAGTTCTCAAGAACGCGGAATGTGGCGTCGAGGGCTTCCGAGGGGAGGTTGTCAACCAATCGGTAGAGTGCGGCGAGTCGGTGGACGTCGTCAAGGTCTGACATGAATCACCTCTTCAGAACTTCTGATGCATTCAGAAATATAACCTTGAGAGGATGGAACAACCTTTCGTAAGCTGTTCAGAGCGACGAACGAATATGGCACTGTTCTCAAGGCGTGTTCTTCAGAAGATGCTAGATTCTAGCCATCTCTACTTTTCTTTGGCGGAAAGACAGAACTTCTGCAATCTACTGAACAAGGTCCACGACAACTACCTCTCAGCCGAGTGGGAGTTGGCCGTCCTTCATGCCGCTAGTCATCTTGGGACAGTGCAGCACGAACCTGATTTGAGCGGCGGAAGACGACCTGATTTCTTGTTTTGCAGCGAGTCAGGATTCTCCTTCATCGCAGACGTGACGGCGGTTTCTGACCGTGGCCTCCACAAGCAGAACCCGTTCGACGCACTACAAGAGGAGTTTCGGCATCAACAGCGAAGGTTTGGGTTGCGGCACGGCGGGTTTAGCATCGATGTGCGCGATTGGCCACGCCGAGCATTTCGTGGTTCCAGAGATAAGCCACGCCTAAAGCTACCGAAGATTTCGGAATTCCATACGAAGATTTTCGGGGGAGGATTCCGGACCTTCATGGAATCTGTTCGCCAGAACCCAAACGTTCCACGAGAGTACAGGATTAACTCAGAAGAGACGGTCGTAACCTTTACGTATCAGCCAGAACGTCGCGGCTTTGGTGGAGGTAGTCATCCAGCATTCGACTTCGCCGCCGTTGTGGACAGCAACCCCGTATACAACGCGCTCTCATCGAAGGCGGAGCAACTACGCAACTCAGGTTACAACGGCATCAAAGGCATATTCCTCTGCGATGGCGGCTGCCGAATTCTGCACGATAAACATGGCCACTGGGCGGCATATACCATCCAAGAAGTCGTATTGCATTTTCTTTGACAGCATCGGTCAGTTTCGTTTGTTGTCACTTTTGTCGTAGCCCCCAATCCCGGTCGCTCAAGCAGAATCAGCGACGTACGCATCGAGGCTAATCTGTTTTTGAACGACCATGCTGTTGAACTGCGCTCCGCATTGGAAAGCATCGTGAAGCAGATTGCTGCGGGATTGCCAATGCCGGAACAAAGCCCGTTAAACGCACTGAATCACCTGAAAGGTAGAAACGCAATGGAAGGCAGACATCTAGGGACACTGACACATGGTGGGGCGATTGAGATGTCGGCAAGAATGCTGCTTGTGATACTCGCTGGCAAATTGACGGTTGAAGACTTCGAGCAGGAGTATCGGATGAAACCGGAGGAGAACCCGTTCAGGCTGATGCTGGCTCAGGGACGACTACTCAAGAGCATCAATGTTGAAGCCCATCCCGACAAAGACGACGACCGCGTGGTTATCAGATTTGGAGTGCCTGATGCAGCGGTATCGCCATTCACTCCAAAGCAAGTCAGCCATGATTAACAGCACCTTTCACCATCTGAACCTCCGGCTTCTCAACCGCAAACACAGTCCTCCGGTATCGCTGATTCGACGGTGAGAACGACGGATGTAGAAGGGCAACTACGTTCGCTCGTATTCCGGTGCCCGGAATCTCGACCCCGTACGCGACCGGACCGGGGCTGCTCGAATCGACGGCACTCCAACTCGCGGCATCTGCCCACGGTCGCAGCATTGGCATGATTCGGTGAGCACGTTGAACGACCGGCAGTCCAAGCAGGAGGATGACCTTCGGATTCAGAACTCTTGCCTGCTCAAGCAGAAGTTCGCTGCACTCTCGCTCATATCGCGGGTCTGGGCGTAATAGGAACTCGCCAACCTGCTTGTTACCGGGCTGAAGGCTGACGAACCAGTTGGTCATAAAGCAGGATTCAATTGGCACGTCGGCATCGGCCAGCAATCGCCGCAGGTTGCGCCAAGTGGCTTGTCGTCTTCGCGACCAGCGGCGTCGATTTCTTTGCGGTAATCCTCACACCCGAAGTTGTGCCCAATAGCCATGATGTCCGGCCACACCGCATCAGCGGTCGGATTCTGGAGACCAAAGCCTTCGGGGAAGAATGCGGGACCGGATAAACCTCCTCGTGTGGGGAGGATGTCGGTGCCTTCCGGACGGGCGATGCTTCGGGCTGTTTCCTGCCACCGTTCTATGTATTCGACCAGCGAGGGTGTTCCCTCCATTTTCGTACGCACAAACAGAGTGTAGCAATGCCTCGCAGTCGCTACAATTGAGACGAGATGAATGCACCCGGCGTGAGTCGAGCACCAACAAATCAGCATTACGTGCCTCAGTTTTTGCTGCAGAATTTCGGCGAAGGGAAGCGCAAGCACATTTGGGTGTTCGACAAACACGGGGAAACCACGTTTCGTTCCCACCCGCGAAATTTGGCGTCTGAACGTGACTTCTATGAAGTGGAAACACCGTCCGGAAAGACTTCCATAGACGACATTCTGGGGAGAATTGAGACCGAAACCGCGCCAATCTTGCGCAAGGTGATTCACGAGAGAAGCACAGCGGGACTGACATTAGAGGAGCGCGTTGTGATTGCATCGTTCGCCGCCGCACAGATGCTACGGACGAAGGCTAGTGTGGAGCGGTGGGCGGACATGAACTCAAAGCTCTGCACGGCACTTGAACAAATGGGAGCCGACTTGAACAAAGTGGAGGGATTTACACCTCTGCATAGCATTGACGAAGTCCGCGCCGAGACATTCAGTTCTCTGCCGAGCACTGCGAAAGAGCTGACTCCGTATTTTCTCGATAAGGCGTGGCTGTTGTACGAGACGACGCTTCGAGACCCTTTCTACCTCGGAGATAATCCAATCACGATGAACAACACGGTCAATGAGAGACCTCATCGCGGCAACCTTGGCCTGGGAGTGCCGGGAATCGAAATCTATCTGCCATTGAGCAGCACGCTCCAGTTGTGTTTCCTCTGCACAACTATCGAGCAGGCAGCGCGAACTGCGCTTCCATTTGCTAATTTTTCTGCTCCCGCTGCTCGGTTGTCGAGGCTAGTCAAAGCCATCGAGAGCGGTAGGCCGATAATGCTCGAACATGAGAGCGTTATTTTTCAGAACTCACTTCAAGTGAGCAATGCATCACGCTACGTCTATTGTTGGAAGAATGATTTTGAACTCGCCCTTGAGATGGTCACTACACATCCAGAGAACAAGCACAGCCCTCGTGTCATGATGAACTAGGAGCAGTTTCAGTTTGATGCCGACCGACACTAACGCCAAACCGGAGGGTATTTGCTACGAAGAGGACGCCGAAGAGGAAGTTCCAGCGGTATGCCCATGGTGCGGACGAATAGATTGTCGAGGGATTCACCCGAACAGTTCGCGGTTCGGACCTCGGCGTTGAATGCATTGTCCTAGCTACTGCCTTCATGGAAAAGCCACTACCTTTTTGTGGCTGGCCGCTGCGATGGTGGCGGGGGCGGCACAGAGTGAAGAGTACGAGCCGAGCGATTTATGCCCTTCATCCATTCAATGAATGCCTGTTCCTCCACGGCAGAAGTAGGAACACTTCTTAGGGTGTCTTCAGCATCATGCAACATCTTCCGTAGCTCACGCTTGCTTGTAGGAGTTTCGTCTTTCCAAAAGTCTCCCCTTCTCCAGCGACGAAGCTGGTCTTCTGCCTCATCGAGAGATTTCGCGTATTGAGGAAGTCTCGCCTCAGCGCTGTCGAGGAGTGCGTCAAATATGTCTGCCTCGACGCTTTCCATGAAAGGTCTGAGCACTTCCAGCGATTGAATGCTTATGCCTGAAAGATGTTGGTGTTGCTTCAGGTTATGAAGCCGCCCATCGAATGGTACTTGGTAGGAATACTCACCGTTCTCCCGGACGATTTTGAAAACCTCACCATTTCGAGCCGGAAAGCGTCCCGCGACTGTTGGTCGCTGGTTTCCGCCTATTCGAGCGTCTAGAGGAATTGCAACGAAACCATCGTCGTGCGGTTCCAAACGGTAAATCGTAGGACGATGTCCCTTGATGTGGGGAAAGTACGACGTGCGCACATAATAGAGATACTCTCCCTGTTCACCCGGTACTTTGGCCTCCTCCGGTGACGCAGTCTCCATCCGTTCACAGCGGCGATTTTTGAGGAGTTCACTGGCTTCCCCGATAACGCTCCTGAGTTGTTCATCGGAAAGACTCCTATCGAGCCGAATGGGCTCAAATGCAGAGCACCCCTGATGAACAAATGTGAGCAGCCCCGACCGGGGCGAAGCCGGATTCGTGCACACGCCCCACTCACGCCGCGCTTCCCCAATCAATCCAAGGAAATGGCGACAGCCTGAACCGCAGTCCGACTCCTCTGGCTCTGCTTTGCCAAAAGGTTCGAAGTCTGTTTCGAGCTTCCGGACGACCTTGAGTAGCTTGTCTCGCATGCCGCTCAAGATAGTCGAAGCTGAGCATCATAGCCAGCCGGAATCGGCAAATTCAAACTTCGTCGTAACTCGATGGCAAAGTTCGAGATAATGTGGCATACCATGCCGAAAGAATCTTATCCGTACCAGAGAATCTACGAACGCGACAATTACACGTGTCAGTACTGCGGGTGGGATGGTGCATCAGACTTCGACAAGTGGTTTATCGCGAACTTCAACATTGACCACGTTAAGCCAGTAAGCTCAAGCGGAACGGATGAGGATTCGAATCTCGTTCTCGCTTGCCGCAGTTGTAATCTCTACAAGGGAAAAATCGACTGCAATTCTCTGGAAGAGGCTCGTGCTGTCGTGAGACGCAAACGCGGCGAAGCGGAAGCGTGGTATCGGAAGCATGTGGTGAAAAGCTTGGTGACAGGGGCTAGTAGCTGAACATCGTGGGGGAACTCCTACGCCCCAAAATCCATCCTTCAATCTTCTGAACATCTTTACTGGTTGGCTCTTCCATCGAACGCTTGCCCGTGCAGATTTGTATCATTCCGAACAATCCGACGACGGCATCAAAGGCGTCGTCCTTCCCAACCGGAAAGCCTTGGCGTATCGCATTCATCAATGTTTGCTCGACAACCACGTTGTCCCGCTCTGCCCATTTGAGCAATGCCGAGCCGTACTCCCTGCGCGAATCGATATCGCTCTTACTGCGTAAGAGCTTGTCGGGAAACCAGCCATAGCACTCTGCCGGGTACGTCTCGGCAATGACTACTCGTTTGTCCTGAAGGAGTGATTCGATGGTTCCGTCGAAGGGCCACAGGCCAACCGAGTCGTCGGTCATCGCAGGAATCAGTACGTCCTTCCAACCGCAGAGAGCGGCTTTTCCAACCTGATTGCCGCCGAGAGTCCAGAAGAGCGAACAAGCTTGCCGCTGACCGTTGCCGCCACGTTCACATAAGCGGAGCAGTGGCTCCATTGACCTGACTCCGTGGCCATCAAACAGTTGCTGCCGTAGAACTCCTGCATCGCATCGATTGGGGTAGAACGGACGGTAGACGGATATCTGGTCAGGGGAGTTGCACACGTGGAAGAACTCTCTCCAGTCATTTACGCCAAGCTGAAGAAGAAAATCTCGGAAGCTCGTAGCCCCGGCCCTTTCGGCGTAGTTCAAAGGAATGCCGATTGGGAAGTCGAATCCTAGTAAGACGCGGCCCTGGTCTCCAGACTCGGCTCGAAGTCTGGGTAAGAGAGCCGAGGCGGCATCGACACATTCCGGAGCGTAAACCGTGTAGTTTCCGTCGATACCGAGTACGGCCTTAGCAATCCATCGCTTTTTGGCGGTCTTGCTCCAGTCGCAGTGGCAGATGAGATTCGGTGGCCTCATTTTGAATTTTCGAGACTCTTGAAGAAGTATTCAGCATCGAAGCTTACGAATTTAATAGGCTGATTGCTTTTCTCTTTGTAATAGGCTCCCTGAAGGTCAATGAACATTCTTCCGCCTTGCTCTCGTTGGCCGAGATACAAATCTCGGATGCGATTCAGAACAGGCACCAAGTCCCGGAGTTCCTCCCGGTCCTCGACAGGCGTCCTACTGTAGGTCGTTCCCGCCCAAATTGAGCCTTGTGAGTTCGCGCTGAAGACCGCTGGCCAGTCCCACTTCCTTGTCTTCTGCAACTGAATGAGTTGTGCTGCTTCTTGTGCCGTCAGTTTAATCTCTCTCATCGCACAAACCTCTTTCGGGAGACTTCGCGAAAAAGCTGAACTACGGGGGAGACAGCAAGTTTGTCACTCACAGTTTCTGATGTCCAGAGCGAATGCCGGACACGCGAAGTCCGGAGGTGAGACGTTGCGCAATACGAGTTCTGGTCGCCACCCGGTTGAGGCGATGAAACGGATGCGCCACGTTGAAGGCCGCCGGGGACGATATCGGGGCTCGTGCACTTCAAGGATTGTTGATGAGGCGGTTCGATAGTTAAGCTTGCGTATTCGCCATTTGTTCGCCTATCATCTGTGCCGTGGAATACTCCCCCGGCGCGGTAAAGAAGGACGGCAGAATTCTGGTGCTCGCGGCAGCAATCATCACTGGTTTGCGACTGGCGCGTGACCCAAGGCGGGGTGTCTGAACGAGCGCGTCATTGATGCTGTCGAGGACGGACTGTTTCTGGCGAACCATCTGTACGACAAGGCTCTGCTTCGCTTCGGTAACGGCAACATCGAGTACAGGTGGTGAGGCATGCTCTATGCGCAGACTCTGCCTTTACCGCCCATTTCCCGCATGGACTATAGACGGCTGTGCAGGTCTGCAAGAGGAAGCTCAATTCATGAACTGATTGCTGACCCTGCGCTTACGGCTTCCCATAATGTGGCAGCGAGCGTACACGGCTGCATCCTCGCACCCTCCGAAAATCATTTACGTCGAGTATGGAACGTTCGACTACATCTGCGACTCCTACTCACAGGTTGAGGCTCTGGGCGCGGTGGCGTTCGACCAGAGAGTGCGAGACCGTGTCGTTGGGGTACTCGGAATCTCGTTGCCAATGCTCGGTCGGCGGCGCGGCTCACTGCCGAAGGACTGGGTGGAACACCCCGAGGAGATTGATAGCGGCACTCGGGACAAAGGGCACTTTATCGCTCACGCGATTGGAGGAGGGCTCGACATGAACGTCTTCTCGCAAGCGCGTGACCTGAACCGGGGGATGTCAGAACAAGGGAAGGTCTATCGGCTTATGGAGAGATACTGCTACGAGAATGCCGGAACGTTCTGCTTTTCTCGTCCGGTCTACGACGATGCGACCAGCGTACCTCGGTGGCTTGAGTTTGGTTTGCTGAGAGAAGACGGCCGTCTTTGGGTTGAAGTTTTCGAGAATTGATTGAGGAGGAGCACCTGCTCACTGACGCAGCACCACGAGACCAAAACCGTGCACGTTATGCCGAGAGCGACAGGACAAAGACGCTCAACCTGCCGGACAACGAAGTCCTGTCTACCCTAGCGGTGTCTATCGAAGACGCCATGAAAACCGGGAAAGCCACCGAAGTCCGCCGACCATGCTTAGAATTCCTCGAACGGGCTGCGGAGTTCTACAAAGTTCCGCCTTGCGACATCCGCGTGCTTGCCGCTCGACCGCTTCGCGTACGCGAGAACTGGACGTCTGAATTGTTTGGCGACTATGACCCGAGCACAATGAACATCCGTCTGTGGATGCGAACGGCGGTGCGCAAAGACGTCACCTCCTACGGAACATTCCTCAGCACGCTCTGCCACGAGTTCTGCCATCACCTTGACATTCAACTATTCAAGTATCCGGACTCGTGGCACACGCGAGGGTTCTATGAACGGACGGCGGCGCTCTATCACCACGCGAAGGGAACACCGTTGAAGAAACTTGTATGGGCTCCAGTGTCGGGCGGAAAGTGGCGAATTGATTGGGCGAGGACGAATCGCGGACTGTAGCGGTCGCTGAGTTCCGGAATGAATCTGAAGTAGGGTAAGCCCCTTTCACCTTCGGCACCGGGATTCGTTGGCACACATCCACTTGTTCAGGATTTTCCTAGAATCAAGTCGTTGTTCCAAAGTGCCAGCACAACATCCATTTGGCTATTCTCGGCCTTATCCACTCCATTCGTTACCGCTCGCCACAGCGATGTCCTAGACCAGTGCTGAGTCCCCTCGGTCAGCAGAGCCACCGCACGCACCGCATACTGCTTGTTGGCTTGTGACTTCGTATACCAGCAGGGATTCCCTTAACCAGCCCTTCTTCACAGAGGCCGAGAAAAGCTCCACGAGGGCAGTCTTTGTTCCGCGCTGCGGGACTGGTCGGGTACAACTTCTGCATCGAGGCTTCCCACCGCTCCTCTGGCGTTATGTCTGTCGAACCAGCTTGCCGGACCGCCATGAGTGCCGCTTCACCGTATCTATTTGCCATCGTGAACTCTCCAAGTTTGTACAAAGCGAGCGGGAAGAGGTGCTCTCTTTGGCTCGATTTTAGCTCGAAAAATGCGGCGAATAGGCCGGATTGCAGAGAACAGGGAGGTATTAGCGGCAAAAAAGAATTAGATTGACATGGCGGAGAGAGGGGGACTCGACCCCCACGTGCTTATGTCAGCAAATTTTATCCCTCCAATTGGGTGACTATCTTTCTTTTGAATGCGATTTCGGAGAGACGTGCAGCACTTCTAGCCTAGCCTAGGACCTGGTATTCATTCTCCGGGTTTCCTATGCGCAAACTTTGGCCGGTATGGCTGTGGCACTGATAGCTGCTGGGCCTGTGGCGTTTCCATTGCAGCTGGCATTTGCCTTGTTCCATCTTGCAAGGAACGGCGCTCCAGTTCGATTCCGAAGGCAATGCCAATCAGCAAGCTAGCAAGAGCGATGGTAGGCAGCCAAACTCTAGCAAGATGCCGCTGAAGATAGTATAGAAGTCCCTCCACGCGCTTCGCACGCGTCTCAAGTGCTGCTATCAGCGACTCATTCGTTCTTGCTACAGACGCAACCACACCGCTCGTCGGATTTCGCAATTTCTCAAGTTCGGCAATCAGCGACTTCTCCGTCTCCCTCATCTGTGCACAGGCGTTGCCAAGCGCTTGTGCCGTTCCAGACAGTCCCGAATGCGCCAGCTGCTGCCGCAGGCTCTCACTTAGCACCTTGCAAATCTGCAATGGGTTGAGGCCGGCCTCCAGATCTTTCGGAAGATGCAAAATCCGAGAGTCCAGCTTGTCAACGTATTCATGCATCCGGGCGTCGACTTCGTCTACATGAGAAAGAATGGAATGCAAAAGCTCTTCCAATTGCTTTCGCTCATTTGCGATCTCGGCAGGAGTTTGTCGCGTCAGGAGGGTGAGAATGCCCATCGCCTGGAGAATGCGCAGCATTTCATCGTTTGGGCCCAGAGTTTGCATGTGCGCCAACACGCGGAAGTACTCAGCCCGGCGCTTCGATGGCACCAACTCCGCCAATTCGTCGAATAGCGATTGCTCTCCCGACTCTGGCAACATCCAGGGAAATGTTCCCTGTTGCTCAGTCATGGCAGGAAGACCGTCTTAGCACGGTCGAACTCGGCGAAGAGCTTTCGCCGATAACTCTGAGCGCGCATGACGAGTGATGCCCGTTTCAACTCCTCGACAGCCGTTTCGCGTACAGCAATCTGCCCCAGGCTGACGCCATACTGCCGGGCGGGGTTTTCCAACTCCGCCAGACGAAACTCCATCTGGATCACAACTGGAGAAAACGCCTCCCGAAACTGGATTGCCTGTTCGGAGAGCTCCCAGTAGCTGAAGTCGGGTTTCGGGCTAGCGGCATTTCGCACAACCACATATTCGACCCTGTCTTGCAATCGGTTCGCCCACGAGAGCACGCTCTCCACACTGGCCGGATCGGGCGTCACGATGCCAACTGCCGTGAACAGTACGCCCGCTGCGGCCACGTCCTCATACATCGCATCGAACCAATCGGAAGCCACCTGTCCTGCTCCAGCACCCATGTCAGCGAGGATGATTGCCGCACCGCCTTCGATCTTGTCGACGAACACATCGAGTCCGGCGGGAGTGTGGATCTGGACCTTCTCGGCAGAGCCTGAAAAGTAGTGCTTCAGGGAGCCGCGTACTTTGTTCTCCGTATCAAGATCAAGCAAGGAATAGGTGATCTGGTTTTGTTGAAACCATTCAGCCAGTGCGACCATGAATCCGGTCTTGCCGACTCCGCCTTTGCCGCCCATCGTGAAAACTACGCGCTTTGCGTCTGTACTCACCGCTCGCCTCCTGAAGCCAGTTTCAGGGGCTCGCTTTCCTGGAAGCTGAAACGCCGCTTCTTTGTCTCCCTGGACAGCGGCTTGCCTTTGAGTGCAGCAATGCGACCCGAAACGCTGTCTGACGCTGCTGCGGCTGTTTCTTCCGACTCCGGCGACGGCAGTTCAAACTGTGCCAGCTTGCGATGCTTTGCTCGCACTTTGATGAAGGAATGGATTGTGCTCGGTGCGACAGGCACTCCAAGCTGATCGCGCAGTACGCGCGCGAGTTCACGATAGGTGAGGCCCTTCCGCCGCATCTTGCGAATGAACTCGCGATAAAACTCCAGCTTCGATCTTGGCGGTTTGTTTGGTTGAGAATCAGCGATTTGCTGAAGCTTTGAGTCCATGATGCTGCCTCCGTGACGGGGAGCTTATCCCGAACGCAATCAAACGTAAGGCAGACTCGAACACTTCAGTTATGCTTTCCAAGACGCAGCTATGCGCCGAAGTTATGGCAGCGAATCAATCTGCCACCCCGTCTTCTGGACACCGTCCAAAATCCTCATTGACTGTCCCGAAATAAACAGGCATATGTGTCCGACAGATGAGTTTTTATTCCAGCCGCGAAGCCGCCGACAGATTGGGCATTCACCTTCGCACGCTGGAGCGCTACATCGCAGGGAAGAAGATTCCGTATCCGCAGATCCAACAACTCGGCGGCGTCCGATTCCGGCTTTGGTCAGATGAAGACGTCGAACAAATTAGGCAATTGCTGCCGACGATCAAGAATGTGAGGAGGAGAAGAAGGCAACCAAAGACGCAGGGTAATTGACGAACATCCACATCAATAGCAAAGCGGGACATGCCGGTGTTACTAGCACCGACACGCCCCTAACCAACGTGCCTACAAAGGAGGCAGCGATGGCTGTACACGAAAATACTTCGATCCCGTCCGCGAAGCAATCCAGATTCTCGCAAATCACGCTTCGGCAGTTCCGCATCAATCATCCTCAAGCCACATTTCTCACCAGTCTCACCACCGTCGCATCTGGGTCGAGTCTCCATTCTCCCTGCCTCCAGAAATCAGCCACATACGGGAGCGAAGGGCGATGACCGCCCGCAAGCGCGCTCCGATATCTGCACCAGAGCCCCATCGGGATGGCGTGATCCGCTGCACCAGTGAAGTTTGTGGCAAGCAGGTTCGATCCATCTACGTCAGCGGTGTCGATGAATTCAATGTCGTCAACATCGACTTTACCGATGGCACGGCCCTGACGGTCCAGATCGTCCCCGCAGCCAAGCTGAAAGTCGAGCTGAATGACTGGACCACTGGTGATGGAACCCTGCTCAAGAAATGGCCCGTCATTACTACTCGCTGAGGAGGCGGAACTCTGATGGCTAAGGAAAAGGCAAAGAAGTACACCGGCCCCAAGCGTTATGTCGAGTACGCAGAGGCAGAGGGCCGCACCGTTCAATTCCTGCGCTACTGGCACTCGCCTCCGGATGGGCAGGCTGTAGTTATACAGTTCACCGATGGAACCCGAATTCGCGTTAGCCTCGAGCCCGTACTCCGGGTTCAGACCGAGACTAGCGTTCTCCGTGATGGCGACCTTCAGAACGTGAAGGAATATCCACCAATTCTGGGAGCCGTGCCATGAAGCGCAGAGAGAATCTCCCTGAACGGAAGCCACTGAAGACCAGAAGCGAAGAGGATACGATGGCGAAGGACGGTAAGAACCAGAAGACCAAGTTTCGACCGGGGACACATGGCGGCTGCGAAGCCTTGCTCTACGAATTTCGCGAGGGAGCGCCGCCAGATGGTGCGCGCACGCCTGCGCTCCATTCACGTGTGACGCTGATTGCGGCTGAGACCTTCGAAGAAGCCGTCGCCTATCTTCGCTACGACCACCCGGACTTCAAGGTTCAGACCGTAACCTGCCTTGGCCTGATGATCATGGTTTCCGGCTCGCCAGCCGACTGAGAGCCCTGCGTTTACAAGGGGTCGCTCAATGTTCATAACCGCAGGTTATAGGTCGGTCGCAGAAGTGATTGCTCCAATCTCGTGCCGCTGCTTAACTTCAGCGGTACAGACAAACGGACGCAGCACCTGTCCGGTCTTGAGGTGATTCGATATGGCGCAAATGGAAAACACGGTGGCCAGGCGACGATTATTTCGCCTGAAGGCTGCAGCCGAGTATCTGAGCATGAGCCCATGGAAGCTGCGACGGCTGATTCAAGATGGGCATTTAGCTGTAGTACAGGATACCGATGGGTCTCCATTTCTTCTCGACGTGCGAGATCTGGACGCCTACGTGGAGCGCAACAAACGCACAACTGCTTTGTGACGCGCCCCATACCAACATGGGAGTCGCGCCCGTCTGGAATTGATATGAGAAGACCAAAGGGAACTGGATCAGTGTACAAACGCGCAGACTCCCTGGTCTGGTGGATCAAGTACTCGCGCAACGGCAAAGCTTATCGCGAATCGTCTAGGACGACAGACCGCCGCAAAGCCGAAAAGATGCTCCAGCACCGTTTAGCGGAAATCTCGTTCGGAGCTTTCATCGGGCCACGGGCGGAGAGGGTACGAGTGGACGAACTCGCGGAAGATTTGTTGCGCGACTATCGCATTAACTCCCGCAAGAGCCTCGATGATGTCACTGCGCGATGGACCCTGCATCTTCGGCCATTCTTCGGTGTCCTGCGAGCGGTTGATATAACAAGCGAACGGCTGGGGCGATATGTCGATGCACGACAGCAGGAAGGAGCGAAGAATGCCACCATCAACCGTGAATTAGCGGCATTGAAGCGCATGTTCCACATCGGACAGCAATCGACCCCCGCCAAAGTCATGCGCCTTCCCCATTTTCCTCATCTCGCCGAAATCAACATTCGTCAAGGATTTCTGGAAGACCACCAGTTTCGCAGCATCGTTGAGGGAGAGGAGGTGTGGTTTCGCGCGCTGGTCGAATGCGGGCGCACCTATGGCTGGCGTATCTCCGAACTACTGACGATGCGTGTGCGGCAGGTCGATCTGATTCAGCGGGTGATTCGCCTGGAGCCATGCACGACGAAGAACAGCGATGGGCGCGAGGTGATCCTCACTAACAGCATGTCTCAACTCATCGGCGCTTGTATACAGGGGAAAGAGGGGCAAGAGTACGTGTTCACCCGTCCGGACGGGAAGCCAGTCCGGGATTTTCGGACAACTTGGGAAAATGCGTGTGTACGCGCGGGCGTAGGAAGTGTGGTTTGCGCGCGATGTGGGGAGGCGGCAATTTCTGGACGTAAATGCAAGCGCTGTGGTTCAAAATCTAGTCGATACTCTGGCCTAATTTTCCACGACCTTCGTCGAACCGCTGCACGAAATCTGCGCCGGGCCGGCATTGCGGAAACCGTGATTATGAAGATCGGCGGGTGGCGAACACGAAGCGTGTTCGAGCGCTACGCAATTGTGAATCGGATGGATATTGCCGACGCCATGCAGAAGCTGCAAGAAAACGAAAGGCTGTTGGCGGATAAGTCACGAATAGGGCACGCAGAGAACCCACACGACTACCTGCCCCCACTCGAGGGCGAGGAAGCTCCAACATAACCATCAATAAATCAATAGTTTACTTGGTGCCGGGAGGGGGAATCGAACCCCCATGACCTTGCGATCGGCGGATTTTGAGTCCGCTGCGTCTGCCAGTTCCGCCATCCCGGCTCTGCACTGCAATTGCCGTATGCTGGGGTGCTTACGGAG
>Ga0255336_100931_pt1 | contig 29341 bp, 21 predicted proteins | sample MeOH1_35cm_T3_17_FD_189102 | JGI IMG/M metagenome (GOLD analysis project Ga0255336, IMG submission 189102) | Sandy soil microbial communities from University of British Columbia, Vancouver, Canada - MeOH1_35cm_T3_179 | ecosystem: Engineered > Artificial ecosystem > Sand microcosm > Unclassified ...
CAAACGTGCCCACGGCAAAAACAGCGAACGCAAAGATCGAGGAGAACACTGGGGTCGAAAACGTCGAAAATAGCAGCGCCAGCGCCGTGATCATCACGAATTGAAGCAGGATGAAATAGATCGCGGTGACCAGTTGCAGATCGCCGCGCCCCAGCCCGTGCGAGACATAAAGCACCGCGGCGAAGAATCCCACACTCATCAGCAGCGCATTTACCGTAAGAGTCATCACCAGGCCGAGGAATTTGCCCGTTATGAACTCCCAGCGCCGCACAGGACGCGCCGCAAGAACGGTGTAGAGCGTCCGCTTTTCAATCTCCTTGGAGACCAGTCCGATGCCGATAAAGATAGCAATCACAATGCCGAAGAGTGAGATCGATGTCAGGCCAAGATTGATCAACACGATCCGGTTGATCGCCACAGAGATTTGGCCGACGAGCAGGGAAGAGCCAACGATCAGCAATGCGAACAGGATCAGGTTGTACAGGACGCGGTCGCGCACCGCTTCGCGATAGGTGTTGTAGGCAATCGCCGAAAGCCGCCCGATCATGCATGCACCTCGTTCGGCTTATCCTGACCAATGCGCGCCAGGAAGTAATCTTCCAGCGTTGCCCGCACAGGGGTCACGCTGGTCAGATGAGCTTGACTCTTGCGAAGCACATCCAGAGCTGCATCCAGCGAGCGTTCCGGCAGCAAAGCGCGCACCACGTCGCCGGTCGCGTGGCAGCGCGCACCCAGAGCAGAGAGCTCGGGAATCGCCTGTGCGCCGTGCCAGACCACTTCCACATCGCCGCTCACTTCGCGTAACAGGTCTGCCACCACGCCCACGCCCTTGAGCTCGCCTTTGTTCAATACTGCAACGCGGTCGCAAAGGGTCTCGGCATCGCTCAAGATGTGGGTGGAGAAAAAGATCGTCTTGCCTTCTTCGTTCAACTCCTGCACCAGGTCGCGAACCTCACGCCGGCCCACGGGATCGAGTCCGCTCATCGGTTCGTCGAGTATCACCAGTTTGGGGTCGTGGACAATTGCCTGCGCAATCCCCACGCGCTGCAGCATGCCTTTGGAGAACTTTCGTAGCTGCGTTTTGCCAGACTCCGCCATTCCCACTCGCGCGAGTGACTTTTCAGCCTTGCGCTTGCGCTCCCGTGGATCGACGCCGCTCAGCCGAGCGTAATAGTCCAGAAGTTCCAGGGCAGTGAGGTGATCGTAGAAATAGGGTTGCTCGGGCAGGAATCCGATGAAGCGCTTGACCTCAATATCGTCCAGTTCGCGCCCAAGAATCCTTGCCGTGCCCGCACTGGGGAACACCAACCCCAGCAGCAGGCGGATGGTCGTTGTTTTCCCCGCTCCATTGGGGCCAAGGCAGCCGAAAACCTCGCCCCCGTCCACCGAGAGTGTCAAAGGTTTCAGAGCCTGCTTCAGCTTGTTGCCGAAGAACCCGGTCTTGTAGGACTTCTCCAGTCCCTGTATCTCAATCGCAGCCATTAGCTTTGGGAGAATTATAGACGAACTACAACAGGGCGCTGTCGGCCACGGTAGCAGATGTAGCATCAGCTCTAAAGCGGATTTCACCAGAGGTATCGGTAAAGAAGGAGCGCTGGCCTGTCGTGCCTTGAGTCTGGGGATAAGCCTGCACTGAGTAGGTAGAGGTCAGTGGACTAACCCCACCATTGATAGTAACCGTGATCTTAAAATTGTATCCGCTCTTCGGACAGATCCCCCCGGTTACGCCAGCAGGGCAGCCCAGGACGGGATCCAGCAGCCCTGCTCCCGTTGGACCGGTCGGGCTGGTAATCGCGCCAAGGTAGTTTAGATCAGTGAAGCCATAATTGGGGTAGATCGAAGCGTAGGTGACTTCAGCGGTATTTATGGTGCGCAACGAACCCACGGCGGAAGCTTCGTTTGCAGCCATGCGCGAGCGCAACAGGTTAGGGATGGCAATAGCAGCGATCACGAGCATGATCGCTACAACGATAAGCAGCTCGATCAGCGAGAAGCCCTTTTGTTTGCACATACGATCGCCTGTGATGAAGATTTGAACTCGACTACTTTGCGTGGATATATTCAAAAGCAGGACTACATTGTTTTACAAAGTGTCTAACCAGAACGGGAGGCTCCACTGCACAGTGGCCCCTCCCGTTTGTGAACCCTGCCGGGTTGCTCACCGTCAGTTCCTTGTGCTTTCTATTACTGCAATGCGCTGTCGTTCGTACCTACCGCTGAGGTGCCAGAAGTGTTAAAGCGAACTACACCACTGGCATCACTGTAGAATGAGCGCTGGCCAGTCGTGCCAACCGTGACGGGAATGGCTTTCACTTCGTAGGTTGTAACCGGTGATGATCCATCACCTGCAGCAGTTGGGGTCGGAGTCGATAAACTGTATCCACTCTTTGTGCCGCCACCCAAAACGGAGTCCAGTATTCCTGGTTTATCGTAAGTGGCTGCGGTGCTCGATGCAGGCGCGGTGCCAAGGATAGCCAAGGTGGTAAATCCATAGTTCGGATAGGTCGAGGCGTAGGTGATTTCAGCGGTGTTGATGGTTCGCACGGAGCCCACAGCCGATGCTTCGTTTGCAGCCATGCGCGAGCGCAGCAAGTTCGGGATGGCGATGGCAGCGATAATCAGGATGATCGCCACAACGATAAGAAGCTCAATCAGCGAGAAGCCCTTCTGTTTACGCATTGAATATCTCTCCTTTGGTCCTCTTCAAAAAGCTGCAATGTCAGTCTGCGCTAGATCAACGTGCAACCTGTCTGCCATTCCGCGCGACCTGGCTATCCGATGGAAAGCGAACAGGTAAACCACCTAGAATCATCTGTTTAAATTACATTTTTATCATAATGACGCAGAGGGCGGGGAACTCTGGTCGCGGCAGATTCGGCGCAGTGACAAATAGCGCTAATAATCAATGACAAGAAGTGTCAATCAAAAGTAATGCCCGTGACCTGCTCAAGCAGTTGCAGACAGGCGGGTACTTTCTCGAACAGTACCCGCCACGGCTCTCCAAAGTCTTCGAATCAGCAGTCAATCTGGTCGCGGGAGAGCTTAAGCCCAGTCAGATTTCCCAGCACGGTCACCGCAATCTGGTCGGCGATGAAGAACTCCTGCGCCACCTTCTGGACATCTTCTACCTGCACGGCCTCGATCTTGTCCGTGATCTCGTTCATCCCGTAGAAGCGGTCGTAGTACATCTCCTGACGTGCCAGGTTGCTCATGCGCGCCATCGAAGACTCCAGGCTCAACATCAGGCTTCCCTTCAGTTGTGCCTTGGCGCGGACCAGTTCTTCAGTCGTCACAGGCACCTCTTTCAGGTCTCGGAACTCCTTCAGGACAGATTGCACTACCTTGGGCGCCGATTCCTTCGACGTTCCTGCATAGACGGCAAGGCATCCGGTATCGCGATACGGATTCAGTTCGCTGAAAATCGAATAGACCAAGCCTTGCTTCTCCCGCACGTTCTGGAAGAGACGGGAACTCATCCCACCACCGAGCAGGGTATTCAGGACAAAGGACGCATACCGGTTTGCGTGCGAGATCGAGTACGACGGCACACCGATGCAGAGCTGCACCTGCTCCAGCGACTTCTTATTGCGCATGGAAATCTTCGCGGTCGCCTTCGGAGCCATGTCCCGCAGATCGCTGCTTGACGTGGGCAGATGTGCGAATTTGCGGGTGGCAAGTTCCAGAAAGGCGTCATGCTGCAGGCTTCCGGCTGCGGCAATCACCATGTTTCCAGCCTGGAATCGCTGCTTGTAATAGTCAAACAGTAGCGGAGGCGCGAACTTCTTCACCGTATCGCGGGTTCCCAGGATCGGACGTCCAAGCGGATGATCTTTCCAGAAGCTCTGCACGAAGATCTCATGCACCAGGTAATCCGGATTGTCCTCGTCCATCTTGATTTCTTCCATGATGACGCTTCGTTCCTTCTTCACATCCGTGTCGTTGAAGGAAGGATTCAGCACCAGATCGGTCAGCACGTCCATCGCGTTGCCCAGATGCTCGTCCAGCACCCTGACATTGAAACACACGCACTCCTTCGCGGTGAATGCGTCCAGGTTGCCGCCAAATGAATCCACCTGCCGGGCAATCATCTCGGCGGTGCGCGTGGTTGTGCCTTTGAACACCATGTGTTCGGCAAAGTGCGAGATTCCATTTACTTCCGGCTCTTCGTGGCGCGACCCCGTCCGAATCCACACTCCAGCCGATATCGAACGGATATGGGGCATCTCTTCGCTGATGATAGTGAGGCCGTTGGGCAGAACCGTCCTTCTTACATTTCGCAGTGCTGCGCTCAAATTTCTTTCTTCTTCCATCTGGACCCCTTCCGGTCTAATGCCTCATAGCGGTTATGTACACGGCTAGTGGTGCTACACCGATTTCGCTCGGGGTTATTGGCGGCCTCCAGGAAACAGGCACGATACAATCTTAAACAGAGACAGAGGTGCTCAGGATTTCTGAAGCGACTCGTCTTTTAGATGCATGACAACACTCCTACAATCTGAACTTTTAGGGCTTACCCTTCAAGAACTTACGTCTCTGGCCGAGTCGCTTGGCGAGCCGGGATTCCGGGCACGACAGTTGTTTGATGCTCTTTACCGCCAGCGCCTGACAGCCCTGGAGGATATCACCACCCTGCCTAAGTCCCTGCGCTCCCGCCTCGTATCCCTAGGATACCGCACGGGGTTTCCCACGATAGATCAGCGGTTTGTCTCTGCCGATGGCACAGTCCGCTACCTCGTCCGCTTCTCCGACGGGCAAACCGTCGAAACCGTCTGGATGCCCGAGGGCGACGGCGTGGAGGATACCGAAGAACTCCTTCCCGGATCTGCCGTGGAAGACTCCCGGCTTTCCAGCAACGCTCAAAACCGGCGTGGCACCATCTGCCTCTCGTCCCAGTCGGGATGTGCCGTGAACTGCAAGTTTTGCATGACCGCGCTGCTGGGTCTGCAGCGCAACCTTTCAGCAGGCGAGATTTTGGGACAGGTTCTGCTGGTCCTCAATGACCATGGAATGGAGATCGGGCGTGACCGGATCAACCTGGTGTTCATGGGGCAAGGCGAACCTTTTCTGAACTACGAGAACTTCATTCGTGCCGTTCGGCTTCTGGTTGCGGGCGTAGGCATCTCTGAATCGCGCATGACCGTCTCGACCTCCGGTATCGTTCAACGTATTGCGGACTTTGGTCGCGAACAGGTTCGGCCTCATCTCGCAATTTCGCTCAATGGCTCCAATGACGAGGTTCGCGAGCGTGTCATGCCTATCAATCGCAAGTGGAATCTTGCATCCATCCTGGAGGTGGCGCGCGGGTTTCCGCTGCGCTCACGCGAGCGTCTTACCTTTGAGTACGTGTTGCTCTCCGGAGTCAATGACACGCCGGAGAATGCCCGCGAAGTTGTTGCGCTCCTGCGCGAGATTCGCGCCAAGGTCAACCTCATCGCTCTAAACCCCGGCCCGGAGATTCCATTTCAGACACCTGCCGCCAGCGCCGTTGAAGCCTTTCAGCAGATACTCGTCGCCGCCGGCATTCCAGCCTATGTCCGCCGACCACGCGGCCTCGACATCTACGCCGCCTGCGGACAACTGAAGCGCACCAATGGACTGACCTCAATAACCTGAAGTTTGGTTATTTCAGTTTGCGACTCCACGATCATACGCGAATGTGCAAGTTTTAAAACCTCCCAGGCTGCGGGACGCATCCCACTGCTCGAATGAATTGGAGGAGTATCCATGTCCGAGCGCCTCTCAGGTTTCCGCGTTGCAATTTTAGCCACCGATCTCTTTGAAGAAGCTGAACTTATTGAACCTCGCAAGGCACTAGAGGAAGCCGGTGCTACCACGGTCGTCATCGCGCCTCACGCCGGTGAAATCCAAGCTGTCCAGCACGACAAGAAAACGAAGAAGGTCAAAGTCGATCAGACGCTTGCTGACGCCGATCCCGAAAAGTTCGACGCAGTGCTGCTCCCAGGCGGAGCCATGAATGCCGACGCTCTCCGCGAAGAGCCTCTCGCGCGGGAGTTTGTTCGCCGTATCGACCAGACCCGTCGCCCCGTGGGTGTCATTTGCCACGGCGGATGGCTGCTGGCCTCCGCTCGCTTGGTGAAGGGACGTCACATGACGAGCTACAAAGCAATTCAGGATGATCTCCGCAACGCTGGAGCATTCTGGACGGATAAGGAAGTTGTGCTTGACGGAAACTGGGTTTCAAGCCGCCAGCCCACGGACATTCCACGATTCAATCAGGCGCTCATAAACCTGTTCGTCGAACATCATGTCCGGGCGCGGACTGCGGCCTGATCTTCAAACTCGGAGAGTTGAATGATGGGGAGCGCGCACGATCCCGTGCTTCCCGTCCAAATCCCGCACAGCAGTGGTGAATACCGGCTTCGCACTCCCATCTGCTACCATGAAAACTGTCCCATGCCTCTGACAGTTCCCATCTTTACCCTGCGCGACTACGACAAGCGCGATTTCGAGTTGCTGTTCAAACTCGACCGGCTATGCTTTGATCCCGGTATTGCCTACAGCCGCCCGGAACTCGCGAGCTTTATTGAGCAGCGACGCGCCTACACCGTAGTTGCCGAATGGGCCAAGGGTTCTGGCGTTGAGGAAGAGTCCGAATCCGAACCTGTTACGGCGATTGCATGGAAACCAGGCTCCAAAGCCCCGCGTCCCCCGCGACAGCCCATTGCCGGATTTGTCACCTTTCACTACCAGCGTCAGGGGTACGGACACATCATTACCATTGACGTGCATCCCGAAGCTCGCCGCCATCGCCTCGGCACTTTGCTGATCAACGCCGCCTGCGAGCGCCTCCGGAAGATGACTGCGTTCATGGTGGTGCTGGAAGTAGCGGTCAATAACCACTCCGCCCTCGCGTTTTACGACAAGCACGACTTCAAGCGGATCAAGGTTCTGGAGCGTTATTACAACCGCGACGTCGATGCCATCTTCATGACCAAGCGCCTGTAGGTTTCTGCGTATCCGGCGCTTCTGGTGTGGCCGTATCGGTGGCAACCCGGTGCTCCTTGGAGTGGGACAGTGAGTGAACTCAAATCTCCCACGAGCAGGCCGCTCCCCGGCATCGCGCAAAAGCCCAATACGAACCGAACAAGAAGCATGCTACCAAGCTATTTTCGGTGCTATGGTTTTCATCATGCGGAATACATTGCGGATCTTCCTCATTTTCCTCGCGTTTGCGGGCGTTACGATGGGCGCGCCACCGAAAGAGACAGCCACCACGGCAGATGAGGTAGCCACTGCGGCGGCAGCCAACGACGCATCAGGCTCGCGCTGGGCTGACAAAACGCTCCGAAAAATGTCTCTGGAAGAAAAGGTCGGGCAGTTGTTCATGGTCTGGGCCCGGGTTGATTTCATGAATTTCGGCGGACCCGACTACACCAGGCTGCGCGATGAGATGCGGACGTATCACCTCGGCTCCTTCGGCATTACGTCCCCCATGGATGGCGGCCTGTTGATGAAGGGGAGTCCCCTGGACGCCGCCGCCCTGACCAATCAACTGCAGCGCGATAGCGATCTGCCACTGCTGTTCGCCGCGGATTTTGAACGCGGCCTGCCCATGCGATTCCACGGAGGAACGGTCTTTCCGCACGCCATGGCGTTTGGTGCCACTGGCAGCACCGATTACGCGTACCAGTTCGGACGCATCTCCGCCGCTGAGGCGCGAGCCATCGGCGTGCATTGGAACTTTTATCCCGACGCGGATGTAAACTCGAATCCCAACAATCCCATCATCAACGCCCGCGCCTTCGGAGAAGACCCGAAGGAAGTCAGCGCCATGGTCAAGGCGTTTATCGATGGCGTGCACAATTCGCACGGCATGGCTACCGCCAAGCATTTCCCGGGGCACGGAGACACGGATACGGATTCGCATCTCGCCGTCTCGCGCATCAACGCCAGCCGCGAGCGCCTCGATCAAGTTGAGTTACCGCCCTTTCGCGCCGCGATTGCCGCAGGAGTGGATTCCGTCATGGTAGGCCATCTCGCAGTGCCCGCACTTGATGCCGATCCGAATCACGTTGCGACCATCTCCTACAGCATGACCTCACGGTTGTTGAAAAACGACCTCGGCTTCCAGGGCATCGTTATCACCGACGCCATGGATATGAATGGCGTGACCCGCATGTTTGGCGGTAACACACCGCAGAGCGCGGGCCGTGCTGCCGTAGAGGCCCTGAAAGCCGGGGCGGACTACATTCTGATTCCCGGAGACCTCGATGGCGCCTATAACGGAGTCCTCGAAGCAGTGAAGCGCGGAGAGATTCCCGAGCGCCGCATCGATGAGTCCGTAAGCAAAATCCTTCACGCCAAGGCCGCGCTCGGATTGCACAAGAATCGCTTCGTCGATCTCACCGCCGTCAGCAACGATGTCAGCCGCCCGGAGAACGCCGCCCTCGCGCAAAAGATCGCCGATGAGGCCGTCACAGTCGTTCGCCAGAGTGTTGCCCATCAGAATGGACGGCAGAATCGCAGCGTGTTGCCCTTGCCCAAAGGTGAAGCCGTGAGTTCGCAATTTGCCTATCACTCCGGCATGGCGGCGGGGAATCGCCTGCTTCTGCTGATTTTCACCGACGATGCCAGGAGTGAAAATGGACGTACACTGGTGCGCGAGGTGCGTGCCCGCGTGCCGGATGTGCGCGTGATCTACATCGACGACATACTGGCCCCGTTGCTCGCGTCGCACGTGCTGGAGGCAGCGGTGAACGCCGAGCGCGTGGTGGCCGCCGTCTATGTAACACCCTCTGCCGGACGCACCGCAGGCGGGGATACAGGATCGCCTGCGCTCGCGCAAGGTTCGTCGGCAATCTTGGCCAATGTCATTAAGGCCGCAGCCGACAAAACCGCGGTGTTGGCAATGGGAAGTCCTTATCTGATCGCGCAGTATCCTGCTATTCAGAATTATGTGTGCACGTTTTCCAATGTGCCTGTCTCTGAGGTAAGCGCGGTAAAATTTCTCTTTGGAGAGATGCCTGCACACGGCCATCTTCCCGTGACCATCCCCGGCATCGCCAACCGCGTTCCCATGCCCGAGCCGAGCATCTCTTCTGTTCCATAGAGGAAGAATCGAAGCTCGGCACTCTGATTGATCTGATGGTCGAAACAGGGCGGCCCGCGCCTCCCATTGCCGAAGCCAGGGGAGGCGCGGCCTTATACAACTTTACTCTTCTTCCGCGAAGACGCTGGACGTCTCCGCCGTCAAGCCCCACTTCTCCAGCAGGAAGAAGAACAAGCTCAGCAGCATGCCGACGATCGTTGCCAGCACCATGCCGCGAAGTTGAGTCTGGCCCAGCTTTAACGAAACGCCGGAGATTCCAACGACAAGGATGATTGCCGATAGCAGTAGATTCTTGCTCTTCGAGTAATCAACCTTTGCTTCGATCAGCATACGCAAGCCCGAAGCAGCGATGACGCCGAAGAGCATCATGCTTACGCCGCCAATCACCGGCACCGGAATGGTGCGAATCGCCCCGCTCACCTTGCCGAAGAATGCAATGAAAATCGAGATGACTCCAGCGCCGCCAATCACCCACACTGAGTACACGCGGGTCAGGGCCATCACGCCCATATTCTCACCATAGGTTGTCGTTGGGCAGGAGCCGGTAAAGCCCGAGAGCATTGTCGACAGCCCATCGCCCAGCAGGGAATTGTGCAGTCCCGGAACCTTCAGCAGATCGCGCCCCACGATGTTGCTGGTCACAAAGAGATGTCCAATGTGTTCGGAGATCACCACCAGCGCCGCCGGCATAATGATCAGGATGGATGGCCAGTCAAAAATTGGCAGCACGAAGTGCGGTACGGCAAAGATTGCGGCGCCATGAAGCGGCGAGAAATCCATGGTCCCCGGCACAAAAACGTTAACGACCACGGCCATCACGTATCCGGCGACCACGCCAATCAGCACCGGTATCGCCGCGAAGAATCCGCGGAAGACCAGTGACCCAATAACCACCACGAACAAAGTGAACAGTGAGATCAGCGTAGCGGTTCCGCTTATCGCCGAACCTTTGTGGAATGCCATGTCGGTGGCAACCGGAGCCAGTTCCAGTCCGATCAGCGCCACGATGGGACCCATGGCTGCGGGTGGCAGCACAACGTTCAGCCACTCCCGTCCGGCGAAGCGGATGATCAGCGACACGATGGCGAAGATCAAGCCTGATGCGACGAAGCCGCCCAAAGCATGCTGGAATCCAACGCCGGGCGTTTTGGCCAGCGTAATGCAAGTAATGGTGGGAGCGATGAATGCGAAGCTCGATCCCAGAAATGCCGGAGCCTTGCCGCGGCAGACAAAGGTGTAGATCAGTGTTCCAATGCCGTTCATCATCAGTACGAGAGCCGGGTCGATTACCGTCGTTCCCGCTGCCTGATTGAAAAGGATAGGTACCAGAATGGACGCCCCAAACATCGCAAACAGATGTTGCAAGCTCAAGGGAATGCCTTTGAGCAGGGGAACTTTCTGGTCGACCTGAATGGTCTCGCGCGCTGGTGCGGGATCGGGCTTGGGAGTCACCGCCGATTGCCGCGTAGGGGGTTCAAAATTGATTGCCAAGGTTAGACTCCTTCAGTTACGTACTTCGTTAGAGTGTTAGATCAAGAGCATGGGGGAACATTCACAAAATTCAAAAACGCTGCCACATCTTTGCCGCACAACACCTGGCTTTTGCCGTAATCTCTTCCTCGTCAATCGCCAGAAGTTTTCTTTCCCGCATCAATACCTTTCCGCCGATGATCGTCGTGTCCACCGCGCGCCCCGTCATCCCAAATAGAATGTGGCTGTAGATGTTCGAGGCGCACAACGGAGTCGGAGGGTTGTAGTCAACGATAATCAGGTCGGCATGCGCTCCCGGAATCAGCTTGCCCACCGTGCGTCCGAAGCATTCACTGGCAATGGCGGCATTCTCGCGAAACAGCATCGCGGGAGGCTCTGCCCACGCGGCGCTCGGTTGACTCATCTGATGCTTATGCAGGATGTTTGCGACCTTGAGCGACTCGAACATGTCGCAGGTATAGCCATCGGTTCCCAGCCCAACCCGCACGCCTTTGCCTAGCATGTCGAGCACGGGAGCGCAGCCTACGGCGTTTGCCATGTTCGATTCAGGATTGTGTACCACGTTCGTCTTGCTCTCGCGCAACCGGCCAATCTCGTTCTCATCCACGTGAACGCAATGTACGGCGATCGTCTTGCTGCCCAGTATGCCGAAGTCATCGAAGCGCTCGACAATTCGCTTTCCATGCTCGCTCTGGCAGCGTGCCAGATCCTCCGGCCCTTCGGCGGTATGCACATGGAAGCCGTCGCCCGCCGCAACATCGACGCAATGTTCCAGAGTTGTGTCGCTTAAGGTGAAGGAAGCATGTAGGCCGAACAGTCCCCTTAGCGCGTCATCTCCCGCGCTCTTGCAATGCTGCAGAAACGCGCGATTCTCCTCGATGCCGTCGTTCGCTACCTGAGTGCCGTCCCGGTCTGAGACCTCATACGCCAGGCAGCTACGCACTCCGGTTTCGCGTGTCGCGTCGGCAATTCGAAACAAACTCCCGCTTATCGCACCGGGACTGGCGTGGTGATCGAAGATGGTTGTCGTGCCGTTTTTGATGCAATCGATCAGCGGCACCATCGCGCTGTAATACACGTCCTCAAGATTGAGAACCTTATCCAGACGCCACCACAGGCGTTCGAGTATCTGCCGAAAGTTCTCCGGAGCATCGTCCTTCAGCGCCATCCCACGGGCGAAAGTGCTGTACAGGTGCATGTGCGTGTTGATCAATCCGGGCATGATGACGCGTCCGCGCGCATCGATGAACTTTGCGTCAGCATGGCGCCGCCGCAGCTCAGGGGTTGCTCCGACCTCGGCGATCAGGCCATCGCTGATTGCGACACACCCGTCCTCAAGCAGGGGCAGCCGATCGTCATGGGTAATGAGTCGCCCGTTCCCGACCAACAGCATTCAGAATGTCTCCGTGTTGCCGAATTCTAACATTTAGTCACACGGTTTCCATCGGGTGTTTCGTATAGTAAGAAATGATTGCTGCTATAGAAAAGATGACTAGGTCAGAGCTCGCTTTGTGATATTCATCACTGCGCTTGGGAGAGAGCTCGATAACAATCGTTCCACGCCTTATCTGGATGTTGTTAAACCTTTGTCATCGCGACTGGTCGCGTTCTTTGCGCATGTGCGCTATGCTGCGGGCATAACCACCCCGCAAACACGCAATTCTTTAAAATCGTACGGATTGGAAGCTCCAGCGGGACGGATCGCGCAACTCTATCTGCAGGCGTGCGCCCGATTTTAGTGACTTCGATGAACTGGAAGTGCAATGGCCGATATTAGTGTAAAAATCTGTGGTCTCAAGTTCTCCAACCCGGTATTGCCAGCCGCCGGACCACCCACCAAGGATGGAGCCATCTGCCAGGCCGCTGCACGGGGCGGTGCCGGAGGCTTGGTCACCAAAACTATCTCGGTGAATCCCGCAGTAGTGCCGCACCCCTGCATGGCGGAAATCCGTGGGGGATTTCTTAACACAGAACTCTGGTCCGAACTCCCCAAAGAGCAGTGGATCGAGACCGAATATAAGTTGGTCAAGGACACCGGCCTGCCAGTCATTGTTGGCCTCGGCTATACCGCAGACCAGATCCGCGAACTGGCTCCCATGGTGCGCCCCTACGCGGATGCCCTTGAGCTTTCCACGCATTATGTTGGCAACGACATCTCGCCGATCATCGCCGCGCTCCGTGCCGCCAAGGACGCGGTCGACGTGCCGGTGTTCATGAAGATGAGCCCGCATCCGAACATTCAGGAAATCGCCATCGCCATGGAGCAGGCGGGCGCGGATGGCCTGGTGATGATTAACTCATTCGGCCCATGCCTCAGCATCGATCTCGAGACCGGACTGCCGCTGATGGGCAGCAAAGAGGGATTCGGCTGGCTGTCAGGCGCGGCCATCAAACCTCTCGCGCTGCGCTGTATATATGACGCGGCACGCGCCGTCAAAATTCCAATCTTCGGCGTTGGCGGCGTCACCAACGGACGCGATGTGGCCGAGATGTTCATGGCGGGAGCATCCGCCGTGCAGGTCTGCACCGAGGCAATTCTCCGTGGCCCCACTGTGTACGGCAAAATCGCCAAAGAGCTGAACATCTTCCTCGACAAACATGGCTACGCTTCGGTCGATGAAATCAAGGGCCTCACCATTCGCAAGATGGCCGAACGCGACGCCGCAGGTTCCGTTTCCGCGCCTACCGCCGACATGGAGCGCTGTGTCCTGTGCGGTATTTGCGAAACCAGTTGCCCGTACGATGCCATCTCGCAAACCGGAACACTTAAAGAGCACGGTCAATTAATGATCGACAAGGAGAAGTGCTTTGTCTGCGGCCTGTGCGTCTCCCGTTGCAAAAAGCAGGCGCTCGCCATGGGACAGTAGCTCGCAGTGAGCTTCGTAAGTCTTGTTGAGATGAGGAATCAATGAGTTATTTCACCGGGCTCCGGTGCGTTCACTGCGCACGCGAATACAGCACGAGCGAAGTCGAGTACTACTGCAAAGATTGCGGTTACCACGACGGCATTCTCGATGTGGTCTATGACTACGAGGCGATGCGGAAGGTGTTCAATCCGAGCTCGCTTTCGCGCAACCCCAATCTCTCCATGTGGCGCTATCTTCCGCTGCTGCCCGTTGCCGATCCGTCACGCATTCCACAGTTGCAGGTCGGCTGGACTCCCCTGTACTCCGCTCCCAGGCTTGCTGCGGACTTAGGTGTTGCGAAGTGCTGGGTGAAAGACGAGGGCCGCAATCCCACCGCATCGTTTAAGGATCGCGCCAGTTCCATGGGTGTAGTAAAAGCTTTGGAACGGAAGGCCACGCACATCACCTGCGCCTCTACCGGCAATGCCGCTTCCTCCTTGGCAGGCTTCTCCGCCGCCTCCGGAATTGCGGCGAGCATCTTTGTTCCTGCCCGTGCGCCAGAGGCAAAGGTCGCACAGTTACTCGTCTTCGGAGCTCAGGTTTTCTCCGTGCAGGGAACGTACGACCAGGCATGGGAGCTTTGCATGCAGGCCGCCGGGGAGTTCGGCTGGTACAACCGCAACTGTGCCATCAACCCGTATCTGATCGAAGGCAAGAAAACGGTCTCCCTCGAACTCGCGGAGCAGTTCATGACGCTTACGCCCGGCAGTTTTCCTGACTGGGTGGTGGTCTCCGTCGGTGACGGCTGCACGATTGGCGGCGTCTGGAAAGGTCTGCGCGAGATGCACGTTCTCGGCTTCATTCCTCGCCTGCCGAAAATCCTCGGCGTGCAGGCCGATGGATGCAAGCCATTCCTAACCGCATGGCAGGATCATTGCGACCTCGTCCTCTGCGATGCCAACACTGTTGCCGACTCCATCGCAGTCGGCCATCCACGAAATTTCATCAAGGGTATGCGTGCCGTGACCGAATCCGGTGGCGCATTCGTTTCCGTTTCCGATGAACAGATTCTCCGGTCCATTCCCCTGCTCGCCCGCAAGGCCGGAGTCTTCGGCGAACCCGCTGGAGTCACCGGCGCTGCAGGCGTCAGGAAAGCTGTAGAATCAGGCATCATCGATCCATCGGAATCTGTAGCGGTCATCGTTACCGGCAATGGCCTGAAGGACATTCAGAGTGCCATTCGCGCCGCCGGTCGCCCGATATCAGTGCGGCCCGATATGGAAGACGTTCGCAAAGCCGTGGAAGTAACCGTAAGCTGATTTGCTGCACGCAAGAAGTTTGAAGTGGAGAAGAGTACAGATGGCGAAGATTCCGTTCGGCCCTAATTACGACGAGATGCTCAACCCGGGTCTTATCGACAAAGACTTACGAGCCAAGGCGTTGACCGCGTTAAAGCAGGATGAACTCAACCCGGTCAACCTGTTCAACATCACATGGAAAGACGCCGCAAATCAGACTCGCAAGGTTGTGTTGCCTCCGGCCATGACCGGAATCGATGCGAACGTCGTCGTGATGTTGGGCTGCGGATTCCCCTCTGGATCGCACAAGGTCGGCCCCGCGTACAGCACGCTGATCGAAGGTCTCGTCGATGGCGAAATCGTTCCCGGCGAACACACCATCCTCGGCCCCTCTACGGGCAACTTCGGAATCGGTACCGCGTACATCTCCAAACTGCTTGGCTTCCGCGCCATTGTCATCATGCCTGACACCATGAGCAAGGAGCGATACGAGCGCATCAAGAAATACGGCGGCGAACTGGAGTTGACTCCCGGCTCTGAATCCGACGTCATCCTCACTCTCGAAAAGACTCGCGAGCTGATGAAGAATCCCAAGAACAAGGCTCTCGCCCAATTCGAGCTCTTCCCCAACTATCGCTTTCATCGCCACGTCACCGGCAACAGCGCCATCGAAGCCGTTAAGGGCGTCGGCAACGGACGCATCGCGGGCTTCACCTCCGCGCCGGGATCGGCGGGCACGCTCGCCGCAGGCGATCAAATCAAGTCGGCCTTCCCCGAAGCGAAGATTGCCGCCCTGGAACCATACGAGTGCTCGACCCTTGCCAACGGAGGTCGCGGCCAGCATCGCATCGAGGGAATCGGCGACAAGATGTGTACGCTGATTCACAATCTTCTTAACACCGATTTCGTCATCCTCGTAAAAGACGAAGAGACCGTCCAGGGCGTAAAGATTTTCCACGATGGGACCGAGTCTCTGGTAAAGCTCGGCGTTGATCGCGATTTTGCCCTGAGCCTGCGCGATTGGTTTGGACCCTCTGGTATCTGCAATGTTCTTGGCGCCATCAAGCTGGCCAAACACCTGCGCCTCGGCCCCGGAGACAACGTCGTCACCGTGGCAACCGACGGCTTCGACCGCTATAACTCAGTGCTCGAGGAGATGAACAGCCGCTATCTCGAAATGGCCCCTGTGGTGCTGGACCGCTGGGCGAACGACATCTTCCTCGGAGCCACCGACGACCATGTGTTCGACTTTCGCAAGTCCGCAGTCAAGGAGCAGTTGTTCCAGCAGAAGGAAAGTGACTGGGTTAAGTTTGGCTACACCAAGGAGTTTCTTGACTCCATGCGCAGCCAGGATTTCTGGGAAGCACAGTATGCGAAAGTACCTGCATACAATCAGAAGATCGTGTCATCCAGGGCACTTGCGCGTACGGTTTAGCTTGGCATTCTGAGCACAAGGAGTAACTGTCCATTGGCAACTGTGCTGACAGGCGGAACGGTTGTGAATGCGATTGGGAGTTCGCGAGCCGACGTGCGCATGGAGGGCGAGAAGATTGCATCGATAGGTGTCAATCTTTGCCACGAAGCCGACCAGCAGATCGATGTGACCGGCTGTTACCTGTTCCCCGGCGGCATCGACCCTCACACGCACTTCGACCTGTCAGTCGGAGTCACGGTGACAGCCGACAATTTCGAAAGCGGCACTCGGGCCGCAGCCGTCGGAGGCACCACAACAGTCATCGATTTTGCCACGCAGAACAAAGGTGAAACCCTCGCCGAAGCTGTTTCCAACTGGCACGCTAAAGCAGACGGCCAAAGCTTTATCGACTACGGCTTCCATATCGCCATCAGCGATCTCAACCAGAACGTGTTGGATGAACTGTCTTCCATCGTAGAGCTTGGCGGCATAACTTCCATCAAGCTCTACATGGCTTACAAACGAGTGTTGCAGGTCGATGACGGCGCTTTGCTGCGCACGCTTCAGGCAGCAAAGGAATTAGGCATCCTCGTCTGCGTGCATTGCGAAAACGGTGACGTGATCGATGTCTTGGCCGAGGAAGCAAAATCCATAGGCCATTGCGAACCGAAGTATCACGCCGCAACTCGTCCCGTAGCCGCGGAGCGCGAGGCAATCAACCGAGCCATCTCCCTCGCTGAAATCGCGGGCGCTCCTTTGTACGTTGTCCACGTCAGCTCCGGCGAGGGTCTCGGAGTCATTCGCGATGCTCGAAACCGAGGCTTGCAGATTGTCGGTGAAACCTGTCCACAGTATCTTCTGCTCGATTCGTCTCGTTACGAAACCAACGATTTCAGTGCCGCAAAATATGTGATGTCTCCTCCGCTGCGCTCGCCTGAAAATCAAGGTCAACTGTGGACAGGATTGTGCGAAGGCGATCTCGCCACCGTCGGCTCAGATCATTGCTCGTTCAATTTTGTAGGCCAAAAAGAATTGGGTCGTGATGATTTCTCTCGTATTCCCAACGGCGGACCTGGAGTCGAGAATCGCTTTGGCCTCCTCTACACCTATGGTGTCGCCGCCGGAAACATCGACATTCATCAATTTGTCGCCATTACCTCCACCAACGCGGCGGTGCTCTTCGGTCTCTATCCGCGGAAGGGGCTCATCGCTCCCGGTAGCGATGCAGATATCGTAGTCTGGGATCCCTCCGTGCAGAGTGTCATTTCGGCAGCCACACAGAAACAACGGGTGGACTACAACCTCTACGAAGGCTTCCGCCAGCAGGGAATCGCCCGCCATGTTTTCCTTCGAGGCCACCAGATCGTGCAGGACGGCGCCATCGCAGAAGCGCCCCTGGGGCACTATCTCAAACGCCGGCCCCATGTTGTAAAGGAGTCACAACAGTGTTCCAGTTCACGTTGAACAACGAGCAAGTGTCGGTTGCCGCCGACAAGAATCTGCTGGAGTTTCTGCGCGAAGACGCACGCATGATTTCGGTAAAGAACGGTTGCGCCGAGGGAGCCTGCGGCACCTGCACTGTGCTGGTGAATGGAAAAACCTGGCGCGCCTGTAAGTTGAAAGTTTCCAAATTGCAAGGCAAGACCGTCACCACCGTCGAAGGTCTCTCGCCTCGTGAAAAGGAAGTGTATTCCTGGGCCTTCAGTGAAGCCGGTGCTGTGCAGTGCGGATTCTGCATACCCGGCATGGTCATCAGCGCGAAAGGGCTGCTGGACCGCAAGCCCTCGCCCACCGAAGCCGAGGTTAAGGAAGCCATCAAGGACAATCTCTGCCGCTGCACCGGCTACGTTAAAATCGAGCGCGCCATTCACATGGCGGCCAAAGCGTTCAGAGATGGCGGTCCGCTTCCCGTAGAAGAGAGCGCCAGAGTCGGTTCACGCCTCGCAAGGCCCGACGCTGCCGAGAAGACATTAGGAACCGGCGAATTTGTTGACGACCTCCAGCTTCCCAACATGTTGCACGCCTCCGTGCTCCGGTCCAAGTATCCCCGCGCTCTGGTGAAGAAGATCGACATCTCCGCCGCGCAGACCTGCCCCGGTGTTGAGCTTGTGCTCACGGCAAAAGATGTTCCTGGCGAGCGCCTCCTGGGACACATCGTGCACGACTGGCCGGTAATGATCGCCGAGGGCGAGGAGACGCGCTACGTCGGAGACGCGCTGGTCATTCTGGCCGCCACCACCAAGGAGACCGCGCGCAAGGCTCTTGATCTCATCCGCGTCGATTACGAAGAGCTTTCCCCGCTCACAACGCCACAGGCTGCCATGGCCGAAGATGCGCCGCAGATCCATCCCAAGGGCAATCTCCTCTCCCAAACCATCATGAAACGCGGCGACGCCGACCAGGCCATCGCCAGTGCAGCGCACGTTGTAACTCAGCATTACTCAACACCACATCAGGAGCACGCCTTCCTCGAACCGGAAAGCGCGCTTGCCGTTCCCTCCAATTGCGGCACGCTCACGGTTTACACCGGCGGCCAGAGCGTCTATGACGAACACGAAGCCATCGTGCAAATGCTCGGAATTCCTGCCGAAAAAGTTCGCGTTATCAGCAAGTATGTTGGCGGCGGCTTCGGAGGAAAAGAGGACATCTCCGTGCAGCATCACGCTGCTTTGCTCGCCTGGCATAGCGGACGCCCAGTGAAGCTAACGCTCAGTCGTCCTGAGAGTCTTGCCGTGCATCCCAAGCGCCACCCCATGGACATGGAATGCACCACCGCCTGCGATGCCAACGGAAAAATCCTTGCCGTCAAAGTTCGCCTCATAGCCGATACCGGCGCCTATGCCTCGCTCGGCGGACCCGTGTTGCAGCGCGCCTGCACTCACGCCGCTGGCCCTTACCAGATCGAGAACGTTGACATCGATGGCCGTGCCTTCTACACCAACAATCCTCCTTCCGGCGCATTCCGCGGTTTCGGAGTCATGCAGACCTGCTTCGCCATGGAGAGCAACCTCAACCTGCTTGCCGACAAGGTCGGAATCTCTCCCTGGGAGATTCGTTTCCGCAACGCCATCGAGCCCGGCGCCGTGCTGTCCAACGGACAGATCGCCGATGCCGGTACCGCGTTGAAAGAGACTCTGCTGGCCCTCAAGCACGTCATCGACGCTCATCCCGAAGCGGGTATTTCCTGTGCCTTCAAGAATAGTGGCAAAGGCGTGGGCGTCACCGATGTAGGACGCGTGAAGCTCAAAGTACAAAACGGCGGCGTCCTCATCTGCACCAGCGCTGCCTGCATGGGGCAGGGAATCGCCACCGTAGTTCTGCAGATCGTTGCCGAAGCCACCGGCCTCCCCCAGTCCGCCATCAGCGTGCACGCCCCAGATACCGATGTAACACCTGACAGCGGCACCAGCACCGCATCGCGGCAAACGCTCGTCACCGGAGAGGCCGCCCGCCGCGCCGCCGAAGCTTTATACCAAGACTTGAGCGATCGTCCGCTCTCTGAGTTGGAAGGCCGCGAATACTATCGCGAGTATCATGCGATCACCGATCCCATGACTTCCGACAAGCCAAACCGTATGTCCCACGTTGCCTATGCCTACGCCACGCAGGTTGTTCTCCTTGATCAAGATGGTCGCGTGCAGAAGGTCTTTGCGGCTCACGACGTAGGCCGGGCCATCAATCCCAACGGTGTCGAAGGACAGATCGAAGGCGGCGTCGTCATGGGATTGGGATACGCACTCACCGAAGAATACGAACTCAACCAGGGTGTTCCGCTCGCCAGGATGTCCACGCTCGGACTGTTCCGCTCCACTCAGGTTCCCGAGATCGAGTGCATCATCATCGAAAAGAATCCTAGCGATCTGGCCTACGGTGCCAAGGGCATGGGAGAAATCGTCTGCGTTGCCACGCCGCCCGCCGTAGCCTGCGCCTATTTCCAGCGAGACAAGAAGTTGCGCAGTCGTCTCCCCTTGCAGGAGACGCCCTACAGTGTCGACACCGCCGCTCTCAAGGAACTGCGTGCGCAACAGGCGCAAGTCAAACGAAATTAGACTTTTCATCAGAAGGATTATCCAGGCATGCTGACAGCAGAGCGGGAGCAACAGGTCATTGGCTTGTGCCAGGCCCTCATCCAAAAGCAGAGCTATTCCGGACAGGAAGACGCAGTCGTCGACCGCATCAAGCAAGCGTTCCAGGAGTTGGGATTCGACGAAGTCATCGTCGATAACTACGGCAACGTTCTTGGACGCATCAAGGGTACTCGCCCCGGTAAAGTCATCCTCCTCGACGGCCACATCGACACCGTTCCCGTCCCCGATGAATCGAAGTGGAAGCACAAACCATTCGGCGGCGAACTCGAAGATGGAAAGATTTACGGGCGCGGCACCTCGGACATGAAGGGCGCGGTCGCCTCGATGATTGCTGCTTCCGCCTTCTTCGCCGCCGACACCTGCAAGGATTTCGCGGGAGAAATTTACGTCTCCGGAGTCGTCCACGAGGAGTGTTTCGAGGGAATCGCCGCCCGCAAGATCAGCGAGCGCATCAAGCCTGACTACGTCGTCATTGGCGAAGCCTCCGAGTTGAATCTCAAGCGCGGACAGCGCGGCCGCGCCGAGATCGTCGTCGAGACCTTCGGCAAGCCCGCCCACTCCGCCAATCCCCAAAAGGGCATCAACGCTGTTTATAAAATGGCCGAACTCATTCGCGCGATCAGCGAACTCGAAGCTCCAACTCACAAAACTCTCGGCCTTGGAATTCTCGAACTCACCGACATCAAATCTTCGCCCTATCCCGGCGCTTCTGTCGTTCCCGACTACTGTCGTGCAACCTACGACCGTCGCCTGCTTGTCGGAGAGACCAAGGAATCCGTGCTCAAGCCACTGCTCGAACTCATACAAGAAATGCAAAGCAAAGATCCGCAGTTCGAAGCCAAGGTGAGTTTCGCCGCAGACGTTCAGAAATGCTACACCGGCAACGAAATCGGCGGCGAGCGATTCTTTCCCGGCTGGGTCTTCGAAGAGAATGACGATTTCGTGCAAGCCGCGCTTGTAGGATTGCGCAGTGCAGGCCTCACTCCGGAGATCACCCAGTATTCTTTTTGCACCAACGGCAGCCATTACGCTGGCGAAGCAAGAATCCAGACCATCGGCTTCGGACCCTCACGAGAGAATCTCGCCCATACCATCGACGAATACATCGAGGTCGATCAGCTAACGAAGGCCACTGCGGGCTATTATGGAATCCTGCAATCCGTGCTGCAAAAAGGTTAGCGGATGAAAATTCTGATCAAGAACGGTTCCGTCATAGACGGTTCTGGTGCACCTCGCTATGCGGCCAGCCTCGCTGTAGAAGATGAGCTCATCGCCTCAATCGGCAGCATCGAGCACTCTTCCGGCATCGATCAGGTGATTGACGCCAAAGGTATGATCGTCGCTCCCGGCTTCATCGACACTCACAGCCACTCCGACCTGCAAGTGATGGTGAATCCCTACGTCGAAGCCAAGATCCGCCAGGGCGTTACAACGGAATTACTCGGCCAGGACGGAATCTCCATGGCCCCCCTGCCCCTGCGATACATCTCGCCCTGGCGAAAGAATCTCGCCGGACTTGATGGCGTGAGCGACGAAGTCGATTGGGATTACGAAACCACCGATGGCTACCTGCGCGCGCTCGAAGCGAACGGTGTCGGCCTCAACGAAAGCTACCTCATCCCCCACGGAAACGTCCGCATGGAAGCCATGGGCCTCGACAACCGCAAGCCCACCTCGCAGGAACTCGGACGCATGAAGGACGTGATCCGGCGCGAGATGGAAGTAGGCGCATACGGTCTCTCCACCGGGCTCATCTACATGCCCTGCGCCTATGCGGAAACTGCGGAGTTAATAGAGTTGTGCAAAGTCGTAGCGGAGTTCGACGGCGCATTCGTCGTGCATCAGCGCAGCGAAGCCGACACGATCCGCGCCTCCATGGAAGAGGTTTTAGAGATCGGTCGCCGCTCCGGCGTGAAGATTCACTTCTCGCATTTCAAAGTCTGCGGACGCAAAAACTGGGGCCTCATCGACCAGGTCCTCGCGATGCTCGACCGTGCCGCCGCCGAAGGCATTCGCGTCTCATTCGACCAGTATCCCTACGTTGCCGGAAGCACCATGCTAGGCGTGATCCTGCCGCCGTGGGCGCACGACGGCGGCACCGACAAATTGATGGAGCGCCTGCGCAGCCCCGAACTCCGCCAGCGTATGATCGACGACATCGAGCAGGGAATTCCCGGCTGGGATAACTTCGTCGATTTCGCCGGCCTCGATCAAATTTTCGTCACCAGCGCAAAGACCGAAGCCAATCAGGATGTAATCGGCAAGAACCTGCTTCAGATCGGTGAACTGCGCGGCAAAAATCCTTACGATGCCACCTTCGACCTATTGCTTGCCGAAGAGAATGCTGTTGGCATGGTCGATTTCTACGGCATGGAAGAACACGTCGTCCGCTTCCTGATCCGGCCCGAGCAGAATGTTTGCACCGACGGCCTTCTAGGCGGCAAACCTCATCCCCGCGTCTTTGGATCGTTCCCCCGCATCCTCGGGAAGTACGTTCGCGAAGAGCAGGCGCTTACGCTTGAGGATGCCATCCGAAAGATGACCTCCAAGCCCGCCAATGTTTTCGGATTCGACCGTCGCGGCCTGCTAAAGCCTGGCAACTATGCGGACGTGGTAGTCTTCGATCCCGCCACCATCATCGACCGCGGAACCTTCGTCGATCCAGTGCAATTTCCAGCCGGCATCGAACATGTCTTGATCAACGGGAAGATCGTACTCGGCTCCGGCTCCTACGACCGCACCCTGGCCGGAAAGGTGCTGCGTAAACCTCGCCCCTAAAGCGGTTCCATATGTAGATGTGTCTGCCATGTGCTGAGAGGGTCAGAGGGTGAGAGGGGCATCCTGAGCGCAAGCGAAGGATCCCAGCAATGCCCAAGTCTCCCATGCGGCCTCAAGCTTTTCAGTCCGCCATCGATTTTTCTTTTCCTCGCTCTCGCGGGATAAACTTTCCTTGAAACCGATTTAAGTCAGCCAGCCGACGCGGGTTGCGCCTGTTCTTGTCTCTCTTCCATTGCCAGCAACAGCGTTTCCCCCGTAGCCGGAACCGTCAGCTTCTTCGCCGAGGCCGGGTTCACACACGCGACTGCCTGTTTCGCTGCCGTCCACACCGAAATCGCCAGCAGCAGAGGAGGCTCGCCCAGTGCCTTGCTGCGCAACAGATTCACCGTGTTGCCGGAACTCTCCATGAACTCCAGGTTGAATACCTCTGGCAGATCACCGATGTTCGGGATCTTGTAAGTAGTCGGCGAGTGCGACAGCAATTCACCACGAGTGGAATACTTCAGCTCCTCGGTAGTCACCCATCCCAACCCCTGCATGAATCCGCCAGAAAGTTGGCCGCGATCAATGCCGGGATTGATTCGCTGCCCCGCATCCATCAAAGCATCCACGCGCCGTACCTTCAGTTCTCCGGTGAAGCGGTCAATCTCAACCTCTGACGCAGCCACCGCATTCGTGAAGTAGAGAAACGGCGTCCCCTTGCCCGTATTGCGGTTGTACTCAATCCCTTGCGTAGCATAGAAGCCGCGCTCGCCAAGGTTGATGCGTTCCTCATAAGCTTTGGCGACCAGCTCTCCAAAGCTCATCTGCCGCGAAGGTTGTCGCGAGTCGCAGACGACGCCATCCGCAAAACGAACATGTTCCGCCGAAGGCGCAAGCCCGGCTTTCGCATCGCACAGCAGCGGTGCCGCAAATTCGGCGAGCCGCTCGCGCAATTTGCGGCAGGCATCCACCGCGGCAGCGCCGTTCAAGTCAGTCCCGGTGGAGGCTGCTGTGGGCGAGGTGTTATTGTTCTTGTCCGTGCTGGTCGCGGCGACAATTACGTTCTCAAATACCACACCGAGCTCGTCCGCCACAATCTGTCGAAGCCGCGTATTCAGCCCCTGCCCCATCTCTGTTCCGCCGGTCGAAATCATCACGCTTCCGTCGGTGTAAAGATTGACCAATGCATTGGCCTGGTTCAGCGCCTTCTTGGTGAAAGAAATCCCAAACTTCACCGCCGTCATCGACAGCCCGCGCACATGCGTAGGACTTTCCGCGTTGAACTTCGCAATCTCCATCTGCCGCCAGTCATAGCCGCTTGCCTGCCGCAGTTGCGCAAACAGAGCAGGTAAAGTGTTGTTGTCCACTCTCTGCCCGTAGGGTGTAATGTCGCGTTCATCGATCCCGTAGCAGTTTGTCTGCCTGACATCGAGTGCGTCTTTACCAAGGTGCAGTGCAATCTCTTCGATAATGTTCTCGATGTTCACCACGCCCTGCGGCCCGCCAAATCCTCGGAACGCCGTGTTGCTCGGCAGATTCGTTCTGCACAAGCGTCCCGTCACCCGGAAGTCAGGTATGTAGTACGCGTTATCCGAGTGCAGCATCGCCCGCTCCAGAATCGCCGGGGACACATCGCATGCGCATCCGGCATTGGCATAAAGATCGATCGACATTGCCGTAATCTTACCCGTCGAATCGAACCCCACCGACCATCGGCTCTGGAACGGATGCCGCTTTCCGGTGCAGCGCATGTCGTCATCTTTGCTCAACACGATGCGGCAGGGCCTTCCAGTCTTCACCGCCGCCAGCGCGGCCATCGCTGCCGGTGCAGCGGCCTGCGTTTCTTTACCGCCGAAGGCTCCCCCCATGCGTTTGCAGATCACCACCACATGATTGAATGCGACACCCAGCACCTCGGCCGCGACCTGCTGCGTCTCCGTTGGATGCTGCGTCGAGGAGTGTATGGTCATCCTGCCATATTCGCCTGGCTCGGCAATTGCGGTATGCGATTCAAAGTAGAAGTGTTCTTGTCCGCCAGTAACCAGCGCACCTTCCAACCGATGCTCGGATTGAGCAAGCGCCGAGGACGAATCGCCGCGCTCAATCATCAGCCTGGTCCCAATGAAGCTATTGGCTGCGATAGCATCGTCGATCGAAAGTATCGGCGCCAGCTCCTCAATCTCCAGCCGAATGGACTTCTTTGCGGCATCGATCGCGGCGCGCGTTTCAGCCACGATCAGAACAACTGGATCGCCAACATACTCAACCGTTTCATCGGCCAGTAAATGCTCGTCCTTCAGGGTAGAGCCGAAGCGATTATGTCCCGGAATATCTTCATGAGTCAGTAACGCAACCACCCCGGGAATCCGCGCCGCTGCCGATAAATCGACAGAAACAATTCGCCCATGCGCCACCGGACTCCCAACAAAATCCACGAGCGACTCATTACGTGCAGGCGACACATCATCCAGAAAGACAGACCGCCCGCTTACGTGCCCCGCCGAGGATTCATTCGGAATGTCCTTGCCAACCGACGGCATACTTCGTTCCTGTCCTCTCCCTGCAAGGTGTTACGCAATGCTCGCGTGCTTCCGTTCCGCATCCAATTCGTAGTAAAGCTTGCTCAAAATGTTACCGGCTAACTTACCTCGATACGTAGCCGAGCTACGCACATCGCTGATCGGAGTAACCTCCGAAGCCGCAATCTCACCTGCCCTTGCAAACGTCTCCACCGAAATCCGTCTTCCCCTCAAATACTCTTCTACCCTATGCAACCGGAGAATGACCGGGGCCACGCCTCCATAAGCAATCCGCGCATCGTCAATCACCGCTCCCGAAAGCTTCAGCCAGATCGCCGCGCTGAACGTCGAGATGTCCAGGTCCGAGCGCTTCGACACCTTGAACAGCCTCAGTAATTCGCCGCTCTTGAGCCGTGGAATCACAATGCGCCGAATCAGTTCATCTGCTGTAGCCACCGTCTTCTTGTAACCGGTGTAGAAATCATTGATGTTCACGTGCCGTCCGCCCTTACTTCCGACCAACTCCACCTGCGCATTCAGCACGAACAGCGTTGGCATGGTATCGCCGATAGGAGAGGCATTCGCAATGTTGCCGCCCAGCGTAGCAGAGTTCTTGATCTGCGGAGACCCGAAGCGGGCCAGCAATTTGGCATATTCCGGAAGCGTCTCTGCAGCGGCGTTCTCCAGTTCTGCAATCGTCAGATTGGCTCCGGCAACCATTTCCACGTCATCGACGCTCAGATCCCGCAACTCAGCCAAAGCCGCTGTGCTCAACACTGTTTTGATTTCCCGTGAGCCCTTGTTTACCTGCACTCCAAAATCGGTCCCGCCGGATACGATCACGCAATCCGGATTAGCTCCTCTGAAGCCAACCGCCTCATCAATTTCCGCAGGTTTGAAGAATGTCTTTCCCGCCGCCTCAACCCGGACCGATTGTTGAGCCGTGCTCGCGAGCTCTTCTGCCATGGCAGAAGAATTGAACAGCTCATTCATCCGAGTTACTCGCCGCCCATTCACCGCCATCCCGGCGCGCACAATCGGATCGTACCCGGTGCATCGACACAAGTTACCCACGAGCCCCTGCCGCAGCCGCTGTTCCGATAACACGGAGTCGGTCTCCAGCAGCGCCTGGATCGACATTACGATTCCCGGAGTGCAGAACCCGCACTGCGTTCCCTGATGCTCGACCAGAGCCGACTGCACGCCATTCAGGTTGTCGCTATTGCCCAAGCCTTCAACGGTAACCACGTGACACCCATCGGCCTGGAAGACAAATTGTATGCAGGAGCAAACGGAGCGGTATTCAATGAACCCATTGCGCGCCCGGCCAAGCAGCACCGTGCACGACCCGCAATCGCCTTCCGCGCAGACCACTTTCGTGCCCATTAATCCCAGATCGTGCCGAACATAATCAGAAATCGACAGGAACGCGGCATCTCCGTGTATCTCTCGTTTCTGTCCGTTTACGTAGAGAACAATATAGTCGCGCATACGTTGTGTTCCGAAGCGCCCAGTTTAGCATCCCTGAGCTCCGGATTCAGCCGGTAAGGTGCTGAATAATTGCGGCGTTCCGCGATCTCCGCGCAGGCCTTTCCCTTAATCGGTTCTACCAAGGTATAAGTGGATTTAATGGGGACGATAAGAAGATTGTAGTAGCTCATAGTTCCCGAATTCTGCTACTCTCCCATCACTACTCAAGTCAAGTAAAGAACTGTAAGACCTGTATAAAAACTAACGCAGAGTACTGTCGGTCGCCCAAGGAAGCGTTCCATGGGCTGCTAATGGCCCAACCTGTCATCGGATCCTTTTGCTCCGATGTCTTTCACCCGGCCCCCCTGGGATTATTGGAGGTTTTAATGTTTAAGAAGTTCATGGCGGCAGTCATTCTGCTAGGTGCGGCGTTCAGTACTCAGCTTGCTCATGCGCAGTTTCAAGATAACTCGATACGTTACTGGTACGGATCCTCTTTCCGTGAGCCAGGGACAAATGATGGCAAGAACATCTCCAAAAACATTCTTTCCTTCACCCACGTTGATGGCGGCAATAAGCTCGGCAATAACTTTCTGAACATCGACATGCTCAAGTCGAATCACACGGACCCGATCTCCAGCACTGATACGAAGGAAGGCGCGGTTGAGGTCTATGTCACTTACCGCCACGACGTAAGTCTGAACAAGATTACGAAGTCCAAGAAGTTTACGTTTGGCCCGATCAAAGACGTCCTGATCACGGGTGGCGTCGATCTCAACACCAAGAACAACGCCTTCGCGTCGGCAAAGCGCATGCCTGTCTTCGGACCCACCTTCGCCGTCAAAGTCCCCAAGGGATTCTGGGATATCTCCCTTCTCTGGGACAAGGAATGGAACAATAACGGGATCGTGGGAAAAGGCGTAACGTTCAACAGCGCCGCGATGATTTCTACCGCATGGGGCATCCCCTTCAAGATTGGCAAAGCTCCGCTGTCGTTCGAGGGCTTCGGTCTTCTGAATAGCACCAAGGGCAAGGATGGCTTCGGAAGCGGCACCAAGCCCGAGACTCTACTGCATCCCAAACTGATGTACAACGCCGGATCGCTCTTCGGTGAGAAGCACAACTACTCGGTAGGCGTAGGCTACGAATATTGGAACAACAAGTTCGGCAACGACGTCCATAGCCATCCCTACACCAATGGCTCACTCGCGAACGCACCGTTCGTCGAACTGGCGATTCATCTCTAAGAATGTGTGTTGTTGAATAGAAAGTGTGACGTATTAGGCGGCTCCTGGAGCCGCCTTTTTTGGTTTTTCTCGTGGAACAGTGTTCTGTGGGAAGCTGTTCTTAGATGGCGCTCGAGGCGGAAAGGCTCTGGGTTGGAGTCTCTGCCAGGTGCAGTGCAGGCACCGGTTCGCGGGAGTGCTTCATTGCTTCCTCGAATGGGATTCCGGCCATCATCAGGCCGATGCCTTCCACCGTCGCCTCACACCGATTCACCACGCCCATAATCTTGCCCTCATATATCACGGCGATCCGGTCAGAGAGGCTCCGAATCTCATCTAGATCCTCGGAAATCAGCAGAATCGCCTTGCCGGCGCCGCGCTGCTCAAGCAGCCGCTGGTGAATGAACTCCGTCGCACCCACATCGACGCCACGCGTAGGCTGCGCCGCGATAAGCACCTTCGGGTTGCGCGAAAGTTCCCGGGCCATAATCAGCTTCTGAATGTTTCCACCCGAAAGATTCTTGATCGGCGTTTCCATCCCTGGCGTCTTCACATTGAACTCTTTCACCAGCTCGCGGGCGTGCGCCGCCATCTTCTTAATGCTTAGAAAAATACCGAATCTAAACTTGGGCGACGAGTGGTCGCGCAGGAACAGATTCTCCTGCACGGTGAAATCCTTGATCGCACCGTCGCGCATGCGCTCCTCGGGAATGTATGCCGCCGTCTCCATTCGTTTCCGAAGGTGCGCGTGAGTTATATCCCGTTCGTCGGTCGATATTTCACCGGCCTTCACCTTGCGTAAACCAGCGAGGCACTCCGCAAATTCGCGCTGCCCGTTGCCGGAAACACCGGCAAGACCCACAATCTCGCCCGCTCGAATCTCCAGGCTCACCCCTCGCAGCGCCTCCGTTCCGCGGTCGCCATCGGCGTGCAGGTCGTCCACTTTCAACAGCACCGGACCAGCTTTGAGCGGCTGCGGAGCCAACGGTTTCACCTCGCGTCCCACCATCATCGTGATTAGCTCTTCGCGGGTAACGCCCTCCACCGGACGCGTTCCAATCATTCTTCCATCGCGCAGGGCCGACACGCGATCGCTGATCGTCACCACCTCGTTCAGCTTGTGTGAAATGAACACCAGTCCGTGACCTTCATCCACCAT